>OFFZ01001284.1_pt1 | contig 14044 bp, 14 predicted proteins | sample 1521631 | NCBI WGS metagenome assembly OFFZ01 (sample SAMEA3504102, study PRJEB24116) | mouse gut metagenome | biome: mouse gut; feature: mouse-associated habitat; material: faeces | place: Denmark | collected 2011 | reverse complement strand
TGGTGCGGCGTAAGCCGCTACCGATAGGAATCCCCCGACTTTAGGCGGGGGAGGATGTCAAAGAACGTCCATCAGCATTTTTATGGCGACAACATACAGGAAGCAGGCAAAGAATTTTTTCAGCCTGGGAACGGGCAGCTTGTGCGCTATCCCCGCGCCGATGGGAGCGGTGAACATGCTTACTGCCACGATGCCGACCAGGGCGGGCAGGTAGATGAAGCCCAGAGCGTATTCGGGCAGGCCGGGCGTATTCCAGCCATTGGTGATGAAGCCGAGAGTGCCGGCAAGGGCGATGGGGAAGCCGATGGCGGCGGAGGTGCCCACGGCGCGACGCATATCCACATTATGCCATACAAGAAAGGGTACGGAGAGCGTGCCTCCCCCGATGCCCACAAGGCTGGAAATCGCGCCGATGAACAGCCCGGCCCCGGTCATTCCGGCGAAGCCCGGCAGCTGTCTGCTTGCGTTCGGTTTTTTGTTGAGGAGCATGTTTGTGGCCACATAGAGCAGAAAGGCGACAAAAAAGAGCTGCAAACAGCGGGCGGGAATACGGGCGGCGATAAAGGAACCGCAATAGGTTCCTATCAAAATGCCCAGGGCAATATATTTGAAGACTTGCCAGTTTACGCCGCCACGCTTGTGATGAGCCCGCGCGCTGGAAACGGCGGTGAACATGATGCTTGCCAGAGATGTTCCGATAGCCAGATGAATGCTGACATCGGGGGAGATGTTCTGCCACTTGAAAGTGAAAACAAGCATGGGCACGACCACCGCCCCGCCGCCGATGCCCAGGAGGCCGGCCAAAATGCCGGCGAAAGCGCCAAGAACACCGTAGAGGATAAGAGCTGTCAGCATGTTGAAGAGTCCTTTTCTTGTTTTATTATACGGCTCTCCTGATATCGTCAAAAGCGCTCACTCTGGCAAGCTTTTATTTTTCATGCAACTCTGGAATGGCGCTGAAAAACAGGGTGGATTGAAATGCGCTCTGGAGCAGATCAAGGTGAGACTCATTCCTGCTCTTCCTGTTTTTTTGAGGAAACACATTTGGGAGTATCTCTTCGTCCTGCTGTTCCTGTTGCGTAAATGGGGAAGATTGGATAAAGTAAAAGCAGGATGCCATCAAAGGAGTAGACTGATGGAACAAACAAATTTTGAACAATTATGCCAGAAATATGCGGATGTGATGGAAGATCGTGCTGTTACAAATATTTCTGGATGGACGGAACCTAATTCAGATACTCCGCGTGATGAAATCGCTTATCGGGAGCGATTGAAGAGAAACGCTCCTGTTTTGCATAAAAAAATCAGCGAGGCGTTATCCTTTGACTAAATCGCCAAATGATGTATTGCGTATACTTGCAACAGATAAAGTTTTGAATAGACTGGAAACATATAATCAATACTACCTGGAAAATTTTGAACCTTTTTTCAATGGAATATATCTGAATCTAAAACTGCTTCGCCATGCCATAGAGAGCTATTTTCTTGATATTTACCGGATGAAGAATTTTCATGGTATAGAATATGCAGACTGTCATAAGCGTGCTGCGTTTTCTATGATTTGGATTGTAAAGGCTCATCCAATACAATTAGCTACTGATGTGTGCATGACAGAATCCATGTTGGTTATTAATGAAGTTTTTGCTGTTCACATTGGCCTGGCTCATCTTGATATTGATATAAAAGACATTTCTGGCAAATATATTCGTAATCTTATTTACATTTTGCATTTTCGTTCTCAAGCCCCTGAAATATTAGCATCAACTATGTACTTGCTGGAGTGCGGCGTAAAGAAGAAACTTCCCTGAAATGAGAAAGGGATACTTTCCTTATTTTAATGTGTTTCTGTTGCGTAAAGCGTTATTTTGCAGACAAGAAGTGGGGAACTGAACGCTGCCTTAACATGAAAACATTTACTGAGTTGGAGAAAACTCTTACAGATTGAGCCGCCAGATGTGAAAAAACTCTGGACGTTACCGCAGATTTAAACAGAGCCAGCAAAAAAACGGCAAGAGTGCCTACTCAAGATTGACAGCCGTCAGGATGGGAAAATTCGTCAGATCCTTTACGGAAATATTCAGGAACGCCAGCACAACATTCCTGAGCCGGGTGCATGTTTCTGCGGTTACAGGCGCAAAGCCATGGGCAAGCAGGGAAAAGTTTCTGGCATGAAGCAGGGCCTGAAGCTCCTCCTGATGTTCCATGAAACGCAGACCAAGAGGATGCCTGAGGCTTGCGAGGAGCTGATAGGCTCTGAACAGAGGGAGCTGCATCACGCCGTCATGACTGATAACCGGAGAGCTTTCTTCCAGAAAATCCTGCGGCAGGTCTTTGAGAGAAAGGGAACTCGTATCAAGGCCATGGTCACAGACCAGCGCAGTCTTTGCAGCTTTTTCCAGCAGTGAGTACAGGCGGGCCACGGCGTCGTCATAACAGCCCAAAGCTTCGCGCCTGAGGGCATTTGCCGCGAGATCCCGAAGATAGTTCGGACATGGACGCTGATGCTCCATAAAGCCGGAGAGTTCAGCCGTGGCGCTTGTCAGGGCAAGGCTGTTGATTTTAACCTGTTCAATGAATGTTGCCAGAGAGGGGGGAGCCTCGCTTTCGATTTCCGTAATGGCCTGCTCAAAAAGAGTTTTCGCTTCGGCGTAACGGAAGCCGTCCCAGAGCGCGTAGGCGCGAAAAAGTGTTGCAAGAGCCGTAAAAGATGCCGGATGTACGCCGTGTTCCGCAACAAGTCCGGCCAGTCTTTCCGCTTCCGAAAAGCGGCAGGCATTGAAAGCGTCCGCCATCTGCCGGATATGCGCGAAGGCCAGAACCTGCCACGGGTTGGCCAGATGCATGATCTGCTCCTCGCCATCCCGCACGACCCCGAGCCCGTCTTTGCTGCGTTGTCCGCCGCCGGTGTAGGTGAACTGGACATTGCGTTCCATGAGCGCCATGACCAGAGCGGCGGACATGACCTTTGTGCCTCCGGTGAAATCTCCCAGCAGCGCTGTGTCGGCAGGCAGATGCCGCGCATCCAGAAATGCCGTTATGCAGGCGCGGATTTCCATAACGCAGGACAACAGATCCTGCTCATTGGGGAGAGGCAGGATATTCCATTCCGGCAGGAAATCCAGCGCAGGCAGTATTTGTTCTTTTACTGAAGGGACGGAGGCACGGGAACAGACAAAAAGCACATGCTCCGGTCTGTGGCTGCGGATGCCATGGATGACGGGCGCGGGGCTTCCGCCCACAGTGCAGATGAGGATACCAGGATCAATGGGTAACATTCCGAATCCAGCTTTTGAGGTTGTCTTCCAGTTTCAGCACATCTGAACCATACAGCAGCTCAATATGCAGATCCCTGCAACGCTTAATATCCACGCTGCGAGGTTCATGCACAGAAACGATCAGGCCGCGCGAGAGTACGCCGCCAAGATTTTTCCGCACGGAGTCAAGCTTATAGATGGCCCTTGAGAATCCATCGCGCTTTGCCAGATTGGCGGTCTTGCATTCAATGACAAAGAAGCGGTTGGCCGCGGTAAACGCGGCGTCGAGTTCATTCACAGGATCGGGAGTGAACTTGCCAGTTTTTGCCGCTCCCTGTTCATTGGACAGCTCAATATTGCTGGCCCAGTCATCAAGGATCTCCTCATGTTGCAGTTTGAAGAGCCGTGCCTTGACAAAATCTTCCAGCCAGCCGCCGTTGCACCAGAAACGATGGTTTTCCGATTCATATTTGATTTTATCCGAAGTGCGATGGAGCTTGCCGGCCTTTTGCGCGAGAGCGACAGCCTGTTCAAATTCCTGAGGACAGGAAGAGGGCATGTCTGTGTAGAGACTGTTCTCCGCTTCTTTGGCGCATTTGTTGAACAGTTCAAGAGCGGTCTTGTTTTTGAGGAAAACCTGTACCAGTTTTTCCAGCAAATCCCTTTCCCGAACAGCGCTGTTATCCTGCTTGATGATGTTGGCTCCGGCCCCGGCTTTAAGCAATTCTTTCAGTTTGAGTTTTGTTGTCAGCGCATACTGGCTGCTGTGGCCGTCTATCTGCAAAATTTTCCTGTTGTCCGTGTCCACATAGAAGAGGAAGGGGGGAACATCCTGTATGTTTGCCCATCCTACGGCATTCAGCGCCATGATCTTGGTGCCGCCGGTCACGTTGATTGCAACGCTGGAGCCGGTTTTTTCATAGATATTGTCCAGAACATCAATCATGTCGTTCGCCTCCTGAGAGGCAAGAGGATATTGCGTTACAGCATACCCCCTGAAGCGAAGAGCTTTTTCCAGAATATCGGCGCGATCCTTCATGCGATCCGTCACCACAAGATGCACGTTTTTGGGAGTCGCGTCGGGAACGACTGTCCCCAGATAATTGGGGAGCGTTTGTTCGGAAACAAGACAGATATGATGGTCATATTGCGGAAAATTCATGAAGCCCCCTGAATCGACAGAAAGAAGATGCAAATCATTTTATCTCTGACGGATGCGGAAAACAATAGAGTGTCCCGGATGTATTCAGAAAATATGCCACGCCGCATCGGGCAACTCCGGCACGCCTTTTCCCACGCCCGTTCTTTTTGCCTCGCATGACTGACACAGACGGAAGATTTTGATGCCGTCTTCCGCGGGATGAATGATTTTTTTCATTCTGATTTTCATGCTTTGCAGTTCGGAAGGCGTCATTTCCGCTTCAAAAACGGATTTTTGCATCCGCAAGCCGTAATCCTGGGCAATTTTGGCGAGGCGACGCAGCCGAATGGGATTTAATATGTCATATACAATAAGATAATGTTCGTACATTAAATCACCTCCCAGTCAGTGTGAACAAGAGGAATGCCCTGCCCGAGAATCTGTACGCCCGAGGCGCAGCGTCTGCACAGGGGATACATGAGCAGCGAATCTGTTTCTGGTGCAACAAGTTCGCTCAATCGGGCAAGAAGACGGCGGTTTTCTTCCCCGGAAAGTTCGCATTCAAACAGGGAACGCTGGCTGTTGACGCCCAGTTCCCTGAGAATGCGAAACATACGCGAACGACTATTATTGCGGCAGATGTCATAGGCGATAACAGTATGCATGCTTACCTCAACATGAGAGGAGTATACGTTTCAGCCGAACCGTCAATGACGCGGCGCAGCTGACGGGCCTGATGGATGACGGCTTCAGAGTAGGTCATGTTTTTTTCGGCCAGAGGGTGGAAGAAAGTGGTTTCCAGTTTTTTGGAGAAAGCGGAGATGACGGTTTTCATGGCTCCGCTTGCAAGAAGGATGGCCCGCTTCTGGGGGCGAGGCGGGTGTTCCGGTTCCTGTGCTTCTCCGGGGCTGTCGCTGTCCGGGAAAAGCTGAGGGGACATGGCGCCCAAAGGATCGGCCAGCAGTTTTTGCATGCTCTGCTCTTCATGCGGGTATTCATCCTGGTTTTCTTCCGGCGGAGTTCTGAAGTCGTCCCAGTCCAGCATGTTCAGATTGAAAAGGGAAAGCGTGAGCGTGTCGGCCAGCATGGCGCGGAATTCTTCTATGAGGTCAAGCGGCAGGCTGTCGCGCCCGTAGGAAAGCTCGTGCAGGATGCCCGGCTGGGGATCGAGTCCGGCCATGCGTATGGCAGCATAACAGCGGTTGCAGAGCATGGTGTAAAGGAAGGAGAGAACGCAGTTGACCGGATCAGTGGGCGGGCGGCGGACTCTTCGTGTGAATGCCCAGTCTTTGATAAAGCCCAGGGGAAGGTGCTGGAAGTAAAGAGCCGCGGCTCTGCCTTCAATGCCCCGGAGTTCCGCGCAGGAAGAGGCCCGTTCCGTTTCCGTGGCATAGAGCCGCAGCCTGCCGGCGGCGGCAGCAGCCGCGGGCTTGTTCCTGGCCCGTTTGATGCGGGCAAGCACCGTGGCCTGATTCAATATCTTGGCCTGGACAATGCTTTTGCCTGTGCGGATACGGAAGGCGTCGTCGTCACAAAGTGAGAACTGCCGTTTCCGAAGAACAGCGTTTGCGGGTTCCGGGCAGGCCAGCCTGCCCATGTAGCGCCCGTCGGCCCTGAGGAACACCGTGTCGATGCCTTCCTTCAGCAGCGTGAACATGGCCGGAGCTGTGATGTTCACGTTGCCGAAAAGTACCAGCTGCTCCAGATGCGCCGCGAACAATATATGCCGGAAGTCCTTCCCATGAACGATGAGCCTTCGCCCTTCCTTTTCAATGCGCGCGCCCTGAGATGTGACATAAGCGATCATGTTCGGCTCTCTTCAGGTTTATGGTGCAGAGGTGGAAGTCCCTTTGTAAATCAGGTCTGTTGTAACAAGCTCAGCGCGGCCGACAATTCGCCTGTAGATGGCGTCATGTCATAATCCCTTTGTAAATCAGGTCTGTTGTAACGGGAAAGAGAAAGAGTATATAGAGAGAAGGAAGTGAAATTGGTCATAATCCCTTTGTAAATCAGGTCTGTTGTAACCATAGGGGGTCTTTATTATGCAGGCTGCAAATTCCTTGGTCATAATCCCTTTGTAAATCAGGTCTGTTGTAACCGAGTGTGTACAGCCTCAGGTCGACGAATCGGAAGCGGAAAGTCATAATCCCTTTGTAAATCAGGTCTGTTGTAACATGTATGAGGGGAGTGATTTTTGTTATTATGTTGGAGAAGGTCATAATCCCTTTGTAAATCAGGTCTGTTGTAACTTTTTAGATTAGTGGGAGTGTATGAAGGGGATGAAAAGTAGTCATAATCCCTTTGTAAATCAGGTCTGTTGTAACATTTGAAGGGGGTGAATAAAATGGGAAAGAGAGGGAAGAAAGTCATAATCCCTTTGTAAATCAGGTCTGTTGTAACTAATAAACTGGTTGTTAGAGTATAATAATGGAAAAAATAAGGTCATAATCCCTTTGTAAATCAGGTCTGTTGTAACGCAAAAAGCATGACTGTATAGTACAGTATAATACGTTGCGTCATAATCCCTTTGTAAATCAGGTCTGTTGTAACCCACCGCCCCGTGGGCACATGTTGCGAATCAGCCCACGGGGTCATAATCCCTTTGTAAATCAGGTCTGTTGTAACGAAAAGATCTAGCTAAACCAGTTGAAACAATAGCTGGTCATAATCCCTTTGTAAATCAGGTCTGTTGTAACGTCCGAGGAGGTTGTTGAAAAATGCTGGCCTTATGGCTTTGGTCATAATCCCTTTGTAAATCAGGTCTGTTGTAACTTTATCAAAACTAAGGAGAGTTTTATGCGTAAAAATGAGCTTGGTCATAATCCCTTTGTAAATCAGGTCTGTTGTAACCTCCCGCAGGCAGGTTTCCGTATAGGCGAACAACTGGTACATGTCGTGCGGCGAAATGTCATTGCTGTTCTCCATGATCTTCCATTTGGTATCGGCAAGGCAGGCTTTTCCCGCGCGGGTAAACAGCAAATCGGGCCGGAGAGGCACAGCGGGCAGGTTATGATGCTCTTCCACCAGAAAGTGTCCGGAAGCCTGTGCGGTCATGTTCCAGCCGCGCAATCGTGCCGCTTTTCCCAGCATTTGCGCCACATGACGCTCAAAAAGGTACGGCAGGGAAAACAGCAGGGAAATACAGCGCAGTTCTCCGCTTTGCGGGGCGGGGGACAGGCCGCACAGGAGCAGACGGCACCAGGCAAGCGCCGGGGTATAATGCGCGAGGTTCCTGTCTTTACGGCAGGAGGCGAGATCCGCGCGTATCCGGCGGGATGCGGAGACGGCATGAAATGCGTCCAGAAGCATGCGTGCGGCACGCCGGTTCGATGCCGTGCCGCTCAGCCGGAGAGCAAGAAGCAGCGTGCGCTTGATCAGCCGGTTTTCCGGCCTGTCCTGCAGGAACTCGTCATGTTGAACGTAAAACCGATCCCGATGCGCAGCATGCAGGCGGATATGTTCCTGTAAAAGCAGCTTGCCGCGCAGGAACGTTTCTCCGCTTTCCGTGGAAAGGTAGTCGCAGCATATGCCCTTGCGGATCAACGAGCCTGTTTCTTGCAGAAAACGGGAAAGGAAAATCTCCAGCAGGGGAAGATCGGCATGGCCCAGCGTCGCGTCAGGCAGGGAACGAAAGGGAAAATCGGGCAGGGTACGCAACATGTTGAGCAGAATAGCCCGGCTTCGCCCGCGCAAGGCCGGGTCGTCGACAGGAAAGAGCTTGGGCAGAATTTCAAGGCAGCGGCCGGAAGGAAGCAGGACAACACCGGCATAACATTGAGTCTGTAGGGCTTCCTTTCCTCCGTGCGCGCACAGCCGGAAGGCCGGAGCTGTTTCCGCCTCGTCGGAAAGGTTGAACGGCAACTGAGCGCGGCCCTGCCTCCGGGAGATCGCCAGCTGTTTCAGGGCGGTGAAATCCCTGCCCGTGACGGTTATGCCGTCCCGCTCCCGTGCGGCGCAGTTCCGGGAAGGGGTGACATATTCATATTCTCTGACAAACAGGGGTTCCATGATGGGGTCAGCGTCCTGCTTCAGCCGGGTCATAAATGGCGATGTAGGCTCTGGCGTTCAGCAGCGCGTCTTTGTTGAGACTTCGGCGGGGCGGCAGGGTTCCGCCCGCTTCCTCGCCGAACAGCCGGACGCCGCAGTCCTCCTCCACCAGAAGGCAGAGTTCATCCATGCCTTGCATTTTCTGGTTGTCTCCCAGCACAAGACGGATTTTTTCCCAGTCATCGAAGAAATATTCTTCCAGCAGGGGGATGATTTTCTTTGAGAAAACTTCGGCCAGATCGTCCACATTGCGGACGCACAGAAAATAGGCATGGCCAATGGCGTGTTCCTTGTCGTACAGCACTTCGATGCGCTCATTCAGCACTCTCAGCAGGCGTTCGAGATTGATGCCCTCGATGAACATCCCTTCCAGAACCGAGGGATCGGGATCTATCCGCTCAAAGGAAAAGCGGCGGCGCAGCGCGGTATCCATAAGGGCAAGGGAACGGTCGGCGGTGTTCATGGTGCCCATGAGGTAAAGGTTTCCGGGCACGCTGAAGTCCTCGCCGGAATAGGGCAGCGTTACATTCATGGCGTCTTCCGCGCCTTCGCGTTTGCTACTCTCGATAAGACTGATAAGTTCACCGAAAATCTTTGAAATGTTGCCCCGGTTGATTTCATCGATCAACAGCGCGTATTTTTTGTCCGGGTGTTCACGGGCCTGTGCGCAGATACGCTTGAACAGGCCGTCCCGCAGGGCATATTCCGCATCTTCGTCCGTATCCTCGTCCGCGAACACGGGGCGGATGCCTTCCACAAATTCCTCATAGCTGTAGCTTTGATGAAACGTCACGCAGGCATAGCGCTTTTCCTCATGCCCGGAGGCGAGCGGTTCCTGACCGAGCTTGTCAAGCAGCTCCATCGCGCCGGGCGCTTCATCTTCCCAGCCCGGCAGCAGCGTCCAGGTGGATGCGCCGTCATTCAGCTTGTCAAACAGGATAGGTGGATATTTGTGTGCAAGATGAACGGTTTTTGAGTCTGTGGGAGAATGAATCTGAAGATTGTTCCACAGGCGGGCATGAGTCAGTTTGCCCTCTGTGCAGCGGTATTTTGCGTCTATCAGCGGGTGACTGCGCAGATGGGGAACCGTGGCGGAATCGCCCAGTTCATGCAGCGCGGCACAGATGACATCCCGCCAGATAACGGGGTGAACCAGGCGTTCAAGGCGCTGCGCCTCACTTTCCTTTTCCTGATGGTCGGTGAAATGCTCCCTGAGGATATGCAGCGCTTGCCTCGTTTTGCCCGTGCCCGGAGGGCCATAGAAAATGGTGTTCAGAGCTGGAGGGAAAGGGACGGAAAGCGGCATTCCCGCCGGGGAGAGAGCTTCCGAAAGTGAAGCGGGCATGGAAACCTCGTATTGTTTGCGTCGGAATGGCGTCTCTGCACGTCCCGCACAGCGCCATCAACACGGTTCTGCTACAGAGCCATGTTAAAAAAATATATATGGTCAGAAGATCGTGTTCTGACCATATATACTCTTGCGTTTACCTGTTTCAGTCTGTCAGCGTCAGGCGCTTCTTGTTGGTGAGAATGCTTTCCGAAGGTTCATTACTCCGGTCGGCATAGCTGGTGTGCAACAGGGTGTGCGCCTTGTGCGAATTGGGCGCTTCGAGGAAGTCTTCATACAGTTTTTTGACCTGCGGGTTATTGTGCGACTGGCGGCGCGGCATGGTGCGGTCAATGGCGTAGAGCCCCTGCTGACGCCTGAGGGCGGAGGGGTGGTAATCGGCCTTGACGCGGCTTGTGCCCCCGCCGTCCACACATCCTCCGGGGCAGGCCATGACTTCGATAAAGGCATAGGGCGACTGGCCTTTCAGGGCTTCTTCCGCCAGCCTGCGGGCATTGCGCAGGCCGTGACAGACAGCCACCTTGACATGGCCGTTGCCCTCGCCGAGGTCGATATCCGCCTCGCGCACGCCGTCCATGCCGCGCAGGGGCGTTGCTTCCATGCGTTCCATTTCTTTACCGTTGAGCACAGCGTACACGGTGCGCACCGCGGCTTCCATAACGCCGCCGGTAGACCCGAAGATAACCGCCGCACCGGTGGAAGCGCTCATAAAGGGGTTATCAAACGGTTCGGGATCGATGGCGGCAAGGTCTACCCCCATGCGGCGCAGCAGACGGGCAAACTCGCGCACCGTGATCACCGCATCCACATCCGGGATGCCTCCGGACGCGAGTTCGGTACGGCTTGCTTCGTCTTTTTTGGCAATGCAGGGCATGATGGAAATGACGCGGATTTTATGCGGGTCAAGATTCATCTTTTCCGGCAGGTAGGTTTTGGCCAGTGCGCCGAACACGGCCTGGGGCGAGCGGGTGGAGGAAAGATGCGGCAGAATGTCCGGGCAGTGTTTTTCCGCGTAGTTGATCCAGCCCGGACAGCAGGATGTGAACATGGGCAGGGTGTCGCCGTTTTTAATCCGCTCCAGCAGCTCTGTGCCTTCCTCCATGATCACCACGTCGGCGGCGAAATCGGTATCGAGCACCACATCCGCGCCGATGCGGCGCAGGGCGGCCACAATCTTTCCTTCCACGTTCACGCCGGGAGCGAGGCCGAATTCCTCGCCCAGCACCACACGCACGGACGGGGCAAAACCGAAGACCGTTGTCATGTCGGGCGAGGCCAGGTAATCCAGCACCTCGTCGTTCTGGTCGCGCTCGGCCAGCGCACCCGTGGGGCAGACCAGGGTACATTGGCCGCACTGGATGCAGGCCGAGGCCTTGTGAGTGGGGGCCATGCCCACGCCGATACAGGTTCCGAGTCCCTTGCCGTCTACGGTCAGTGCGGCCACTCCCTGAACCTGACGGCAGACTTCCACGCAGCGCAGGCAGCGGATGCACTTGGTCATGTCGCGGGTCATGCCCGCCGCGCTGTCGTCCACAGGGCGATCCGACGCCGCGGGATGCAGGCGGTGGGTGAAGCGGTTGCGGGTCAGGCCCACGGCTTCGCCGAGATCCTGAAGCTCACAATTGCCGTGACGGGCGCAGGATACGCACTCCTGATCATGATCGGCAAAAATCATTTCCACCTGCAAACGCTGCATGTCACGCACATGTTTGGAGAAGGTGTCAACTCTCATGCCTTCTTCCATGGGGGTGTCACAGGTGGTGACGATGCGCGTGCCCAAAGCGTCGGTCACTTCCGCAAGGCATACGCGGCAGGTGGCGGGTTTGTGCCTGAGCGGCTCAAAGCGGCACAGAGAAGGGATGAAGATGCCGTTGCGGCGGGCCACATGCAGAATGGTTTCCCCCGCTTCGAACGTATATTCCTGTCCGTTGATGAATGCTTTCATCGAAATTCCTTTGTTATGAGCTGGAGTGAAGTCTTTGATTGGCAGGGCCGGCACGCTCGTCCGCTCTTGGCAGTCATGCTGCGCCGCCGGGGATGGGGGCTTCGGTGAGCACGGAAAGTACACGGTAGCAGCGCATGCAGCGTGAGGCTTCGGCCCAGGCTTCCTCCTGTGTCATGGTCTGTTCCACTTCCCTGAAATTGTGTTCACGCTCGGCCGGGTTCAGTTCCCGCAGCTCCACGCGGGCCTGCTTTTCCCTGCCGGGCACGGGCAGGTTGTCTTTCAGCAGTTTGCCCTGCGCGATCCATTCGGTCAGACGCCGGCGGGAATCAAAGGGAACCTTGCCCGTGGCGAGATATTTGTCGATGGAGCGCGCGGCGAAATAAGCCTGCCCCATGCCCATGATCAGGGTGGTGGGGCCTTTGGCGCGCGGGCCGGAGGTGCAGTCCCCGCCGGCGAACACGCCTTCACGGCTGGTTTCCTGCGCGGAGTTGATAATGATGCAGTGCTTGCTGTCGCGGGCGATGCCTTCATCGTCGCTGAGCATGGCCGGGTCGCTCATCTGACCGATGGCCGCGATAACATGGGCGCAGGGCAGCACATGCGCGGAACCTTCAATGGGCCGGACTCCGCGCCGTCCGCTGGCGTCCGGTTCGGTACGTTCCATATCGACCACGCGCAGGCCGGTGATTTTTCCGTTTTCCGTTATCAGGGCATCCTGTCCGCAGAGAAAATGGAATTCCACACCTTCGCGCCTGGCTTCCTTGATTTCCTCATGATCCGCAGGCGCGTCCGCTTCGGTGCGGCGGTAAATCAGATGCACCTTGCCGCTTGCGATACGCGCCGCGGCCCGGCAGCAGTCCATGGCCACGTTGCCGCCGCCCACAACGACCACGTCCCCGTCAAGCGCGGGAGGGGTTCCCGCTTCCACGCCCTCATAAACGCGTTCAAGAAATTCGATGCCGTTTTCATAATCGGGCAGGGAAATGTCTTCCCCCTCCATGCCGAGGTACGAACCCTGCGGGCAGCCGCCGCTGATGAATACGGCGCCATAGCCTTTGGCAAACAGGTCTTCCACCTTGAAATCACGGCCGAGTTTTTGGTTGTAGATAAAGTTGCCGCCCATGGCCGCCACGATGTCCGTCTCTTCCTGAAGTGTATATTTGGGAAGGCGATAGACCGGGATACCATAGCGGATCATGCCGCCCGCGCGGGGTTTGGCTTCATAGAGGTCAACCCGATAGCCGCGCTCCAGCAAATGATAGGCGCAGGAAATCCCCACGGGGCCGGCTCCCACCACGGCCACCCGGGCCTCTTTGGTGGGGGCGCTGTTCTGCGGCTTGAGCATGCCCGAGGCAATGGCCCGATCTGCCGCGAAGCGCTTGAGGTTGCGGATGGATACAGGTTCGTCCACCTTCGCCCGGCGGCAGGCGCTCTCGCAGGTGCGCACGCAGACGCGGCCGCAGCTGCCCACCAGGGGGTAATGGCGCAATACCGTATTGGCGGCCAGATCGTTGTGGCCGTCCTTGATGTAGTCGATATAGCGGGGAATATTCACGATGCCCGGGCAGGCTTCAATGCAGGGGCTGGTAATGGCGCTGTAGAAGCCGTGCGGGCCGTCGGCATCCGTTCCGCCTGCGTGGGCGTGCAGATCATGGGGAAAGTGCAGCAGGGCGTCGAGCAGGGGCCGGGGGCCGGTTTTGCCCACGCCGCACAGTGAGGTGTGGACCATCTGTTCGGCGATATCCCGCATTTCCCCCCAGTCAGCATGGCCGCCGCTACAGGCCTGGGCCAGGGCGTCGCGCAGCAGCGGCGCGCCCGCGCGGCAGGGTGAACATTTGCCGCAGGATTCTGCGGCCACCTTGTCAAAATGTTTCCAGAGCGCCCAGAGCAGCGGCGCGTCGGGAGAAAAGACGAGAAACCCGCGTTCGCTGAGAAATATCCGGGCGGGGTTGCCTTCGTCGAACTGGTCGAAAAGGCTCAGATCAAGCCCCTGGGGGGCGGCGGGGGCATTGGTTCCCCTGTTGTCGTAGACGATGCCGTCCCATACTCCGTAGACAAGCTGCGGCATGTGGCAAGCTCCTGAAAACCTGGCGCTGAGGCCGGGGGTGAAGGGAGAGGCCGGATTGAGGATTCGGAGAAGTCCGGCGCGGAAAGAGGGCCTGTGCCGGATCCGTTTTTTGCACCATGCTGCGGATCGGCTTGGGAGCTATTATATCCGGGACGCGGCAGGGGAGCAAGAGAAGGTCAATAAACGCTCTGTTGTAGAGTTGTGTTGAAAATAACCTTGACCGCCGGAGGCGCGAGCGTAG
>OFFZ01001282.1_pt1 | contig 14049 bp, 20 predicted proteins | sample 1521631 | NCBI WGS metagenome assembly OFFZ01 (sample SAMEA3504102, study PRJEB24116) | mouse gut metagenome | biome: mouse gut; feature: mouse-associated habitat; material: faeces | place: Denmark | collected 2011 | reverse complement strand
TTATCGGCAATGTTCATTTCTTCCTGATTCTTTTTCATGCCCTGGCACCTCCTTCTCTGCTTTTTTCGGTTGGGGAAAGCGTCAGCTCAAAGGTATAGACTGGCTTATCCTCCCCACAGGATACAGTCATTCCAAACCGTACAGCACCTTTCAGTATGTGGGATATATACTCTTCCCTGCAGACGTCTGATAAAGGATATAACTTATATATGGATTTGGGACACCGGAAACAGGAAATGCCCTGTGCATCAAGGACTTGCGCCATTTTTGTGATGACAGTTTCCATGTTCGATTTTGAAACGCTGGTTAATTCCTCTGAAACGCATATCTCATGCTCTGTAACAGTAGAATCTTCCTGTGAATCTGTTTCATCCGGCAGTGCAAGATTGATTTTCAGGACCATGGCAACCTCCTCTTTATCAACAAGGACATCTGATATCTGGAACATGGTAGAAAGGTAGCTATGCAGATAGATCACGCTACCTGTCCTTCCGGGGAATGACATTAAAGAGATATAGTCCATATCAGCAAGTTTTTTTAACACACGCCCTGTTGTAGCTTTGGAGATGCCCCAACGGACAGCCATTTCACTGTAGGCGGCCAGCGGGGAGCCGGTGCCATTACGGAAATAGACAACTGGACCAATTTCTGAACCCTGTACCTGGCTGTCATTGTAGACAGCAGACATCCACAGATCCAGCAGGATATCCATTTCAGAGCAGCGGCCGGCGCTGACCAGTTCTGTTGCAACCACAGTGGGCATAAAGAAAAATCCTGTATCCTTTTGACAGGGGCAGTTATAGTCCAGCACAGTATTATGTTTTTTCCAGTCACGGATCTTATATTTGACCACTTTCCCACGGTCAAGAAAAAGATAGGAGATAAGGTGGCGTTTCTGCAGTTCGTCCAGAATGGAGACTGCTTGGCACTGAAAACGGGTACGGAACCATGCGGACAGTTCTTTCACGGTACAGATCCACTCACCGGGATATACGGTATAGCCGATGCCGTCTATGCGGAGATAGGAGGTACGGAAATTTGCATAGTTGCAAAGTACCGTATAATAAAAAAGACCGGAGCCCCCGCTTGTGCGAATGCTTCGGTCTGCCATTAAGTTCTGGATAAACTGCCGGTAGATCCGGCAGCGTGGATAGTCCACAATCTGTTTGATTTCTAATTGATACTCTGACATAGAACCCTCCATTTATCAGCAAATCCTGTTCAGGAAAAATAAGTCCGCTTTTGTTGTCGGCTGGTGTGGGCTTATGGTAAAATGACATTATCTGATGTCAGATGTACACAGCAACAACAAAATATAGACTTCAATTTAAAGTGAGCTACTCGGATTAGCTTAAAAATCAGATGATGATTCTGCTAATTTTTTGCTAATCGACGTTCTCAAAAACAGCTTTTGCTAATTTTCTGCTAATTTGATGAAAGTGAATAGTAGTAGATAAAATTGTGCAATATGCAATAAAAAGGCACAATAAACTGGGTTCTACGAGGACACTTTTGACATGAAAGAGCATGAAAAGAGGTGTAAGGTAACCGTAGGGCAAGGTATAAGTTTTCCTCCTAAGCGGAAGGCCAGCGGTTCGAATCCGCTCAGAAACGTTCGAGAGAGTAGTCAAGCCCTTGATTTACAAGGTGTTTGGCTATTTTCTTTTTCCTTGAATGTAATGTCTTACTGCCATAACCGGACAGGAAATCCGCTAACAGGCGGTTTTTCCGTTTAGCATGGACAGAGATATAAATCCGCTAACATTCTTTTTGAAACAGGCGCATATGGTTGAGTATCCGCTAAAAAACGCTAAAAACAGGAGAATAGCATAGGAATTATATGTACCATATGTATCTATACAACAGGAAAAAATCATGATTCATTATCCTGTGTACTTTCGTCTAATTTGGAAAAAATATTGTTTCCCATGGTGATAGTGCTTTCCTGTCTGTCCTCGTCCACTGCGTCAAGATAGTGTTCCAGGAGAACATTACTGCTCTTATCGCCCATATCCCGCTGTACAGCCTTGATGTTTTTGGAAATGCGGTATTTTGCAGTTGCCCCGGTATGGCGCAGACTGTAGAAATCAACTTCTGGAAAATTGTTCTCTTTGCAAAACCGCTTAAATTTTTTGCTCACCATGCCATGGGTATAAGGCCGTCCGTTCTCCTGTGCCAGAACAAGGTCAAAGTCCTGATAGGCACTGCCGATTTCCTGTTTCCATTGTGTCTGAACCGCTTTGTGTTCAATCAGCAGGTCGCGAACCTGGGGGGACAGGAAAACAGAACGTATGCTCTGCTGTGTTTTCGGTTTTTTCAGCACCTCTACAGTTTCCGCATTTAACTTCATATTTGGGAATGTCAGGTATATTTTTGTTTTTGTTGCTTCGATTGCGGATTTATTCAGTCTGGCCAGTTCCTTTTTGACATGGACAATGGACGGCTCTGAATCATCGGGAGATTTTTTCAGGGATATGCAATCCCATGTAAGTCCAAAAAGTTCTCCTGACCGCAATGTGCAATTCACCATAAGGCACATCATAAGTTTTAAGTCTCCGTCCTGGCAAACGGTAATCGCTCTTATGAAATCTTCCTCTGACCAACGCTTCCGGGGATTTTTCTCTATCTTTGGAAGTTTCAGGCCGGATACGGGATTAGAGGGGATTAACCGCAAAAATATCGCATAGCGGAAAGCGGGAGATAATATTTTGTTAATATCTCTGATAGTCCTTGCGCTGATATATCCCGGTTCGGAAAGGTGGTTTCCGGGTACAGCCTTTTTCGTTTGCAGGTCGGCATAGTATTCCATGAGGAACGGGGTGTCCACTTCTAAAATAGGATAGTCCCCGATAAAGGGGATAATGTAGTTCCGAATCAGTCCCATATTGGCATGGTAGGTTCTTGCTTCCCATTCGGCGTATTCATTGGCATATTTCAGTACAAGGTCTTTGACGGACATTTGGCTGTAGTCTTTTACCTTTTTGGAGTAGGCAGAACTTTCTTGAGGTTTATATTCCCTGTCCTCTTTTTCTGCCTGTGCCACATCGTCAAGAAGAAGCCGTGCTTCATTCTTATCTTTGCAGGGATACCATTTCAGGTGTTTCTTTCCGTCACTGCCTGTTATGCGATAGACAATGTAGTATTTTACGGAGTTCTTCCGCTTTTTAGTATGAATGGAAGCCATGTTGTCCCCCCTACATTAAACCGTTTGTTTCCAGAAATTCCTCAAAGGATTTTTTGGATATCAGCAGGGAATTTCCGATACGGATAACCTGAAAGGGCTTTCCTTTTGAGGATTCTGCCTGCCGGACAAGGTTGTACGCTGCAGAACGGCATATGCCCAGTAAGTCGGCACATTCTTCTACACGCAGAGTAAGTCGGTCTTGTTTTTTGGTTGTGTTCATAATGTGTTCTCCTTTTTTGTTTATTTCGTATTATTGACCTACGATTTGTATGCATAATACCACACCTACAATTTGTATGTCAATAAGTTTTTTTAAAAGTTTTTTAGTTTTGTGTTTGTAATTTCAATTTTCTGGAATTTGTGGTATTCTATAGGAAATGGTGTAGTGGTAGACCATTACACCGTACACATGTATGAAAAAGGAGAAGTAAATGGATACTCTTGGACAAAGAATACGAAAAATCAGGGATATGCGTAGATTAACACAAAAAGCCCTTGCTTCAAAAGCCGGAATATCCGAAGTTGCTTTGCAATGTTATGAGTTAGGGACAAGACGGCCAAAACAGGAGCAGTTAATAAAAATAGCGGCAGCCCTTGATATAGATGTTGCATTTCTTATGCCTTGTAAAACGGATACTCCTATGGCTCTATTTGCGCTCTTATATGATTTAATAGATGAATATGGAGATATAGAGATAATAAGCAAAGGCGGCCAAATCTTATTTGGAGTAAAGAAATCAAATGAGAATATAAAACTTCGTGCTGCAGTGGAAGCTCATGAGAAATATTCTGTAGAGGATTTTAAAAAGTGGTTGATTAGCTATCCTCCAAAGGTTCATAATGGAAAAATAGAAAAGAATGATTTATTCTGATAGTATGAGAATTTCCTAATATTTGAGTAAATACTGTCTGTAGATATGATAAAGGCGTGTACACGTTTTTACCAATGCAGGAATAGAAGATTACCATATCGCCCATACAGAGCCTTAAAAGTGCCTTATACAGCGTGTACACAAGTTTTAATTAGGGAATTCATCATAAACAACCAGGAAAGGGAAAGCAAAATGGAAGAAATGAAAAAAATAGATGAAGTCCACAAAGCATATAAAATCTGCAAAGAGGTTTTTTCCCCCACGGTGGGAATCATAGAGGTCGGTTCGGAGATTGAGGACAAAGAGGAGTATGAGTTTTATAAAATGGCGCATGAGTTCTTTTTCCAGAAAAGGCAGAAAGAATTGATTGCAAAGGGGATATACTGATGAAAAAAGTCTATACCCTGATTGCGGGAGTAAATGGAGCGGGAAAATCTACATTTTACAATCTGGGAACCATATTGCCCCGAGACCAGAAAAGAATCAATTCTGATGAAATCCTAAGAGAGAGCAAGGGGGACTGGAAGAATTTGCGTGACCAGTCTAATGCCATGAAAGAAGCGGTAAAAAGGATAAAAACATATTTGCAGGAGGGCATTTCTTTCAATCAGGAAACCACATTGACAGGAAGCAGTATTATCAATAATATCCGAAAAGCGAAGAACCTGGGATTTACCATAAGAATGTACTATGTGGGACTGGAAAGCGCGGATTTGGCTGTGGCAAGGGTCGCTGACAGGGTAAGGGTCGGCGGTCATGGAATTGAGGAAAAGGATATACGAAAAAGGTATGAGAGTTCATTGCAAAATCTGAAAACAGCCATACAGTTATGTGACGAGGTTTATGTATATGATAACACTGTAAGTTTCCGACAGGTAGCTATCTTTAAGGACGGAGTGAAGATAACGGATACGGAAATGTGTGGTTGGTTAGAACGTGCCCTTGCAGAATGAACAAATGTTTACTATACTGGTAATCTTATAAGAGGGATTTCCTGATGTATGTACAAATACAGGCATGGAATTGTGCAATCGGTATTGTACAGATAGATGGAATTAATCCCTCTGTTTTATTATTCATTCTTCTTTATTCTGAATTTCCAGAAGCTGTTCAATTTGATTAAGAATATATTTTTGGTATTCCGGCTTCAGCCTTTTAAATGTGGCAAAAGCCAATTCAACGAATGGGTCTGATTCTTCTTCGAACATAGAGCCGTCTCCTGTTCTTAGCCAATTTTCCCTGACATGGAAAGTAATGCAAACAAGACGTATTAAACGGTCATTTACGTTGCGTTTTTCCAGTTCGATTCCGGCAATGTATCCATTAGAAATTGATATTTCTTTCGCAAATTTAGCCTGGGACAGGTTTAATGCCTGGCGTACCTGTTTTATTCTCTGATTGATTGACACTGGATTTCTCCCCTTTCCTATGTAACTTACAGTATCATATTTTTACTTACAATGCAAGTGTATATAATAGAACTAAATCTTGACATACTTATATAGTTATGATATTCTACTCACATAGAAAGCATATGCAAAAGAAAGGATACATATGGACAAAGAAGATATGAATGACTTTATTCTTAAATTTAAAAAACTGAACAAGGAAAATCAAAAGTTCATAATTGCGATACAACAGGCTATGTATTTTGCCCAGACTTCAGAAAGCAGATTAGATGAAAAAGGTGATAAAAAGAAAGGAAACGCCTATGAAACCGGAATTATACAATGACCTTAAAAAATACGCCTACAGTTCCTTTGAGTATGCCCATGCGGGATTATATACACTGCTCAAATCCGACAAAAACTTTGCGAATCATATGGAACGCAAATATCGCCTGAAACAGTATGAACAATCCGGGGACTTTTACATGACGGCAAACGAGAGATGGTTTCACCTGATTGGATTCATAGACGCTATCGTCAGTTTCCAGAGGGGGAACCTTTTCAAGAATCCGGAAACATTGAAGCAGGAGTTGACAGAGACTTATTTTGGGGACGGAGAACCCCTTAACGAAGAAGACCTTAGCGATTATCAGGACGGCCTGGTGGGGATTGACGAGGAAATGGGATTGCTTGGCCACTGTTATCTGTGTTTCGAGTGCGGGGAGGAATGGGAGGAATAAGGCCTAGCGGAACTCAAACAGCTTGTCTATCGGGACTTCCAGGGTCTTTGCAATGCTGAAAATCACGTCAAGGGAAACAGCGCAGTCATTATTTTCAATCCGCGACATATGGGTACGGCTGATATCAATAAGGTCTGCCAACTGGATTTGGGAAAGCCCCCGTTCTTTTCGGTAGTATGCGATGTTCAGTCCCAGTTTCCTGTACTCTTCACTGTGCGCCCGATTCATATGCTATCTCACCTCCATCTATAGCATATGAAAAAAGTCAGCTTTTTACGACAACTTAAAAAATAATAAATGTTATATTTCACGTTGCATATATAGCACATAATATGATATAATCCACTTGATTCGTACTCACGGTGAGGACGGGAAAGGAAAAAATTATGAAAAGAAGAAATATTAGAAAACCCATTGTTGTGCTTGCCCTTGTCGCCGCCATGCTCTTTCCGACAGCGGTTCATGCAACGGAAGCGCAGGACGGCGGAGACAGCGGGAGCGTCATTCTGAACGGCGGCACGGGCGGCGAAGCCGGGAACGCAGAAGCGCAGGAAGTCTACCAGGAACTTCTTGACAGTGTTTCCTTTATCGCCACTGACCCTACATGGAGCAACATCATGAACATCAAGGGCGTGACCCAGCTTGTCTATGACGCAACAATCCCGGAGAGGGACGGGAAGATACCCTTTGAAGAACTCTCCGATTTTGACAGGCTGATTTACGAACTCACCTATTGTTGCTTTGCGCCGTTGAAATCTTCCAATGGAAAGTCATGGGAAACCGCAAAGACAAGCCAGGAGAACCTTGCCTATCATACCTATGGAAGTTTCCTTGCTTTCATGCCGGACACGGGGAATGACCGGGAAGCCGTCAACGCCGCCTTTCAGAAATTGTGGGATTGGCAGTATGCGTACATCCTGGAACATGACGAGCCTTATGACTTTGTTGACCAGTGTACCTATTCCGACATGTTCCCCGGCAGTGAAGATAATGGTTCCGAATCCGAAAGCCTGACACCCCAGGAAAGTGAAGAGATAGAGGAAATCTTGAACGAATTGGATGAAAGCGATAAAAAGGAAATCCAACAGGCGGTAGAGCAGGAGAAGAAAGCGGAGAACAGCGGCAGGACGGAATCATCCTCTATGGGAATCATGGTTCCTGTCCTGATAGTGCTTGTGGTAGTTGCGCTGACAGCCGCCTTTTTCCTTGTAAGAAAGAAGAGTGGCGGGAAAAAATAAATCTGCGCTAGGCCATAAAATCCGTGTACACGCTCTATGTCCGGCAAGGCTATAAAAATATGGACAAGTTTCCAAAAGCCTGTCTATGAGCGTGTACACGTTTTTCAAAGGGGAACAAGGCTGTCGTTAAGGGCAGTTCCGAAAAATAGTATTCAAAGTTCCTATGCCTGTAGTGACGCTTTGGGAATATGGCAAAGGCCATGGGGGAAGCCGCAGGGGGTAAAGGGTATGGACACTCCTTTACCCTCTTTCCCTGTCTTTTCTGTGCGGCATATCCCTCTTTTGTGTCTCCTGTATCTGTCGGCCTTTCTCCGCATTAGGTTGAAAAATGCGGTCATATCCGTAAAAGTAATCTCTGCGCCCACTGCCCTGCCCCCGGTCAATCCGGCGCAACACTTCCATGCACTTCTGGTACTCTGCAAGGCTCTCCGTCACCCGTTGTAGCTGTTTCGCCAATGCGTCAATGCTCCGTTCCCGCTTCTGGCGCAACTGCAGAAATGTCTGCGTCCTCTCCGGAGTATCAAGCCCGTACTTCCGTATGGCTGATTCTATCGTGATAATATACTGCGAATCCCTCTTGTACTCTATGCCGCCCATATACTCCGGCTTACCTGCATTTTCCCTCATTCTCCGTTGCACGATTTCAAGCTGTTTTGGCAGGGCAAGCATGGTATCATATCCCTTTAACGCTTTCCTGGCTTCGTCAAGGGCAAGCGAACATTCCCGGCGCCTGTCCCACAAGCCGGAAACGATTTCTCTTGCCTGGCTGTAGGTATAGACCCTGTTGCGCTCCACAAAGGAAAGGCTGTCAAGGTTCTCCTGTATCTCACGCACAAGCCTTTCCCTCCTGCTCTCATTTGTTTTTCTTTTGCCGCTCCTGCTCTGCTCCCTGGCTTCCCGTATTGCACGGTCAAGGTCGGAAGTGTCGATTAGGTCGGCCTGTACCTCTGCGTGTTTCTGCTTCGTGTCCCCGATAATGTCACGCTCGATTTCCCCTCTCGGGTATAACGTAATCCTCCCGTCCCCTCCCCTTTCGCTTCGGTAGTTTTCGTCAAGCCTTGTAATGTCGATTTCCCCATACTTATACTGCCCCATCTCCACCGGGTCTTGCATGGGTATGGGTGCGTCCTCCCCGTGAGTAGCGGTGCGGGATTTCACGTTTTCTTCGATTATCTGGGCAAGGTTTTCTCTCGTGTAATAGCCGTCCTCTTTCGATAGGGTGTTGTCACGTTTCCCCCTGCTGTCCGGGTCTGCGCCGGGCGGCAGGAAAGTGACATGCGCAAGCCATTCCCCATTTTTCTTTTTGTCCCAGATTGTGTAGCCGTCCTGCCGCAACATTCTCAATAAATGTTCATAGTCCATCGCATAGGGTAGCAGACGGTCAATGTCCTTTTTTATCTGCGCCATCAGCGTGTCCTCTTTCTTCTGCCCCTGTCTGTACTGCTCCGTGTTTCGGTAGCTCCTTACATCATCTGCAGGGATTTCCTTACGCTCCCGCCTGTCAAGCATTTCGTTCTTTCGGTCTGTCGGCTCGTAGTAGTGTTTCCTGCCCTCTGCGTCCGTCCATGACACAAGCCTTTGTTCTCTTGTTTTGTCAAGCACCGACAGGCCGTATTCGTCACATAAGCGGTCTGATTCTTCCCTTATCGTTTGGTATGCTTTATGGTCGTTATGCCACTTGTGGCCGTCATTCGCCCATGCGCAGATAATAATGTGGTTATGGGTGTTCTCCTTGTCCGTGTGGGTGGAGACTTGTACGGGAAAGCCAGGGAATATTTTTTCCGCAAGTTTCACCCCGATTTCGTTTGCCGTTGTTGTGTCCACCCTGCCCTCGAAACTCTGTATGTAATGCCACGCAAGTATAGGCTTCCCGTCCTTTGTTCTCCTGTTCCCATCGGTGATTTCTTTTCTGCCGTATCTATCCATGTTACGCTTGAAAGATTCGTATAAGGTATCCTTTGTCTGGTTCAGAGAAACGGTCAGCGTTTTGTAAACGGCAAGGTTCGTTCCCGGTATGTCCTCATGCAGAATGTCTCTCATGATTTCTTCTGCTTTCTTCTCCGCTATTTTGTCGCTTGCTCCATACCGTAGCGTATGATTTACCGTTGCTTTTATCTGGTGGTTTTCGATAACTGCCATAGTCCTTTACCCCGTCAGAAGTCAGCCCATTTCCGAAAAAGATTCATAAGCTGTTCATAATACAGTACAAGCAGGTCAAAGTCCTCCCGGTCTGCGTTCCTCGCTTCGTTCACCCTCCGGGCAATCTGGTTGATGTTCACCCCTATGTGGTTCAGTTCGTTCAGCAAATCCTGGAATTGAGAATCGGAAAGTTTTGACTGCGCCCTCACGCTTCCAAATATGATTAGATTTCTTAAATATTCGGAACGTGTCATTCCATAGCTTTCCGATTTTTTCTTAAGCAATTCAACTTCTTGCTGCATTAGATTCAAATAAAATCCGGACTTCCTGTCCCTGCCTGTTTTATTGGTACTTTTTCTGTTCTCCATCTTCTCACCGTCCCTATACAAAAAGCAGAATAATCACTATTCTTTTCTGCCGTCCTCACCGTGAGTAAATTTGTCAAATTTACGCTTTAAGAATGTGTGAGCCGCCGCACATTCGCTTTCCGTCCGTCGAGCGGAAAAGCCGGGGGTATTAGGGGGGATTTCCCCCTAACAAGACGCATAAATATATGTACTGACGTAGGAAAGTGCATATATTTATGCCATGCTTGCTAATATAATGTCAGAAGCTATAAAGTCAGCCCCTTTTTGAAATTATGCGCCTAGCAGATTTTCATATTGCTGATTCCAGTCAAGAAAGAGTTTCATCTCTTTTTCAAGAGAAGCATTGGTCTTTTTCCAGGCCTTGCGATACTCGTCAAAGTATTCCTGAAGCTGTTCATTTAGAAAATTTATATTTTCCTCAACCGCCTTTATTTCCTCCCATTTATCTTGCTCAACAGGTTCGCTTTTCAGGTCGGCGAGATATTCCTCTTCTTCCTGAATATCGTTGTACAATTCAACCACATTTTCAAAAAAGAAATTCGACAAGGAATAGCGCAAAAACGTAGGAGTGGCGGCAAAATCAAAGCAACAGCGGTCAAACCAGTTATCTGCAAAATCCCGTTCATCAGAGCCATTGGAATATGTACCGCAGACCAAATCACCGATGAAATTTTCCAGAAGTTCCGAGACGGTCAGTCCCACACTTCCGGCTTTCTTGCAAATCCTTTTTACGTCTGCGTCCGACAGGCGCAATGTCAATGTACGCTCCCGGATTGTCCTGATTTCTTTCTGCTGATTTTCATAAAAAGTATTCATACTTCTGCCAATTCCTTTCTTTTATTGCTGATTAGAGTACCATTCATTTTGCGTGCGGCTGAAAAATGCGTCAAACTTCACTTTATGGCTGATTAAACTTGTCCAGATAACCGCCTTGATATAGCTGTGAACGTCACGTATTTCCCTACTTTTGGTAGCCGCTTCAAAATCGTCTAAGGTATGGTCGATAAAGGAGCAGAGAGAACCATAGACGGAATCCGGCAGTTTGCCGTTTTCACGGATACAGGTATTGATTTGCTGAATCACCTGGATGCCGTTGAGAACGAGGATTTTATTATACTTCATAGGGCGCTGTTCGGAAGCCATTTCCGTCAGACAGGTAACTATCAACTGAAAAGCATTGTATCTGCTTTGGTCGTTGTCAAAGTAAGCACATGTCATCTGGTCAAAAGAGGTCAGATAGCGAATGGCCGCTGACAATTTTTCCTGACTGCCAAAGTAATGTTCGGGAATAGCTTTGGTTTTATCCAATTCGCTTTCCACCAGATATTGCAAATCCTCTTCGTCTGTGTTATCCTTGGATACGTTACAGGTTATAGGATTGATAGATTGATTTTTAGAATCAGTTTTATTATCCAGTTTTATATAAGCCTCCTCTTTTCCATGGGATGGATTCCCACCCGGGTGGTTTTCCATAGGGTGGCTTTCCACGGTATGGTTTTCCATGGGGTGGTTTTTAGGGGTATGGTTGGATTTGGCAGGAAAGGGCAGTTCATTTACCAAATCATAAAGGTATAAAAACTTTCCATTCTCTGCTTTACACTTTTCCTGTATCAGATACCCGGCCTTTTTTAACTCTTTCCATGCGTTCTCAAAGGCCGCTTCGCCCTCGGTGCATTTTTCCTGTAAAAATGCCTTTGTCACAATAAGGCTTTCATTGGTGATGTAAGACTGAATCAGGGCGAATAACCCTTTGGCCTTTAAAGAAAGACTGGTATCACGGATTACGTCATTGCTTACCGCCGCAAAGCCTGTACGGTGTCTGAAACGTGGGGTATTGGAATTTTGGGATTGATTGCTCATAGAAGTCTCCTTTTTCACTTGGATAAAATCCAATGCTGTAAAGTTGACGGTAGAGCGTGACGCGCTAACAAACGCTAACAGGGATAGAAAGGATTGTGTGGAATCCTTGGATTCAATGCTTTAGTTGATACGGTTTACACTGGAAAATATGCAAAATTTGGGAGAAATGGCATAGTTTGGACAGTTTGTAAAGGGTATCAATAAGAGGGTGTGCCTCCTAAGCGATAGGTCGGACGTTCAAGTCGTCTCGGGGACGCTGGAAAGCATTGAAAACACTGGATTTTTCAATGCTTTTCTTTTTTTGTCTCAGGAGAAAACCTGAAGCCGGAGGACTCGGTTTTTTGGATATTTGTTATCAGCCATGCTGCTAAGAGGGAATCGAACACGAAACTGCACTTTCAGAGCTGTTGCTAATAATCTGCTAATTGCAACTTTTGCAAAAAAGTTTTATTAGCAGGTTTTAACTGCTAATAGCAAATTTTTTGCAAAAGTTATCCTTTCAGTGCTCAAGCGTCAGAACATCCAGCGGGGATGTCTCAAGCTCGCACAGATCTGCCGGGAAATGGAACTGTCTGTAAAAACACTTACATGGGACATGGACAGTGACGGCGACTGGGTGGAAAACGTAAAGGGCGTGGATGACTAACTGTATGATCTGGAGCGAAAAAAAATAGTTAGGTTCCGTTCTTTTTTATGCACATAATATGTAAAATCCCCTGTTTTTACATAACGCTGTTGGCTTTTACTTACACCATGCGTATAAAACAGTAAATAAAACATAAAGGAGCTGACAGCTATGTACCAGAAGATCATCGTGCCCATAGACCATGGGAACAGGAACATGAAGACCGAGCATAAAGTATTCACTTCCGGGTTTGTGGAGGGCGACTGCAGGCCCGCGCTGGGGGAGTACCTGTATTATAATGGGCGCTATTATGCCCTTGCGGAGCAGAGGATACCCTATATGCGGGACAAGACCGTGGATGACCGTTTCTTCATCCTGACGCTGTTCGCGGTGGCGATGGAGGCGGAGAAGCAGATGCTCAATGCGCAGGACACCATCCTCCAGGCAGTGCTGCCGGTGGGGCTGCCCCCGAAGCATTACGGCGCACTGTACCGGAAGTTCGAGGATTATTTCAGGGGCAGGGGCGTCCAGAGGTTCACCTATAAGGGCATCCCCTATAAGGTGGAGATAACGGATGCGGCTGCTTTCCCAAAGGAACTTTCAGTTCCTTAGGATTATGCGGCAGCCATGACCGTCTACCAGAGGATAGCGGAGTTCAATAAGGTCATCACGGTGGACATCGGGGGCTTCACGCTGGATTACCTGCTGATCCGGGGCGGCAGGCCGGACCTTGGGGTATGCGACTCGCTGGAGAAGGGCGTCATCAAGCTGTACAATGACGTGGCCTCCCGCATCAATTCCGAGAAGGACATCCTGCTGGACGACACGGACATCGACCGGATCATCCGGGGAGAGAGGACGGACTATGACGGGGAGGTCCTGCGCATCGTTGGGGACATGACCAGGACTTTCGTGGACGACATCCTGGGGACGCTCCGGGAGCGGGGGCTTGACTTAAAGACAAGCTGCATGGTGTTCATCGGCGGCGGGGCCATGCTGCTTAAGAAATACCTGGAAAGCTCGGACAAGATCGGGCGCAGCATCTTCGTGGAGGACATCTGCGCCAATGCGAAGGGCTACGGCCTGCTCTACCAGATACAGAGGAAAGGCAGGTAACTGCCATGGGGAAAAAGAACGCATTTGTGACCACCATAGGGTTCAACAAAAACGATCCAGCCCATGTGCAGGTGGCGGAGTTCCTGAACAGTATGGAACGGGGGAAGGCGCAGTACATCGTCAATGCGGTGCTGGCATACCAGAACGGGGCGCAGGCCGGGGATATGCCCCATGCAGGGCAGGCGGTGGACTATGAGAGGATACGGCAGTTTGTGCTGCAGGTGATCCGGGAGCACGAAAGGCAGGAGGCGCCTCACACAGATATGGCGGAAGAGCCGGCCAGAGCGGATGCTGCTAAGGAAAGGGAGGGAGCTTCTTTTGGATTTGACGAGGATGCTTTAAGCGGCATCATGTCATCACTGGAGGCGTTCAAGAGGTAAGGGAAAGGGAGCCTGCAGGACATTCTTCATTGTCCCGGCTCCCTTTTTCCAAGCAGCTCGTCAGTGGATATGTTAAAATATTCGGAGAGGATCGCCACCTCATAGTCCGGGACGAAGCGGCTGCCCTGTTCGATCCGCA
>OFFZ01001280.1_pt1 | contig 14053 bp, 5 predicted proteins | sample 1521631 | NCBI WGS metagenome assembly OFFZ01 (sample SAMEA3504102, study PRJEB24116) | mouse gut metagenome | biome: mouse gut; feature: mouse-associated habitat; material: faeces | place: Denmark | collected 2011 | reverse complement strand
TGCGGGTACGCCGATTAATCTTTTGAATATGCCAAAAGGCTGCGCATTTTGTACGCGCTGTGACGAGGCGATGAAAATCTGCCTGACAGAGGTTCCGCCGCAGGTGCAGATGCCTGACGGACATTTTGCGTCGTGCTGGCTTGCGTTTAAGAAATTAAAGAATGGAACGCTTGGCGCAGAGGAGGTACAGTCATGAGCAGTGAATATTTGATTGAGGTGGAGGACTTAAAGCAGTACTTCGCCATTAAGACAGGATTTTTCAAAACGACGCCCCTCAAAGCGGTAGACGGTGTTACGTTTAACATTAAGCCGGGTGAAACACTGGGACTTGTAGGAGAGTCAGGCTGCGGAAAGACGACGGTCGGTCGTACGCTTTTGCGGCTTTATGAACCGACTTCGGGTACAGTGAAGTTTAACGGCGAAGAGATTACGGCAAAAAACATGGCGGAGCACCGCAAAAACATGCAGATGGTGTTTCAGGACCCGTATTCTTCCTTAAATCCGCGTATGACGGTGGAGGATATTATCGGGGAGCCGCTTGACGTACATAAGATGTATTCGAATAAAAATGAACGTCGTGAGAAGATTTTGGGACTGATGGAGCTTGTGGGCTTGAATGCCGAGCATGCGACGCGATATGCGCACGAATTTTCGGGCGGTCAGAGGCAGCGTATCGGAATTGCGCGTGCCTTGGCGGTAAAGCCGCAGTTTATCGTCTGTGATGAGGCGGTAAGTGCGCTTGACGTTTCCATTCAGGCGCAGGTTATCAATATGTTTGAGGATTTGCAGGCAAAGCTTGGCGTGGCGTATCTGTTTATCGCCCATGATTTGCTGGTGGTAAGACATATTTCCAACAGAATTGCGGTGATGTATCTTGGAAAGGTTGTGGAGATTGGCGATGCGGACGAGGTGTACGAGCATCCCATTCATCCGTACACGGAATCGCTTTTGAGCGCCGTGCCCATTCCTGACCCGATTCAGGCAAAGCAGAGTCAAAGAATTGTGCTTTCCGGCGATGTGCCGAGTCCGATGAATATGCCGACAGGCTGTGCGTTCCGTACGAGATGCCGTTTTGCGACAGACAAGTGCGCGGAGGTTTGCCCGACGCTTACCGATAAGCGCGGCGGACATATGGTGGCATGTCATAATCGGTAATCAATACAAGTTTGGTAACTTTTAATGAGGATATTGACATCTCCCCGACGGGTATTGTCCGAAAAGGGAGTGTGAATATAGATAAATCTGTTTTATTTAAGTTTTAAAATCAAAAAAGGAGGATCAATGTTTATGAAACAATCATTTTTAGTGCGCAATTGGAAGAAGATTGTAAGCGCTGGCTTGTCTTTTGCTATGGCTGCGAGTCTGTGTTCTACGGCTCCTGTCTTTGCCGCACCCTCTGAGAATGGAGAGTCGAAGAGCGGAACTGAGATAGTGCCTGTGAAAGACAAGACCCCTGTTACTAATAAGGCAGGGTCGATTTCCATGTCTCAATTGGAAAACAATGAGACGATAGGGGGCCCGTTCCCGAAAGGAACGGCTGGGAACAATGTTTTTCGCATTCCGGCTATGATTACGATGCAAAACGGGGAGCTGCTTGCGGTTGCGGATGCCCGCTATGACCAGCCCAATGACGGAAACGGGCTGGATACGATTGCGTCAGTATCCAAAGACGGGGGCAAGACCTGGGAGTATTCGTTCCCGATCTACCTGCCGGACAGTTACAGGGATTCCCTTAGGAACTCCACGGCATCTATCGACCCCGGCCTGCTGGAGGGTCCAGACGGGACGATTTACTGCATCGCGGACGTATTCCCCACCGAGTATTCTGTTCAGAATATTGGACCCAGGACCGGCACCGGCTATGTCGAAATTAATGGCAGGCAGCGCCTTGCCTTGACAGACGACTATGGCGACGTTGGCACGGTCCCCGTAAATGAGGGCGACGAGCGTTACTTGTATTATGTAGGCGAGTTCAAGGACGGTTACGCGCAGATATTGACGAGGGAGGACCATGCGCCGACGGGCTACGCCGTGGACGAGTGGTATAACCTTTACACGGTTGGCGAGAATGGAGAATACCTTGACGATCTGAAGCAGCCTCAGATTAATAATGAGGATCATCAAGTGCAGCAGAATGTATATTACAGGGATTCCAAGTTCCATGTATATCAAACGGGATACATTTGGATGGTCACGTCGAAAGACCATGGCAGGACGTGGGAGCATCCCCGGGACCTTGTGCCGCAGATCAAGAAAGAGGATGATCAGGCGCTGTTGATTTCCCCGGGCTGCGGCCTAACAACCAGCGATGGCACGCTTGTAATTGGATGTTACAACCATGAAGGTGCAGAAAATGCCAGCTTGCTTTATTCATCAGACAACGGCGTCACCTGGAATCGGACGGCGGACATTAACACGGGCTCTTCCGAAAATGAGGTCGTGGAGCTGGAGGACGGCACGATTCGCATGTTCTACCGCGGGGGGTCAGGCAAAATTTCCTATGCGGACTTTACAAAGAACGCAGCGGGCGGCTATGATGTGGGAGAGCCGGTCTCGATAGATGCCTGCCCGGTGACGTCCACTTGCAACATGGGCGCCATCCGCTATTCAAAGAAGATCAACGGCAAGCAGGCAATCCTGGTCTCCTGTCCGGAAGGAAGCGGCAGGAGCAATGGGAAGATTTTTACCTTGCTGGTAAATGAGGACAAGAGCATGAGCCTGTACCACAAGCTTCACGTGGAAGGGAGCGAGCAAGACTTCGTCTACTCCACGCTGACGGAGCTTTGGGATGGAACGGTTGGATTATTGTGGGAAGAAGGTGATCGGACGGCCAAGATCTGGTATGAACGGTATGACGTCTCGGAATTCGCGCCAGGCGCAGCGCTGGAGAACCTGGACGGCTCAAGTGACGCCGAGCAGTTCTCAGTGTCGCTTGAAAAAGGCGAGAGCTATACAAAGACTTATACCGTGGAACAAGCGCCATCAGGAGAACTTGTTCAGGTTGCGCCGAATAAGGACGTTGCCACCGCGAAAGCGGAGCTCAAAGTTAACCGTTCTGTGAAGGCGCCAGTGTATGCTCATAGCGCAAATAATCCCAATGTGGATACTGCATATGCTACTAGTACGGCGGATGCGACGCTCCTGGAATTAACGGATGTGGAATATGTATTTAAGAAGAATAGTGACAAATACCAGATTAAAAATGAAAGCACAGGTAAATTTTTGACGTTTAATGCGGCTACAGGCGGCGGAGATAATTTTCATAGTGAAACAGCAGCAGATGTAACGGTTACCGCCAACGATAACGGAACAATAGTGTTTAAATCTGAATATGCTGATGGTGGTGGCAATGCAGCAACAAGGTATCCGATTTTGTATACCGAAAGCCAGGCCTTTAATGCTCAGAGCAAAACTGGTCAGGGGAAAAGCATATATGATTTTACATTGTGGGAGAAAAGATCAGATGGCGCTGCTGGCGACAGCGGCATTCCAGGCTATCAAAAAGTGACAGCCACGGCGGATAATCTTGATGGAAAGAGCGTTTTGGTTACGGTGGAAAATGGTGGCCATATTTTCCTGCTTTATCCGGAAAACGGTACACATAAGCATACCAAGCTGATTGCCAGCGCGTCGCAAACAGGTGGTGAAACAGCAAGAGGATCTATTCCAGAACCGGTCATTTCTACCAAGAATGACATCGTGGTAACGATTACTGGCGTCAATCAGGGTGCTACCAAGGCGGTTATTGACGGCAAAGAATACCACATACAGGTTACCGATCAGAGAGTGTTTAAGCCGGTTGGAGAGAATATTGAGATACTTTGTGGAGCAGATTATCAAGTGTTGTCTGGCGCTGACAAAGCGGATGTAACAGAAATAAATCTAGAGCCTGCATTATATGATCATGCTGGTGCAAAGGATAGTAGTATAGAAAGTTTTTCTAAAGAGAAGAATGAAACGATTTCTTTTGCTGACGCAGAGTTTACCTTTACTAAAAAAGAGGGGGAGAATGAGTGGGAGGTCAAGAGCGGCGATCTTTATTTGATTCATGAGAAAATAGGACAAGAACCAGGACAGTTATTTAGCCAAACTGCCGGCACGATCTTGTTTACACCGACGACAGACGGTAGATTCAACATTTGCCGTAAATCAGGAGGTAGATATCTTATTTTCCATGCTCCGCTTATGAACTTTAATGCAATGGGTTCGCCACAAGACACGGATAGTTATAAATTCACACTTTGGAAGAAAGACGATGCAGTGACGGACGGCCTTATTCCAGGGTACAAAAAAGTCGAAGCAAGTGAGGAGATTGAAGACGGCGGCGTGTATCTAGTGGGCTACATTTTTGAGGAGAGTCATGCGATTATTCTTTATCCCCGACCTGGGATCAATGTTGGCGAGGCCAGTGAAGCAAATAGCGTCACCAAACTGGTGCGCACTCCCAAGAAGCTTCAAATTATGCCAAACGCTGTTGGAAGCTTCAAGATCGTGGTGGATGGGGAGGAATATAATTATCAATTCGTAGATTCAAATTGTTCGCATTCAGAAGAAAAGAAAATTGTCAAGGGCCATATAGATGCGGAGTGTCAAAAGGAAGGCTACACCGGAGACACCGTTTGCGGCGACTGTGGCGTGATGCTGGAAAAGGGGCAAGCGATCCCGGCGACTGGCCATGACTACGGGACGCCCACGCAGACGCAGGCGCTCATGGAGAGCGAGAATGGAATCTCTCTGTATGTCTGCAAGAACGATAGCTCCCATCAGAAGAAGACCATCGTGTATGCCTCGGCGTACAAGCAGTTGAAGGAATTATTCAGCACGTCTCCAGAAGAGATTTCTGATGCGAAAAAGGAGCTTTACAGCGAGGCGTGCGTCACTGCCTTGAAGAACGCTTACGATGCCGGGAACGCCCTGGCGGCACAAGCTGCGAACTCGCAGACCAACGAGGGGATGTACGGCGCCATCGAGGCGTTCACGACCGCCAAGGCAAGTCTTCACAGCGACAGGGACGCCCTGGAGCAGGGGCTGTCCAACTGCCTGGCCACTGTGAAGCCGACCCATGACGCAGGCAAGCAGGAAGCCCATGCGCAAGCCGACTGGGACGCGTTTGTAGCGGCTTACGAGGCGGCAAGCGGCGCGGACGTCGCAGCGAAGACCTACGCCGAGCTGCAAACGCTCACGGGCAGCCTGAAGGACAGCCACGACAAGCTGTTGTCCGAGGCGGGCAAGGGCAGCCTGCGCAAGCTGTACGACGCCCACAAGGACAAGCAGCAGGGCGAGTACTCCAACAAGACCTGGGGCGTCTTCACCGCGGCATTGGAAGCCGCGAACGGCGTATTGAACAAGGCGGACGCCACGCTTCAGGAGATCAAGGCGGCGGAGCAGGCGCTGAAAGAGGCGGTTGACGGGCTGAAGACCGTGGAGGAGGAAAGCATTCCCGTGCCCGGAGGCATCGCGTATAAGGCCCCGAAGGCGGGCGCTTATCCGAAAGCAGCGGCTGTCACGGCGGACGAGAACGATGTCAAACATGCGTTTGCCATCACGGACTGGACAGAGGAGACGCCGACTCTTGTACGAAATGACGCAAGCGCCGCAGCGGCGGTTGTGAATAAGCAAGGAATCTGGGGATTTAATGACCAGCTGAGATCAAGCAGCCAGAAATACAACGTCAATGGGGCGAAAGCCATGGCGATCACATTGAAGCTCTGGTTAAATACCATTCAAACCAGCTCGCAGGCAGAGATTTTGGCGAAAGGACAGCAGTACTCCCTTCAGCTTAAGAATGGAAAGCTGACATTGTGGATGCTTAATAATAATTATCCAACAGAACAAGTTACATTAGATGCAGAAGCGGACGTCAATAAATGGCTCGACGTCGTGATCGTCATTGATGGAAAGAGCGGAAAGCAGCGCCTTTATGTGGACGGGCGTCCTTCTGAATCGGACGATCACGTGGTGAACTTGACATCGTCGTCAGAGCCGTTCACGATCGGGTGGCGTTCCGGAGGCGACGGAATCCCCTTTACGGAGGACATCGGCTATCTGGCAGATATTAAGTTTTACAATTGTGGAGCGGACGATGTGACGGAAGGGCTTACCCGTGACTATGAAGCAGTCGTGAACTCCCTGCATGCAATGACGCCAAGCGCGATCATCTCGGCAGATCTGTTTGATGCCAAGACGGTGTGGAGCGCCGTGGCGGAGGAAGGTCCCGTTATCATGGAAGGAACTGCCAAGTTTGCAGGCAGCACCGCCTACAAGGCAACAACGACGCTGCAGGCGCACGGCTACTACCTGTTCCCCGTCACGGAGGAATTCCGCAATGCGGTCAAAGAAAACGTGTCCGCAGGCAAGGCGAACGCCGATGTGACGGTTGCCGTCTCCGAAGGCGGGGAGCGCATGACGGTCGAGGTCTCCTATCCGGCAGTGGCGGAAGAAGACAATCTGACGGTGAGCTTTGACGCCAACGCGGGAAGCGACAAGGTGGAGAACATGCCGACAGAAACGAACGTGGACAGAGGGGGGCAGCTCGCGAAGCCTGCCAAGGAGCCGAAGAGGACGGGATACGTCTTCAAAGGCTGGAGCAGCACCCCAAATGGGGCAGACATTGTGGAATGGCCACAGACTATCGAGGCAGACACGACATTCTACGCCGTATGGGAAGAGGAGGCGGTAACGCCAACTTGTACCTGCAGCATCGCCAAGGTGACGATCAGCGGCGGATCACAGATCACGATACCTGCCACGGCGGAAAGCGGAACGCTGAAGCTCAATGCGTCGGCAGACATAGATTCCTCCTGCCAGATGGAGGGACACCCGGGCAGCAATGCGGTGACATACGCCTACGCAGTCAAGGAAGGCGCTGAGAACAACACGGCAGGAGCAAGCGTCGACGCAAGCACGGGGCTTGTGACGGCGACACACGAAGGAACGGCAGTGATTACGGTTACCGCCACGCTCACGAGCGGAACGGAAAGCGGAAAGAGCAAGACGGAAGAAGTCACGATCACCGTGACCAAGGCAGAGGAAGGAACGTGCCTGGTGAGCTTTGACGCCAACGCAGGAAGCGACAAGGTGGACGGAATGCCAGCGAATGCAACCGTGGAAAGTGGAAAGACACTTGCCAAGCCTGTAGAGATGCCAACAAGGACGGGCTATGTCTTCAAAGGCTGGAGCAAGACCGCGGACGGTGCAGCGATTGCCGACGCCGATTGGCCGCAGACCATCGAAGCAGACACGACGTTTTACGCGGTATGGGAAAGTGAGGCGGCAACGCCGGGCGAGTGCACCTGCGGCATTACCAAGGTGACGATCAGCGGCGGATCACGGATCACGATACCTGCCACGGCGGAAAGCGGAACGTTGCAGCTGGGCGCGTCAGCTGAAGTGGGCTCCTGCCAGGTGGAAGGACATCCAGACGGCAACACGGTGACATACGCCTATGCAATCAAGGAAGGAGCCGAGAACAATACGGCAGGAGCAAGCGTCGACGCAAACACGGGGTTTGTGACAGCAACACGCGAAGGAAAGGCAGTGATCACGGTGACCGCAACGCTGGCCACCGGAACGGAAAGCGCAAAGAGCAAGACCGAAGAAGTCACGATCACCGTGACCAAGGCAGAGGAAGGAACGCTCGTGGTGAGATTTGACGCCAACGCGGGAGGCGACAAGGTGGACGGAATGCCGGAGGAGACGAGCGTGGAAAGCGGAAAGACACTCGCCAAGCCGGCGGAAGTTCCGACTAGGGCGGGCCACGTCTTCAAGGGCTGGAGCAGGACCGCGGACGGGGCGGTGATCGCCGACGCCGACTGGCCACAGACCATCAGCGAGGATACGACATTTTATGCGGTATGGGAAAAAGAATCCAGCAACATCACGCAGGAAGAGGCGGAAGCTGCGATGACGGAAGCGATTTCTGCAGCGGAAAGGATTCTTAAGTTCGCGCAGGGCAATTACACCGCGGAAAGCTGGGCATTGTTCGAGGCAGCGTACAACGCGGCGAAGAACCCGGCGGCAGGGATCAGCGCGGCCGAGCTGAAGCAGCTGGCTGACAACCTGGCAAGCGCACAGGGCCAGCTCGTGCTGGATCAAAACGGCGTCGTGGAGAACGCAAACAAGACCATTGCGGCAGCCGACGCCAAGTTTGCAGAAGTCAGCAAGGGGACGAAAGCGTACGAGGCAGGGTCCTGGGCGGCATACCAGACGGCGTACGAGGCATTGAAAAAGGCGATCGCCGAGAACGCGGACGCAGAAACCCTCAACGGGCTCTACCAGGCGCTTGCCGAGGCGGAAAGCCTGCTCAAGGAGGACACCGCCTGGATGGATGCCAAGGGGGCGCTGACAAAGGCGCTCAAGACGGCGAAGCCAAAGCATGACAAGGGCGCGAAAGCGTACACCAGCGCAACCTGGAAGCCGTTCAAGACTGCGTATGACAACGCAAACAAGCAGAAGAACGCCACCGCGTCAAGCTGCACGGCCAGCAAGCTCAAACAGCTGGCAGAGAGGCTGGACGGCACGAGAAAGGCGTTGAAGAACGCCCCGGTACTGAAAAAGGGAGACTCGATTGTAAAGAACAACGTCAAGTACGTGGTGACCAACGTCAGCAAGAAGACGGTCCGCGCAGAGGGCGTGAAGTCAAAGAAGAACAAGAAGTTCAGCGTCAACATCCTGTCAACGGTAACGATCAAGGGATTCAAGTGCAACGTCACGGAGGTCAAGGCGAAGGCGTTCTACAAGTTCACGAAGATCACCAAGGTGACGATAGGAAAGAAAGTGACCAAGATAGGAAAGCAGGCGTTCGAGGGCTGCAAGGCGGTGACGACGCTGACGGTGAGCGGCGACGTGAAGACGTTTGACAAGCAAAGCTTCAACGGCTGCAAGAAGCTGAAGAAGGTAGTGTTCAAGGGAAAGAAGGTGCCGGCATTCAAGTCGAAGGCATTCAAGGGAACGGCATCGAACATGAAAGTGACCCTGAACAAGAAAATGAGCAAGAAGAACAAGGCAAAGATGAAGACGGCGCTGAAGAAAGCGGGCGTCAGCAAGAAGGCAAAAATTAAATAGGCCGTTATAGAGCAAATAGCACATGGGACTGCCGTACTGATTTTTGGTACGGCAGTCTTTGTATTTTAGGAATATCATAGCAGCCTGTGTTATTGTTTAAATTTGAATTTCTGGAAAAGTGAGGCGATTTTTTCTGAATCTATGTCTAGGAGGTTGCAAATATCAAAAAAGCCCTTTATAATGATGAAATCAAAAGAGAAATGAGGGCTTTTAGCGTGACAAGGAACAAAGGAAAACGTTTGAATCAATATCTCAGCGACTATGTGGTGTTTGATTTGGAGACAACGGGCGTTCGGCCGGAAGTGGATCAAATTATAGAAATTGCTGCTCTCCGGGTACGGGAGCATAACATTGTGGGGAAATATTCCACCCTGGTCAATCCAGGGATGCATATTCCGCCATCTGCGACAGCGGTCAATCACATTACAGATGATATGGTAGAGGACGAGCCAAAAATAGAAGAAGTTCTTGGAGGATTTCTGGAGTTTGCGGGAAATGATGTTCTGGTAGGGCATAATATTCACAGCTTTGATTTGAATTTTATCATTGACGCCGCCATGGGTGTATTTGGAAGAGATGTGCGCAACAATTACGTCGATACGCTTTATATGGCGAGGAATTGCCTGCCAAAGCTGCCTCATTACAAGCTGTCTGATGTAGCGAATCACTTTGGAATCAGCGCCGTAGGGGCTCACCGGGCGTTGAATGACTGTGTTATCAATCAGGGCTGTTATGAGTCATTAGGAAAGATTCTAATAGAGCGGCAGAAAGTCGAGCCAGAGGCGATTTGCCCTAAATGCGGCGCAGAGATGGTGAAACGCAGCGGGAAGTATGGAGAGTTTTATGGGTGCAGTGATTTTCCGCGCTGCCGCGGCACTCGAAAGTTATAAATGAAACCTAAAATGTAAGGAAAGTGTGAGACATATATGAAATCATTAGTAATTGCAGAAAAGCCCAGCGTGGGCAGAGATATTGCGAGAGTCCTGGGATGCAAACAGGGAGGCAATGGATATTTGGAAGGAAACGATTATGTGGTCACTTGGGCTCTTGGTCATCTTGTGGAACTGGCAGATCCAGAAAGCTATGGCGACAAGTGGAAAACGTGGAAGATGGAAACCCTTCCCATGCTGCCAGAGCGCTTGGAAATCCAGGTCATCAAGAAGACGGGAAAGCAATACCAAACGGTAAAATCTCAGATGTTCCGAAAGGATATCGGGCAGATTATCATAGCTACAGATGCAGGACGGGAAGGGGAGTTGGTGGCGCGGTGGATCATCCAGAAATCCGGGGTCAAAAAACCCATGAAACGATTGTGGATTTCTTCTGTCACAGATAAGGCGATTCGCCAGGGATTTTCCAGCCTGCGGGACGCAAGAGATTATCAAGCATTGTATGAGGCTGCCGTTGCCCGTGCCGAGGCGGACTGGCTGGTGGGTCTGAACGCTACCCGCGCCTTGACTGTGAAACATAATGCCCAGCTTTCCTGCGGCAGGGTGCAGACGCCTACCCTTGCGATCATTGCAAAGCGGGAAGCACAGATCAAGGAGTTTCGCTCAAAGCCATATTATGGGTTGAAAATGAAGAGCAAGGAGGCGTCCTGGATCTGGAAATCAGAGAACGACAGCAGCAGTACTTATTATAAGGAAGAGATTGAGAAAGTGAAGTCCGATGTTTGCAATGGGACGGCGACGGTCAAAGAGGTGAAAAAGAAGCAGCAGAAGTCTTATGCGCCGCAGCTTTATGATTTGACCTCCCTGCAACAGGACGCTAACCGGATGTTTGGCTTTTCTGCAAAGCAGACGTTGGATTATATGCAGAGCTTGTATGAACGCCACAAGGTAGTCACCTATCCTAGGACAGATTCCAGGTATTTGACGGCAGATATCGTGGAGACGATCCCAGAACGGCTTCGGGCATGTCGCAGCGGCATCTATGCATCTATCTGTGGAAAGCTACTGAAAACGCCCATCAAGGGAAATAAGTCTTTCGTGGATGATAAGAAAGTTTCCGATCATCATGCCATAATCCCCACAGAGCAGGGAGTAAATCTCAGAGATTTGGAATATGGGGAGCGCAAAATTTATGAGCTGGTGGTTTCCCGTTTTCTTTCTGCACTGCTTCCCCCCTGCCAGTATCAGCAGACGGAAGTAACGGCAGTGTGCGAGGGTCATCGTTTTACGCTTAAAGGACGGATCATGGAGCAGCCAGGATGGCAGGAGATTAAGATGCTGCAGAAAGAGGCAGGAATGGCGCTGGCAGAATCTGAGGAGGATCAGGAGTCAGGCGCTATGCCAGGAGAGGTGATCTCTGGCAGCATTCCTAGCTTTACGCTGGGGCAGAAAATATTATTTACACAGGGAAAGATCAGCGAGGGCAAGACGAAGCCGCCCTTGCCTTTTACAGAGGCTACGCTTCTTGCAGCTATGGAGAATCCCGTCAAATATATGGAGGGCGCAGATCAGAAATTAAAGAAGACATTAGGAGAGACAGGTGGTCTTGGAACAGTCGCAACCCGGGCGGACATTATCGAAAAACTGTTTCACAGCTTTATGATTGAAAAGCGTGACGCCTATATTCACCTTACTTCCAAAGGAAGGCAGGTGCTGGATTTGGCGCCTCAGGGTCTTGCTTCTCCGGAACTGACGGCAAAATGGGAACAAGAGCTTGCAGATATTGCGCAGGGCAAGAGGAAAAAGAAAGACTTCGAGGCGAAAATCCGTACTTATACGGTGGATATCGTGAAAGACATCGAGGCGTCTTCTAAAACGTACCGTCACGAGAACTTGACCGGGAAAAAGTGTCCTCAGTGCGGCAAGCTGATGCTTGAGGTAAATCATAAGAATGGAAAAATGCTGGTGTGCCAGGACCGGGAATGCGGTTATCGGAAAATGTTGTCCAAAGTGACGAATGCCCGCTGTCCCCAGTGCCATAAAAAGATGGAATTGATTGGAGAGGGAGAAAACCGAAGGTTTACCTGTGCCTGCGGTTACAGAGAGAAGTTGTCTGCGTTTGAAAAGCGAAAGAAAGCAAGCGGCGGCGGGGTGTCCAAAAAAGACGTTTCCCGCTATATGAATCAGATGCGACAGGAGGCGAAAGAATCAGTCAATAATGCTTTTGCGGATGCATTAGCTAATATAAAGCTGTGAAAACATGCTAGGATCGACTTGGCTGCGCATCAATTTTAAAGCTTGTGTGATGTTATTGACTTTGCAAATTATAGTATGTTAGAATGATTGAGTAATTTTCTGATATTATGATGCAGATATCTTGACAGTGGAGGTTAAGGATGGAGAAGAATGTTATTTTGATTGCGGATGATGTGGAAATCAACCGAACGATGCTCAGTTTTATTTTTGAAGAACAGTATGAGATTTTGGAAGCGGCAGACGGCGTGGAAACCATCGAGCTGTTAGAAAAACATCAAGATACGCTGTCTCTGATTTTTCTTGATTTGATTATGCCCAACAAGTCAGGATTGGACGTGTTGGAATATATGTTTGAAAAAGGATATATGAATTTGATTCCTGTGATTATGATTACTGGAGAGTCTACGGCGGAGAGCGAAGTGAAAGCATATGAATACGGCGTTTCCGATATTATTTATAAGCCGTTTGACTCCAAAGTAGTGATGCGACGCGCCCAGAACATTATTGAGCTGTTCCAAAACAGGATTGATATTGAGCGGAAGCTGGAAAGGCGTACGAGGCAGCTTCGTGAGAGTAAGGAAAAGCTGGAACGAAATAATGAATTCCTTGTAAACGCATTAAGCTCCGTGGTGGAATTTCGTAGCCTGGAGTCTGGCGAGCACATTCAAAGAGTCAAGTACTTTACGAAAATTCTGATGAAATATGTAATAAGCGAATTTCCAGAGTATGGTCTTACGGAGGAATCCCTGAATCTGATTGTAAATGCCTCTGCGCTTCATGACCTTGGCAAGATCGCTATTCCTGACAGCATACTTTTAAAGCCTGGGAAGCTGACCAACGAAGAATTTCAGGAGATGAAGAAGCATACCATTTATGGCTGTCAGCTTCTGGAGAACTTTAAACAGGAAGAAAATGAATTTTACGGTTATTGTTATGACATTTGCCGTTACCATCATGAGCGTTATGATGGAAATGGTTACCCAGACCGATTAAAGGGAGATGAGATACCAATCTGGGCGCAGGTGGTTTCCATTGTGGACGTCTATGATGCGCTGGTCAGCAAACGTGTCTATAAAGCAGCGTTTGCGGTGGAAGAAGCGGTGGAGATGATTAAGAATAATGAATGCGGCGTGTTTTCACCCACTATTATGCAATGTTTTGATATGGCGAAAAGCGAGTTCTTCCAGGCTACGGAGACCAAGTTTTCTTATCTGGACAGAAGCTTGTAAATCGAGATGATTTGGTAAGGCACAATAAACGACGATCACTGTCATAACCAAGGCAAATTCTTCATACATTATAAAAAAAGCAGTGTATGAGGGTATTTCGTTGAAAGGATATATAGAAGAACGTGCCATTAATATCGCCAATTATATTATTGAGGAGAATGCCACGGTACGCCAAACTGCGAAGAAATTCGGAATTAGCAAAAGTACCGTACATATAGTTGTAACAAAATAGAATGTTTGATAAAAGAGAATTATGGATGGTTAGATTACAATTTTATATGAGAGAGGATTGAGATAATCCTGCAGAATGAATATATAAAAAGCAGATGTGAAGTGAGCATCTGCTTTTTATTATATTAGAAATGCAGATAGATGAAATCATTTTACGTCAAATGGCATGTTGAAAAATATTGGACTATTTTAGAAGACATTTTCATAGTTATAGAAAAAGAGGCAAGATGGTAAGCAGGAGGTGGCTTCATTATCGCTAAAAAAACAAAGCTTCATTTTCGTTTTCATAATCCAAATTCAGCGGAGGAGACCGCTAATTACATAGCAAGAATATTTATTGAGGTCAATCAGGTTAAAATTGATCAGGTGTTACAAGAAACCGCA
>OFFZ01001270.1_pt1 | contig 14101 bp, 12 predicted proteins | sample 1521631 | NCBI WGS metagenome assembly OFFZ01 (sample SAMEA3504102, study PRJEB24116) | mouse gut metagenome | biome: mouse gut; feature: mouse-associated habitat; material: faeces | place: Denmark | collected 2011 | reverse complement strand
GTTTTCATGCACTGTAAAAAAGCCGCCGATATCCAACGTCCAGTAAGGATAACCGGAAAGCCCCATGTTCAGCCCCTCCGTTATCTGCCTTTTCATCGTTTCCCAGCTTGCCGTGATATCTCCCGACCACAAAACGGCGCCGTATTTTTGTCCGGATGCATAACCGGAGCGGGTTAAATTCAGTACTCTCTTCTCTTCACAATCTCTTCTCTGATTTTCACAGATACCCCTTGCATGCATCAGCGCATAGATATTTGCCCTTTCCGCATCCAGATATTTTTTGTGTTCCTCCCCGACCAGCATATACCGCTCCCAGGGTTCCCTCTTTTCCTCTCCTCCCCAGTCCGGCCCCGAAAAAGGTTCCGTGGAATCACACCACCAGGAATCAAAGCCTTTATCAAAAAGCCCCTCCTTTGCCTGCCTCCAGTATATACTCCGCCCTTTTTCCGAAAATGCATCATAGGTTGCGTAGTCGTTCAGCATACATCCGTTTTCCATCAATTCCGTATGATTTTTTCCGCCGCTGTTCATATTCGGCCATACCGATATCATGGTATGGGCGTGCATCTGATGAATCCTCTCCGCGCACGCCTCCATATCCCCGTAACGCTCCTGATCCAGTATTTTTTCTCCCCAGTTCCCGGGCTCCCAGCTGTTCCAGTCCTGCACCACACAGTCAATGGGCACTTCAAGGGCACGGTAACGCGCTATGACCTCTTCCAGTTCCTTTGCCGTATAATACTGTTCTTTTGACTGGATATATCCATAAGCCCACTTCGGAAGCATCGCCGCTTTCCCCGTCAGAAAACGAAAACCATCGATCACCTCATCGGGAGATAAGCCCGCTATCACATAATAATCAATCTGTTCCACGGTATCCAGAAACAGATAGCTTCCGTTTTCATCATCCGTAAACGTCATCAGGCTTGTACAGTCCACAAACACTCCGTACCCGTTGCCAGAGTAAAACATGGGCATCGGAATCCGCATATTATGCTGATATAAATACTGCGTATGATGCCGCAGATTGTAAATCCCTTCTTCTGCCTGCCCAAGCCCGTAAATTTTTTCTTCTTTGTCAAATAGAAAATTAAGTTTTCCGCGGTAAGCTTTCCGGTCCTCCACCTTTTTCAGATTTTTGATAAAATTCCGCTCTCCGTCTACCGTTTTCACCCTGTCGATCACAGGTGCTTCTTCGCCTGTGGTATATTTATAAACCGGTTTTTCCACAAGGCTTCTTCCGTTCTCCGTAAGCAGTTTTTTTCCGCTTTCGCTCATCCTCCATGTTATGATACCGGTATCTGCGGAAACTTCCGCAGTCAGTTTTTTCAGGCCCAGAAAAATATTCCCTTCTTCCTCCCTGATCACCGCCTCCGGCTTTTCCCTCTCCCGGATATTTTCCTCCACAAGAAAAGAGGGCATATCCTTTACTTTCTCGCGTGCCTGCCTGACACGGATGATATCTTCCCTGACTGCCTCTATCACAATTTCTACTTCCCCTGCTTCATCCCACAGGCGAAGCCCTTTTTCTCCCGCTTCATATTTCATAGCATTTTTCCTTTCATCATCCCGATCCAAAGTTTACAAAAATATTATGATCTTACACTGTCTCCATATTTTTTATACAGCCTGTAAAAATTTGACATATTGGAAAAACCGCACGCCATTGCAATCTCATACATCGTAAGATCCGTTGTCTTTTCCATCTCCTTTACCTTTTCCAGCCGCAGCTTTGTCACATACTCGCTGAACCCGTAGTGCGACACCTTTTTGAAATAGGAACTGAAATAATTCGGGCTCATACAGGCGGCAGATGCCGCTTCCTCCAGAGATATTTTTTCCGTAAAATGCGAGTTGATATAATAGAGCGCTTCCTCAATACGCCTCATTGATTTTTTCTTATCCGTAAGCCGCAGATTGCTCTTTTTTTCCGCATCCTTCTGATAATACCGGATCAGCAGCGTCAGAATGCGGAGTACCTGCGCCTTTATCATCAGACGATAGCCTGTATTTTTCTCCTCCCACTCCTGCGCGATATCCCGGATGATCTTGATGATCTCCTCTGCGTTTTCCTCCCCGGCTTCTATCTTATTCCGAAAATTTCCGCCCCGTTCCAGAAACGGTTTCAGGTAATCATTGTCAAATACCGTCAGCGGAACCGATACGAATTCCGTGGGAAAGATCATAACTTCCACTTCCATTGAATCCGCCTGCACCCACCAGCCGTGCAGTTCCACATTGTTAAAAATGATCAGATCCTTTTCCCCGACTTCATATTTTTCGCCGTTTACATAATAGTAGCCATGTCCCCTTTTGATGTAGGTGATCTCACAATAACTGTGCCAGTGGAACGTATCTTCCCTGTTGTCTTTTTCATACAATATCTGATCCATGATCAAAAACGGAAATTCCGGACTTAATTCAATCGCATCCTTTGTAATGATCATATTCGCACCCCGTTTTACAGAATTTCGGCTTTTACGCCGCAGTCAGGCTTTCGGCTGAAACGATGCCGCCTGCCTTTCCTCTGTCCCGATATATTGTTTTATTCTCTCCATTTCCTCTTTCTCATGATCCCCGTGTACCGCCATCCGGAAAAAGTCATTACCGATAACGCCTTTTAAAATATAGTGGTCGGCTTCCAGCTTAAAAAACGGACTTTTCAGCATTTCCAGAAATACAAAGGAACCGCCTATTCCCCGCAGGCCCCTGATAAATTCCTTATCCATCGGGGCATTCAGTAAAAAATCATAGGCAAACCACCCTGCCTCCGCGCATCTTTCTCTGGATTCTGTTATTTTTGTGATCTTCATAAGCCGCTTTCCCCCTTCCGCAAACCGGTTCCTCTCATTTTAAAATATACATTTCCGGCATCATGAAACAAAACCGCCGATCTCCCTGACCGCTTTTACCAGACTTTCCATCTCTTCCCATGTATTCAGGTCAGAAATACCCACTCTCACCGTTCCGCTTTTCTCCGTTCCGAGATAAGCATGGATCAGCGGCGCACAGTGAAATCCCGCCCGGGTAACGATCTGATAGCTGTTCTGTAAAATATAAGCCGTATCCGATGCCGCCAGAGCGTTTATATTAAAACTGACTACCGGTCCCTTATTTTCTTCGGCGTTCCCATATAAAATAACCGAAGGAATGCGGGAAAGTTCCTGATACAGATACCGGATCTTCTCCTGTTCTTCCCGCTGTATTTTTTCAATGCCTCTTTCGAGAAGATATCCCGCTGCCGCATACAGCGCCGCAATACCGATCCCGTTTTGGGTTCCTGCATCGTATTCATAATTTTCCGCTTCATAGACAAGCCTTTTACTGTCCTTCCCGCTTCCGCCGAAAAACATGGGACAAAAGGCTGTCCCGCTCCTGATATAATAGCCGCCGCTTCCCTGAATGCCGAAAAGGCTTTTATGGCCGGTAAAGGCTATCGCATCCGCTCCCCAGCCGTCCGCCTCCACCAAAGTACAGCCGGCGCTTTGAGAAACATCCACGATCAGCAGCAGGCCTCTTTTTTTCACGATCTCTGAGATCGCCTCCATATCCTGAATGCATCCCGTCACATTGGAACAATGATTGACCACAACTGCTTTTATCTCCGGAGTTATCCTCTGTTCCAGTTCTTCCGGTAAGATCTTTCCCTCTTTATTACAGGGTACGATACCGGGAGTGCCTTTTATCGAAGGAATGTTATAGAGCGGCCTGAGCACACTGTTATGTTCCGTTGCCGTCGTCAGGATCCGAGACGCGCAAATGCCAAGCCCATACAGTATTTTATTCAGGGCTTCCGTAGAACCGGATGTAAAACGGATATTCTTCGTTTCCTCTATCCCTAAAAGTTTTCCCAGCCTTTTCTGGCAGGCTGAAAAAATATCTCCCGCCTCAAAGCTGCCGCTGCTCCGGAACTGTCCTTCCGGCAGCCTATGAAAAACCGCAGTGCATGCCTCCTGCACGCACTGCGGTTTTGGATATGTAGTTGCTGCGTTGTTTAAGTAGATCATCTTTAACCTTCCAGCACTTTGAATCCCATCATTTTTGACAATTCCTTTATCTGTTTCATATAATCACCGAATATCAGCACCTGATGATGCCCGAAACCGGCGAGATTATGCATATAAGTTCTTGCATCGTCCATCTTGATAAAGTAATAGGGGCTGCAGTATACATCGTCATATTCTGAACGGATCACCTCGCCTACTTTTACGCATATCGTATCCCCTGCCGGATTAAACCGTCCCAGAGTCACTTCATTTGCATGATTTTCGGCAAAATCAACCTGCAGTTTTCCGCCAAAGCCCTGTCCTGTAAACGCCCACAGCTTGTAGCTTAAGGGTTTCGTTCCATAGCCGTTCATGCACAGTGCCGGTACCGCATGATGGATTCTCAGCAGTTCGTCTGTCTCATGGTTCGGATTTCCCATGAACGCGGGCCTGTCTGCCAGATACTGCATAATGCACATCGCCATTAACGCGTTTAAATCTTCCTCACAGCCGCTCGGAATCCCCTCGTCTTTCATAATGGAATGGCACATACAGGGAGTAAACTTGCGCTCCTGCGGGATTTCGGAAGTACATAACTCATGGCATGCCGTTGAAAAAGCATTGCAGTCATAAACATCCATCATTTTCTTTGCCGCCAGATAGTATTTGATATCATTGATAAACCAGTCTGTGTTTACCTTTGTCTCTCTTGAACCGTTGATGATCTCATCGGCGATCGGTTTCGCTTCCTCATCAGTGATCTGATCCATATAGGAGAAAATCTCCCTGAAAGGCAGCTTGATCACTTCCAGACCATATTTCTGGCGCAGTATCTCCGGATCGCGGATCAGGCTCTGAATGCCGAAGGTAGGCTGTCCGCCTGCCGTGAGCACTAAGGCCCTTGTATTTTTAACGGCTTTTCTCACCCATAAAAGCTGCGCAATTTCGTTCAGATCCCGCAGGTCCATCGCCACATAAGCTTCCAGTCCGATATTTCTGCAATATGCTGCAAAATCGATTCCTTCATTTCCGTTCTGCATGATAACAACCGGTTTTCCGTATCTCTCCAGCTTGGGAATTCTCCAGTTCATGCACAGGAAAAAGTCTACTTTATCCGCATCCTCATCGATCTGCGCCCATACCTCTTTTGATACGACAAATTTCTCATCATATCTTGCGTCGATCGCAGGCAGCAGTTCCATTTTTTCAGAGGCTCCCTTCAGGATCTCCTTTGCCGCCTCAAACGCCGCATCCGCCGCCTTCGCTTCAGCCTCCTGTGTCATATCCTCCTTATGTCCGGCGCGGCAGGGTCCCTCCCAGAAATGGGAATGTGTAAGACAGCCGACGATAGGCCGCACGATCAGTTTTGTTTTCATTGCCAGTTCTTTCATTTTGATAACCTCCAATACCGTACTTTAATAGATAAATTCATTGTAAGCACAACCCAAAAATAAATCTTCTCTCTTTTTACAATTTTTGTGTACTTTCTTACGATTTATCGATCCGGCAGTATAAAAAAAGCTATCCTGTGAAAAAAGTGCAAACGGATTCCCTGAAAATCCATATATTATGTACCCGCAATAACCGGATATCGAAACAGGAAAACCGGCAGGCCTGTTTCGTCCGATCTTTCCGTTCTAATTTCTTTCTGTTTTAATCTCTTTCATCTCCATTTTGACCCGTCACATGATCCCTTCTCATCAGGCTCTCCCCCAACCCAAGCATCATATAAATATACGGCACGTTCAGCACCTGCGCAAAGCTGAACTGGTTGTGTACAAAATAGGACAGCAGGCTTGCCGCAAACACATAACACAACGGCTCCCTTTTCGCCTTCTCCAAAAGCCTCTGAAAGCTGCTCCAGAAAATACCGATAAAAGCAAGCATTCCGAAAATACCCACATTTACCAGATGTGTAATACATTCATTATGGGCGTTCGTCAGCCTTGAACCCGGCCACTCCTCCGTCAGCCTCGCCGACAGTTCAGGTATACTGTAGCCGTAAATGGCAAAACAGTCCTGCCCAACACCGAAAAGCCTCTCCCGCCAGGAAAAAGACTGATAGATCGCAAGTCCGTCCCGCCATGTAGCACCGCGGGCGCTTCCCCAGTGTCCGTCAAATAAAAATATGGAATGCTTTGATAAAGCGCCCAGACTCCCCGGCGCCCTTGTATTGATGATAAGGAGTATCAGAAAAACAGTAAGCCCTCCTGCCGTAACTCCTATGGCTGCATATTTCAGCCATTTCCATTCCCGGATCAGTTCCTTTTCTGTGGATATTGTTTCCTTTGATGTTTTTGCAGAATTTATTTCCAATCGTTCCGTGTCTTTCGATATTTCTTTTGATCTCTCCTTTGATGCTCTTTCTGTTGCTTCCCCCGTTTTATCTAATTCAATATATTTTTTATACTCTCTATCCTTTTTCTCCAGAAAGATCCGCAGAATGCACAGCACAATAAGTACCACAAGCGTCAGGTTCCCAAGCATCAGCCACATCGTGGAAGTGTCCATACTGAGGCTCTTCCGGTCCAGCTTGACGATAACCCGCATCACCTGACATGCCGCACAATAAAAAATTCCCAGCTCCAGCAGTCTTTTCATATAAACTGTTTTTTGAAAGGACAGGAGAAAGAGAAAGAAAAAGACAGCTCCCATAGAGAGAAACGCGGAATCGCTCCCCTCCACCGCCGCAAGCCCCAGAGCAAGTATACTGTAAATACCGGATAAAATACGTATCCACTGCTTTGAAGCGATCACATACAATACTACCCCTGTCACAAAAAATACAGACCAGAATCCGCAGAACCAGTTGATATTTCCCATACTGGAGATAAACTGCTCGCTGTCAAAGTGCATATCGATCGGATAGATGGAAAACCGGTTTAAGATTCCCCACAGAAAAACCAGAAAAGATGCCGTCATTAAAAGAGGAAGTACATTTATCCTTCCGTCATAAAACCGGGAGATAAAAAAATAAATCCCTATAAAGAAAAGCTGCATGGCAAATCCCATATACCAGCCGTCCGTTCCCCACAGCGCCTCTTCACGGTATTGCGTAAAATAGTAAGAAACAATATTGAGACACAGATAAAGAAACATGAACAGATCCGTCACTGAAATCTTTTCCGGTACGTTCTGCCCTTGCTTCTTACCTGACGGCAATATGTAATATAATACGGCAAACGGCGTCATGACTCCTGCCGTGATCAGACAAAGCTTTCTGAAAAACAGGTATTTATTTGTCGCGATCTGAATATAACCCTCCGGGGCATAAAAAGAATAGATGCCGACAAGAAAAAAAAGAAAAATGCAGACGCCCGCGCTGCAGATAAGCCGCATGCCGTCTTTCACACTCAGCCGTTTTTTCTCTTTTGCCATGCACTCTTTCTCTTCAGCCGGTTCCGCGCTCATCTGTTCCTACTCCTTTTTAAAATCTTTAAATATTTCTCCCGCAGGTTTACTCACAAATAACATTTCCTCACCGGTCCCCGGATGCACCAGCTTCAGCTTAAAAGCGCAGAGGGCTACGTTTTTAATGCCATGCGCCTCCGAATAAATGGCAATCGCAGGGTCCGCATATTTTTTATCTCCCAGAATCGGCATTCCCGCATGTGCCATCTGCGCCCGGATCTGGTGGAACCTTCCCGTTTCCAGCCGGACTTCATAAAGCACCCTGCCCTTATTTACAGCAATCAGTTTATAGTGAAGCACTGCCTTTTTGGCTCCCGGCGTATCCGCCGTAACGATCTTTGCGCGGGAGCCGTCTTTTACCATATAATCTTCCAGCATCCCCTCCTGCACACACGGCTGATTGAACGCCACCGCATAATAAACTTTTCCAAACTCCCCCTGTTTTAGCTGCTCGCTTAAATTTTTTGCCGCCTTTTTATTTTTCGCAAAAACCAACAGGCCTTCCACGGGCTGGTCAAGCCTGTGCACCACTGCCAGATAATTTTCGTTTTTCTCTGCCAGATAACTTTTCAGTTCGCTGACAAGATCCGGCACGGATACTCTGGCGCTCTGCGTCGGCAGCCCTGCAGGTTTTCTGCAGACAAGGATATCTTTATCTTCATAAATAATATTAATATCTGATCTCAAATTGTTCATTCCTCTGCCATTTTCTCTGTCTTTGCAGCGGCGGCCTGCGCCAACCGCCTGTCTGACTCTCATCTTACCAAAAAATATACTTAACTACAAGACAGAGCCCGGGAAAGTTTTATGGATCGCCTTCCAGAATATTCCCGCCATCCCGCAGCAAAACCTCACTGCAAAAAATCTTTCATTATTTTATAAATATTTAAGATATCGGAAATTTTTTGTGTTACAATAGACAAGACCACAAAACACTATCGGAGGAATTTCTATGGAACGCTACAGCTTTGCTATGGAAGTAAAAAAAGGACAGATGAATCTTTACCGCAAAAAACTCGGTGAGATCTGGCAGGAACTTGTCGTATTTCTGGATGAAAACAACATCCGGAATTTCAGTATCTGGAACTGCCGGTCACTGATCTTCGGGTATTGTGAGACAGAAGAGAAAAAGGATCTGTATACAGCAGCACAGGAACAGATCTCCCCGTTGATCACACAGATGGAGCATATTGTTACCTGGATCTCGACTCCCGGACAAAATATGCGCCTTATGTATCATAATTTCGGCATAGTGAGGGAAAATAAGGAATTGATCCGTCACAGAATGTTTATGACAAAATTGAAACCCGGCTGCGAAGAAGAGTACAAAGCCCGGCACGATGCACTGATCGAAAAAAGGGGCGCCGTTCCCGCCCCCGGCCCGGACAGCAATTTCAGCATCTGGAGCGCAGGCGGATATATCTTCGGTTATGACGAAATCGATACTTCCATGGAAGTTGAAGAGACACCCGAGGCACATATGGAAACCGTCGCCTGGGAGAGCAGACAGCTTGAGATCATGGACTGGATCACGAATGATGTGGACTGGCTTACGGAAACCTGTCATCCCGCCAGTATGCGTCTGGCATGGCATGCAGGCAGATAATACAGACTAATTATTTTAATCGACAAAAAGCCTGCCGGGAATGTCCGCCCGGCGCGGAAACAAAAACCCGGCAGACTGCGGAAAGGCATAAGTTATTATGAAAAAGAATACTGTTTTAGATGATGTAAAAAGAACGGCGCTGATCATTGCCGCCGCCTTTTTAATGGCTATGAACATCAAAAGTTTTGTACGGGCAGGAGATCTTCTGCCCGGCGGCTTCAGCGGACTGACACTGTTGATCCAGCAGATAGCACAACATTTCTGGAATCTTGATCTTTCTTATTCCCTGATCAACTTTTCCTTAAACGCCATCCCCGTTTTTATCAGCTTTAAACATATCGGCAGGAAATTTACCGGATATTCCTGTCTGATGATTGTCCTTACAGGTATCTTTACGGATATTTTATCAGGGTTTCAGATGACAAACGACACTTTGCTCGTCTGCGTATTCGGCGGCATCTTAAATGCCTGCGCTATTTCACTCTGTTTGTATGCCCACGCCACCAGCGGCGGCACCGATTTTATCGCCATCTTTTTTTCCGAAAAATACGGCATTGAAACCTGGAACTACATTTTTGCCGGAAACTGTATTATCCTTCTGATCGCAGGTTATCTGTTTGGATGGAACGAAGCGCTGTATTCTATTATTTTCCAGTTTACATCCACTCAGGTCCTGCATTCTTTGTACAAACGTTACCAGAAACAGACGCTGCTCATTATCACCTCCAAGCCGGATGAAATCTATGAGCAGATCCGGAAAAATACAAACCATGATGCTACGCTTTTTAAGGGAATCGGATGCTACAGAAAACAGGAATGCAATATGCTCTACTCCGTTGTAGGAAGGGATGAAATCAAGACGATCACCAAAAAGATCCGGCAGATCGATCCTAACGCTTTTATTAATACAATGAATACACAGCAGCTTACCGGACGGTTTTATCAACGGCCGAATGATTAAAACATTTATGATATGAAATATATCCGGGTATTTTGTGGGAAGTGGGAATTGCGCACTTCCCACTTTTGTTCTATAATAGATATATTCAAATCGGAAGGAGATCTGTTTATGGGAAATATCACATCGCTTCAGGCCGCAAAAAAATGGAATATCTCAAAAAGGCAAGTCAATCTGTTATGTGCGAAAGGTCTGATTCCCGGCGCAAAGATGGAGAACAGCAGGTGGATGATTCCAGACGATTTTGTTTACCACCCAAGAAAACAAAATCAGAATATGGGCTATCCCAACAGAATTTCCGGAAAATATATCAATATCGGAAACGAAGGTTTTGCATCCATCAGAAACAGTGAATATGTTGACAAATCAAAATTAATCAGTTTTGTGAATGCATGTCTGAATACCCCGCAAAAACTGATCTGTGTCAGCAGACCGCGTAGATTTGGCAAATCTTTTGCAACAAAAATGCTGTGTGCTTATTACAGCAGAAGTTGTGATTCACTGGAATTATTTGAAGATCTTGCCATTGCAAAAGATATCTCTTTCAGAAATCATTTAAACAGATATGACGTTTTATATCTGGATATTACATTGTTTCTTTCTACTATGCAGCAAAATCAACAATTGGTGGATCGCATGGAAACAGCAATCATTGAAGACCTTGCGGAAAGTTATCCGGTCGCTTCCGGTCAGCATAACTTGATTGATGCTTTAAGGAGGATCAATGAGTTTACAGAAAACAAGATGATTTTGATCATAGACGAATGGGATGCCTTGTTTCGGGAGTGCAAGGGACAGGATGCGCTTTTGGATCGATATATAATGTTGCTTCGCTCTCTTTTTAAGAGCAGTCTGACAGATCGTCTGTTCGCAGGGGTTTATATGACAGGCATCCTGCCTATCAAGAAATATGGTCACGAATCAGCAGTCAGTGATTTTTATGAATACAGCATGGTGGAACCCAGACCATTGCAGACTTATATCGGTTTCACAGAAGAAGAAGTGTGCACATTATGTAAAAAATATCATATGGATTTTCAAGCGATGAAAAAATGGTATGACGGATATTGTGTCGGAGATGTTCATATTTATAATCCCAAATCCGTGATGGAATCTATTTTAAGGAATAAGTACAGTAATTACTGGACTAAGACAGAAACTTATGAAGCGTTGCGGGATTACATCGACATGAATTTTGACGGATTAAAAGATACGATCATCAATATGCTGGGAGAAAACACTTGTAAGGTAGATACTGGTTCCTTTCAAAACGATATGACTTCCATGAAAAGCCGGGATGATGTTCTTACATTACTGATCCATCTGGGTTACCTTGCATATGATGAAAAAAATCAAACCGTCTGCATTCCCAATACGGAAATAAAAGAAGAATTCATAAGAGCAATCAGAAACGGAAACCGAAAAGAACTGATGAAAGCTGTGATAAGATCTGATGCCCTGCTTTCTGCCACATGGTCTGCAGACGGAGAAAGAGCTGCGGAAATCATTGGCGATATTCATAATGAAGAGACAGCAATTGATTTCTATAATAATGAACAGGCACTTCGAAGCGTAATCAAAACAGCTTACCTAAGCAGTATAGATCATTATACAAGGATGGAGGAATTACCCGCCGGAAAAGGATATGCGGATATCATATTCTGGCCCAGACGTGAAACAAACCATCCGCCTATCATTGTTGAGCTGAAATGGAATAAAACGGAAAATGCGGCACTTCAGCAAATGAAAGAAAAAAATTATCCGGCAGCTCTTTCCGGCTATAAGGGAGATATCCTTTTGGTAGGTGTAGCTTATAATGTAAAAACCAAAAAACATTCCTGCGTTATTGAAAAAATAACCAAATGAATGTTTTCATTTGACATACAATAAACTTTATATTGAAATTTAAGGGCATGCGCTGCATGCCCTTATCTCTTATACTTTAAACCGATACCCTACCCCCCAGATTGTCTCAATATACTGCGGCTTCGAGGTGTCGAATTCAATTTTCTCACGGATTTTTTTAATATGCACCGTAACTGTCGCAATATCCCCGATGGAATCCATATCCCAGATTTCCCGGAACAGTTCCTCCTTTGTATAAACATGGTTTGGGTTTTCCGCGAGGAACGTGAGCAGGTCAAATTCCTTTGTGGTAAATGTTTTTTCTTCTCCGTCTATCCATACCCGGCGGGCGGTCTTGTCGATCTTGATCCCCCGGATCTCCACAATATCATTGCTCTTCTGCGCAGAGCCGACCAGCCTGTCGTAGCGCGCCATATGGGCTTTTACCCGTGCAACCAGCTCACTTGGGCTGAAGGGCTTTGTCATATAGTCATCCGCACCCAGGCCCAGCCCCCGTATTTTATCGATATCGTCTTTTTTCGCGGATACCATCAGTATAGGGATATTTTTCTTTTCACGTATCTTTTTACATACATCAAAACCATCCATACCGGGAAGCATCAGATCCAGTATAACAAGATCGAACTCCTCAGCGCCGCCGCCAGCCCGGTATCCCCGCTGTTTTCAATATGCACCTGAAAATCACTCAGCTCAAGGTAATCTTTTTCCAGATCAGCAATCGCTTCTTCATCTTCAATGATCAAAATTCTGCTCATAGCAACCTTCCTGCCTTTCTAAAAAATCAATACTCAAGATTTGCAAATCTCTGTTCCGAAGGATTTTCTTATTTTATCCGTTCACTTTCGTCCTTTTTCATCTGTCCTCTTTTACGTCCGCCTTCCGGCGCATCCGCGTCCACATCGTAACTCTTCGTCTCCTGCTTCACTTCTTCATATTTTCTCAGCACGATATGCATACAGGTTCCTTCGCCCTCTCTGCTGGTAGCCCAGATATATCCTCCATGGTCTTCCACAATCTTTTTAACAATGGAAAGCCCGATACCGCTGCCGCCCTTTGTGGAATTACGGGAAGCATCCGTCCGGTAGAAACGTTCAAATATCTTCGGCAGATCCCTCTGCGCGATACCCCTTCCGTTATCTTCTATCTCAATGCGGATCGAATCTATTTCATCCAGAATACGGATATCGATCATACCCGGTTTTTTATCCTGATATTTGACACTGTTGCTGATAATATTATTAATAACCCGTTTCAGCTGCTCCGGATCGGCGATTACCATTGTCTCAGGGGTCACCAGATTAGAATAACTCAGTTCAATATCTTCCGATTCCAGATCCAGCCCGACTTCCTCCAGACAATCCTGAAAATAATCCGCCACATTCAGCCTGTGAAAATTATAGGGAATCCTGTTTGAATCGATTCCCGAATAAAGTGATAATTCGTTGATCAGCCGATCCATATCGTTTGCCTTATTATAGATCGTTCTGATATATTTATCCATCTTTTCCGGCGTATTGGCGATACCGTCCATGATACCTTCCACATAGCCTTTGATCGCGGTAATGGGAGTCTTCAGATCGTGTGAAATATTGGAGATCAGTTCCTTGTTCTGATTTTCACGCTGCAGTTTTTCCTCCGTCGACTCTTTCAGGCGCAGACGCATGTCTTCATAATTGATCGCAAGTTCCGCCATCTCGCCCTTCTGTCTGTGTTCCGGCGTCGGCACCTGATAATCCAGATTTCCCTCCGCTATATTCTTCATGGCGATATTCAGTTCCTGTACCGGATTAAATACGCTTGAATAGATCCATATGCTCAGTACCAGCGCTGTAAATACAAGAATGACCGCTATCGCCACTGACATGGACACAAAAAAATTCGGCTCGATCAGGTCATTGAAATAAATATACATCTCCGGGTCCATCGGAAACTGTATCCCCTGTCCCTTGATCGCTTTTCCAATGCTCCAGAAAGCCACAGCCGTAAGAGTCAGCGGTACAAATATCATAACCAGAAATGCAATTAACAGTCTTGTTTTTAGTTTCATACGCCCTTCCCGGATTTCATAGTATCCGAACCTTTTTTCTTAGTGGGTATTATAACACAATCTCACCATCCTTTTGTAAAAAGAGAAGAATAATCTTCTTAAAAAAATATAAAAATAGATGGTGGGTGTTGACAAGTCAAAAAATTATGTTATATTAAAATAGTAATCATTCCTATTTTCGAGGAGATACTATGGCACTGAAATACAGCAGACAGAGGGAAGTCATA
>OFFZ01001266.1_pt1 | contig 14126 bp, 12 predicted proteins | sample 1521631 | NCBI WGS metagenome assembly OFFZ01 (sample SAMEA3504102, study PRJEB24116) | mouse gut metagenome | biome: mouse gut; feature: mouse-associated habitat; material: faeces | place: Denmark | collected 2011 | reverse complement strand
GCTATGGAAGAAGATATGTCGTATCTTCGACTTTTCAACCTTGACTGACCACTAGGGTTTACTGCGAAAACCAGTGGGCAAGCGTGCCGCTTGACCGCCAAAGGCAAAAGACAAAACCGGGGACATGCCCCGCCACCCACAGGAGAAAACATCATGACCATCACAGTCAGCCAGCTGAAGGAAATCCGACAGGAGTTCGCCAAGCTCAAGCCCGCCGCCGTCACGCTGGACGGAAACCGCGCCATAACCGTGAATCAGGTGATCTTCGCCCTCGCCCCGACGCTGGAGCGGATGAAGAAGCGTGGCTTCGACACACAGGAAATCGTCGAAAAGCTGCACGAGAAAGGCATTGACGTGAAGCCGCCGACCCTCGCCAAATACCTCAACGAGTTCAGACGCGGGAAAGACAAAAAAACAGACACACCCCCGCCACCGGCAAAGACTGCGCCTGCACCGAAACCGGGCAGGCCCACTCCGGTCAGTTGCGGAGGCTTTGTCATTACATCGGACACCCCTCTGGACGAATTGTAGACTAAGTCAGGAGCTTTGGTCGTCGATTTTCTTGCACATAAAAACGACAGCGGCCTACGATATTCGCGGGCCGCCCTTTTATTTTTACGAAATCGTCTAAACCGTTCACGATTTATATCTTGGGTACTACGGATTGAAAACCCAGCAATAAATATCTGTCCCGCTCATTGCGCTGTGCCTGAATAAGCCGATGGGCGTCGCCCATATACTGATCTACCATTCTTGAAATTTCTATGTCAGTCTGCATTAGATAGGTTTTATCAGTACAAAATCGATAGGCATCTGCCCACCCCTTCACTTTCAATCGCGCATAGTTGAGGACAGAAGAGTATGAATATTTTTTGGTGTCAAAACCTTTCCCCTCGCGCATTTTGAAAATGCTGCCCTCAAACTTTGCCTTGAGACTACCAAGAAGATTATCTCTGGACTTATTTGAGGGGCGAATAGCTCCTGGCTGAATATAGCATCCAAGAAAATGAACGCCTTTCTGCAACAGACCTTTTTCAGCTTTTGTGTTTGGTTCATTCAGCGTATAGACTTTGAGCTTTAGGCCAGACAATTTTCGCAAAGCTATATTAAAGGAATCAAAAACGTGCGAACCCCGTCCCACAATGATGAAGTCGTCTATATATCGCAAGCATGTTGTATTTCTATTGTTTTGTTCCTTGTCAAATTCATAAAGAAGCATGTTGCCGAGCATGGGCGAAAGACAGCATCCCTGCACAATACCAACATAGTCTTTAGGAAATAAATCAATATATTCTTGAATATGCTTAGCTGTGGCATTTTCAAGCTCACATACTATGGCGTTGCTAAGTAACTCATTCATGCTGTCATCGGGTAAATACTTAAAAACGGCACTTAGAGCATTTTGGTGAGGAATTGTTCCAAAAAAATTCTTTATATCGGTTTTAACGTAGTATTCTGCTCCACCCTTAATCTTTTCATTCAAAACACCGATTGCCTTTCTTACTCCACCGTCTTCATTTCCACCAAAACTGTTGGGGTTGTTGATGGCAACTTTCAGCGATTTGACTGTCATGAGCGTCTCAAGCATGGCACGTTGCAGAATTCTGTCATCGACACGGGCAACGCCAATCGGGCGTTTCCCTTTTCCTTTTTGAAGCAATACACCTTTGACAGGAGAAAAAGAAAAGCTACCTCGACGTAACTGTCGCTGTAGCTTTCCAAGATTTTTGAACAACTCGCCCGAATATGCGTCAATATCAGCTCGAATTTCAAGATTGGGAGACTGGCTTCCCGAAGCATGAACGGTTTTCCATGCCTTGAATAAGCTCTCCATAGACGTAGCGCGTTCAAATAAATTCTTTTTTCTCGGCATAGATTCCTTTTCTGCGGCGGGCTTGTCAGTTAGCCATTACCCAACCATACCAGACTGCATAACCATCTCGTCAGCTTCCCCTGCGGGCCATCTGACACGTTGCACCTTATTGCAACGCTGAACCTCAACTCCATCTCGCCAGCTATCGGGCTGACTATCAGGGCAAGTCCAAAGATACAAATGTCAGCTAAGCATTATTCTGTACAAGTCAAGATTCTTTCGGGAGAAATCATCAAGTTTTGCTATCCTTAACCCTATAGAAAATATCCCGGCCTCGTGTTATACTTTTTGGACATGAGCAGTAATGTCCAGCAAGGAAAACCGGTGTCCCTTACTCCTTTTCACGCCCTATACAAAGCCCACAAACTTTCAAGCTACGCCTTTGGTCAGGACAGGCTGACGGCTGTTTTTGCGTCTTCTGATATCGAAGTCTACCCCTACCAGATAGCTGCCGCGCGGTTCGCCTTGCGTTCGCCGTATCTGAAAGGCGTTATTCTGTGTGATGAAGGTTCCTTGGGCAAGACCTATGAAGCTCTGTTGATCATCACCCAGCTTTGGTACGAGGGCAAAGAGCGGCTGTTGCTCATTGTGCCTACGCCATTGCTCTACCAGTGGCACGAGATCATTCATAAAAGCTTCTCTGTTCCCTGTTTTACGTTAGATTCTGCAACTATCTATGACGCAAACAAAAACAAGGACAGTAATCCCTTTCTTCAAGATGGCCTTGTCCTGACCACCTACGATAGTGCGGCGCAAAACGCCGAACACATCGCCAACGTGGAATGGGATGCAGTTGTTTTTGAAGAAGCTCACCACCTTCGCCGGATATATGCGGACACCAACAAAACCGCCGGTGTCCTAAAAAACGCGGTCAGCAACGCCTTCAAGATTCTGCTCACGGCCACGCCTATGCAGAACTCCATCATGGACCTGTACGGCCTGATTCATTTTATTGACGAGACCGTGTTCCCGGATGAAAAGGCGTTTTACGAGCGTTATTTCCGCAAGCCGGAAAACTACCCGGAACTGGCCGACAGGGTAAGCCGGTTCTGTTTTCGTACCACCAGACCGGAAGTAACGAACTACGTCAAGATTCCGGAACGTATTCCTATTACTGTTGAATTTACGCTCACACCCAAAGAACAAGAACTGTATAATCTGCTTGAGGCATATGTGCAGAGGGAGAACAAGGCTGCGTTTCCGCACATGGACCAGTATGATCTGGCGCTCATGCTCTTCCGTACCTTTTCCTCGTCCACTTTCGCTCTGGACAAGCTGTTGCGCGGCGTGATTCGGCGGATGGAATCCAGTGCTAAAACAGAGAGCGAGCACGTTGCCGCTGAATTTTCCGAACTTCAGCACATGCAGGCTTTGGCCGCCAGCATCAAACAGAACTCCAAGGTCACAGAACTGCTCACAGGCTTGAAACAGGGTTTTGCCCGACTCAAGGAACTTGGCGCAAAGCAGAAAGCTCTTATCTTCACCGAAAACCGCACCACGCAGAATTTTCTGTTTTCCTTCCTGAACAACGGCCCGTACAAGGGCAAGGTTCTGACCTACCACGGCGGCAAAACCCGTGAGTATTCCATCATGGAACGCTTCCAAAATGAGGCGAAAATCCTCATTTCCACGGATATCGGCGCGGAAGGATTTAACCTGGAATTCTGCTCCTTTATCGTCCACTATGATTTGCCATACAACACCCTGACCATTGAACAGCGCATCAACCGTTGCCACCGCCAGGGGCAACAGTCAGACGTGATCATTCTCAATTTTCTGAACCGCAACAACTTTGCGGATGTACGCACGCTGGAGCTGATTAACAAGCGCATCCTGCAATTTTCCGGCATTTTCGGCATGTCCGACAGCGTAATCGGCAATTTCAACAGAGATATCGAAAGCGGCTTTTCCAAAGAGCTTGCCAAAGCTAGGACCAGACAGGAAATAGACCAGGCCCATCAAACCACCTTGGAACAGTTTGAACCGGAAAACAAACAACTCGTGGACCGGGCCGAACATTCCCTGTTCACGTCCTTTACCAGGGATATAGCGGAAAAGGTCCACATTACCCCGCAATATATTGAGTCCAAGACCAGAGAGATTGAAGAGGATCTCTGGTATGTCACCCGCTGGTTCTTTGCAGGGAAACAGGGCTTCCGTTTGGATGACGCAACGCGCACGGTTGCCGTTACGCATCTTCCGCCGCCGAAAGTATTCACCGGCAAGGCATTGCGCCGCATGGAATACAGCATGGCGAAAGACTATCAGCCGCGCTCTGGCCGTCATACTGTCACCGGTTCTCTCGCCAGAGGCATTTTAGGCGAACTCTTCTGGCGTGGCATTCCGGAAAGTGGGAGTATTGTTGTTGATACGGATATGGAACCGTGCGAACTTGCGTTGTATGAAGTGCGGGTTCGGCCCAAGGGGAACGTTTGGGGCGGGTATTCCTTTTATCCACTGATAGGAGAAACCAGTTCCGGCCGCGTGCTTTCCCAAGATGAATGCGCCGCGCTCATGGCCGTGCCGGTGCTCACTGTCTCCACCCACGGAGAACCTGTAGGCAGCCGCAATCGCCATTTGCGCCCCGCCATGGAGCACAAGCTGGACAGGCTCATTTCCGGCGAGGATTTTATCCGCAAGGTGTTTACCGAAACCGATTCAGCGGAAAAAGAGGCCGTCAATGCTTTGAAAAGCAAGGCGACCGAGCGTAAAATCGCCTTGGAACGCGGCCTTGACGCCTTGCGCTTCCAAGTGAAAACAGCCAAGTCTGCTTTGGAAAAGGAACTTTCGCGCATGGAGCGAATGTCCCTGCAACGCCGATGCAGTAAACTGACCATGGAATTGAAACAGGCGGAACAAAAGCTGTTCATGCAGCGCAGTATACTGGACAAAGAGCTGGATGAACAGATACAAGAGTTTATGCGCAATACAACACTTGCTGCTACCATTGAACGATTGTTTGTAGTGCAGATACGCGGCACTGCATAATTTTAGGAAATCAGGTACTCGTATGGAAAAACTTTCCGGCCTCTCCAAGGATATTGAACAGACCGAGCGCGAAAAGCTGGCTTCGGTTTTCCCGCAATGCTTTGTTGAGGGCAAGCTGGATATCGACAAGCTGCTCTCGCTCTGTGGCGAATACATCCTCAAGGATTTTGAGAAGTACGAATTCACCTGGAAGGGCAAGAGCCAATGTCTTCCCCTTGCCCAGCAACGCTCCACGGCAACACTCCGTCCGTGCGCGGAAGAAAGCGTCAATTTCGAGACCACGCAAAATCTGTACATCGAAGGCGACAATCTGGAAGTCCTGAAACTGTTGCAGACGTCGTATTTCCGCCGCGTCAAGATGATCTACATCGATCCGCCGTACAACACGGGCAACGATTTTGTGTATGAGGACGACTTCAAAGACCCGCTCGAACGCTACAGGGAAGTGACCAGCCAGACCACCAAAAGCAACCCCGAGGCAATGGGGCGCTTTCACACCAACTGGCTGAATATGATGTACCCACGCTTGCGTCTGGCCGCGAACCTGCTCCGGGATGACGGCGTTATTTTCATTTCGATTGATGATGGTGAACAGGCTAATTTACGCAAAATGTGTGATGAAGTTTTTGGAGAAGAGAATTTTACTGGACAATTTCCATGGCGCAAACGTACTGCAAAGTCAGATGTACCATTTGGTATTTCACAAGATTATGAATGGGTACTATGTTATGCAAAATCTGATAAATTTGTAGCTTGTATTGAAGGCGGTACGCGAAAATATTTTGAAACAGACGATTTGCCGGGAAGACCCTGGCGAATTCATGATCTTACCAAGCAAACAAGCGCCAGTGAAAGACCAAACAGTTTTTTTACAATGGTAAACCCAAAAAATGGGGATGAATATCCTGCAAATCCCAATAGAACCTGGGCCATTACAAAAGAAACTTTTGATAAATACTATGCTGATGGCAGAATTGTATTCCCTAGCGACTATGATTTTTTGAATATCTCCAAGCCTGCTCTGCGTTACTTCAAAGAAGACGATATGGCAAAAGCAGGCGAAAAATTTGGTTTTATGCCTGTCAGTACAAACCTACCTAATGAAATTGGTATGACTCAAGATGGAACAAAAGAAATTACTGAATTATTCGGAAATAAAGTCTTTGGTTTTCCCAAGCCAACACTTTTGGCTCACTACTTTATCAAAATAGCAACAACCACAACACCAAACGATTCCGATATCATCCTTGATTTCTTCTCCGGGTCCGCCATAACCGCCCATGCGGTAATGCAACTCAATGCCGAGGACGGCGGCAACCGCCAATTCATCATGGTGCAGCTTCCGGAATTGTGCCCGGAAAGTTCGGAAGCGTTCAAGGCCGGCTACAAGAATATCTGCGAAATCGGCAAGGAGCGCATCCGGCGGGCGGGCGCAAAAATGCTTGAGAATATCGAATCCACAAAACAGAATAAAAAGCAAACAACAAAACACAAGGAACAGCTTTCGCTTGTTCCCGATAGTGACGATGCTTCAAGCAATTCTCCATCGCCCGACACCGGCTTCAAGGTCTTCAAACTGGATTCTTCCAATCTGAAAATCTGGGACAGCACGCCGTTCCCGGAAGACGATCTGCTCTCCATCAGCAACCGGCTGCACAACATGATCGACCGGATAAAGCCGGACCGCACTGATCTTGATGTGGTGTACGAAATCATGCTCAAGATGGGGGTTCCCCTGACCTGTAGCGTCTCGCAGGTGGATATTTCCGGCAAAACAGCCTGGTCTGTCGGGGATTTTCTCCTGCTCATCTGCCTGTCGGACGGCCTGACCGTGGAAATGATCGAGGAAATGGCGAACTACGCCCCCGGGCAAATCATCCTTGCCGAAAACGCCCTGCCCGACGACACGGCCATGTCCAACGCCTATTACATCCTGCGCGACAGGAATATTGAAGTGAAACTGGTGTAGCCGGGAGCCTGCGCGCATGACAAAACATCTTCCCGCTGAATTGCCGGACGAAAAAAGGGGGGAACTCCTCCTCTACCAGGCCGAAGGCGACGGCCCGCGCCTTGAAGTGCGCCTGTACGACGAAAGCGTGTGGCTGAGCCTGAACCAGATGGCCGAGCTTTTTCAGGTGGACAAGTCCGGCATTTCCCGCCACCTGAAAAACATCTTTCAAACCGGTGAGTTGCAACGGGATTCAGTTGTTGCAAAATTTGCAACAACTGCCGCGGACAACAAAACCTATCAAGTCGAATACTTCAATCTGGACGCCATTATTTCTGTAGGGTACCGCGTCAACAGTCTGCGCGGCACGCAATTCCGGATTTGGGCGGCGCGCCTGCTGAAAGAATATCTGCTCAAGGGCTTTGCCCTTGACGACAAGCGCCTCAAGGAATCCGCGTCGGCACGTTACTTTGAGGAACTTCTCGCCCGTATCCGGGACATTCGTTCTTCAGAAAAAGTCTTCTGGCGCAAGGTGCTGGATATTTACGCCACGAGCATTGATTATGATCCGCGTTCCGAACTCTCCAGGACATTTTTCCAACAGGTGCAAAATCAGATGCACTGGGCGGCGCACGGGCACACGGCAGCGGAACTCATCTACTGTCGCGCCGATGCGAAACAGCCGCAAATGGGCGTGACCAACTTCCCCGGCGCCCGGCTCCTCAAGCGCGATGTGGAAGTGGCCAAAAACTACCTGAGCGAAACGGAACTGGACATGCTCAACCGTATCGTGACCGCCTATCTTGAAATAGCCGAAATTCAGGCCATGAACCATATCCCCCAAACAATGCGGGACTGGACGGAACGACTGAAGCAGTTTCTGACCATAACGGGACGGGAAGTCCTGACCCATGCCGGAAACATCTCACATGAGCAGGCGCTGCAAAAAGCCCATGCGGAATATGAGAAATACAAGGCTCAACTTCTGGCCGAACCAACGGAAGTGGAAAAAGACTTCGTGGAATCCGAGCGGGAATTCAAAAAAATTGAAGCTCTCAAAAAAGGAAAGGGCGCATGAAACTCAAATTCGTCAACCAGCCCTTCCAGACAGCCGCGGTCAACGCCGTGGCCGATCTGTTCATCGGCCAGGAGAAAAAGACTGCCGCCTTTTCCCTTGTTCGTGACGATCGTCCGACACTGCTGGAAACGCAGTACGGCATCGGCAATGCTCTGCTTATTGATGATGAAACCATGCTCGCCAACATGCGGGCTGTGCAGAAACGCAATACCCTGCCTCTGACGGACAGTCTGGAAGAGAAGCAATTTTCCGTGGAAATGGAAACCGGAACCGGCAAAACCTATGTCTACACCAAGACTATCTTTGAATTGAACAAGCGTTTCGGCTTTACCAAGTTCATCATTGTTGTGCCGTCCGTGGCCATTCGCGAGGGCGTGTACAAATCTTTCCAGATCACGCGGGAGCACTTCGGCGTTCTCTACAACAATGTTCCGTGCCGCTACTTCATTTACAACAGCGCCCGCTTGTCCGATGTGCGCCGCTTCGCCACAAGCGCCAACATCGAAATCATGATCATCAATATCGACGCCTTCAAAAAGGCGGAGAACGTGATCAATCAGGTTCAGGACCGGCTCTCCGGCGAGTCCGCCATGAATTTTATCCGCGACACCCGGCCCATCGTGATCATTGACGAGCCGCAAAGCGTGGACAACACGCCCAAGGCAAAGGAAGCCATCGCCTCCCTGAACCCGCTCTGCGTGCTGCGTTATTCGGCCACCCACCGGGAAAAGGTCAATCTGCTGTTCCGGCTCACGCCTGTCGACGCCTACCAGATGGGGCTGGTCAAGCAAATCTGCGTGTCCTCAAACCAGGTGGCGCACGGCTTCAACAAGCCGTACATCAGGCTGCTTTCCGTCACCAAAGACGACAGGGGCTACCGCGCGAGAGTGGAAATGGACGTAGCCGCCAAGGACGGCAAGGTGACCCGGAAAAGCGTCACCCTCAAACCGAATTCAGACCTGTTCGTGCTTTCCGGTCAACGCGATCTGTACGAGGGGTATGCGGTTGTGGGCATTGACTGTACGCCCGGCCTGGAAGGAATCGAGTTCGGCAGCGGCGAATTCCTGCAACTTGGCCGGACCATCGGCGGCATTGATGAGAACATCGTCAAGCGGGCGCAGATCCGCCGCACCATAGAAGCCCATTTTGACAAGGAATTGCGCTTCACGGGAAAAGGCATCAAGGTGCTCTCCCTGTTCTTCATTGATGAAGTGAGGAAATACCGCACTCCGGAAGGCGGCAAGGGCCTCTACGCGGAGATGTTTGAGGACTGCTATCGTGAACTCCTGGATCTTCCCAGGTATGCCGAACTGAAGGAGCGCTTCTTCACACCGGTTGAGGATGTGCATGACGGCTACTTTTCCCAGGACAAAAAGGGCAATTACAAGGACACCAAAGGCGATTCCCAGGACGATTCCACCACCTACAACACCATCGTGAAGGACAAGGAGCGGCTTCTGTCGTTCGAGTGCCCCTTGCGCTTCATCTTCTCGCATTCCGCGCTGAAAGAGGGATGGGACAATCCCAATGTGTTTCAGGTCTGCACGCTCATTGATCAGAAATCCGCCTTCACCTGTCGCCAGAAAATCGGCCGCGGCCTCCGGCTCTGCGTGAATCAGGACGGAGAACGCATTGAAGACCAAAACATCAATCTGTTGCACGTCATGGCGAATGAAAGTTTTGCTGAATTCGCGGCCACGCTCCAGAAGGAAATCGAGGACGAAACCGGCCTGAAGTTCGGCGTGCTGCAATTGAGCCTCTTTGCCGGAATGACCTACACGGAGACAGTTGAGGAACAGAAGACCATCGCCCCGGAAGAAGCCGCGCAGATCGTCGCGCACCTCGAAAAACAGGGCTACATCTCGCCCGAAGGGCAGGCGCAACCCGCGCTGCAAACAGCCATTGAACAAAACAGCCTGGACTTGCCGCAGGAAGTGGCCGCGGCCAGGGTGGAAGTCGCCAAGACAATCACCTCAGTCACGATTGCAAGCGAAGCCGCGGCTACGCCGGTTACAACCGCGGCCCTGAAAACCGCCCTCTCCGGCGCAACCTACACCCAAACCGTGCGGACGGAAAAAACCGTTTCCTATGAAGACGCCCAGGAACTGCTCACCCACCTGCACGCCAAAGGCTACACGGACAAAAACGGCAAGATCAAGGATACGCTGAAAAACGCTCTGAAAACAGGAACCGTGGATCTGCCGAAAAAATTCGAGGCCGCGCGCGAACGCTTTGAATCCATCTTCAGGAACGCGGACAGACGCCCGCCGCTCCGCGACGCTTCCCGCGATGTGACGGTCAGGCTGAAAAAGCAGGTCACAGCCTCGCCGGAATTTCTGGAACTGTGGGACAAAATCAAACAGAAAACTACCTACCGGGTGAACATCGACAGTGCGGCTCTGATCAGTCAATGTGTCAAGGACTTGCGGGACATGGAGCCTATCCCCAAAGCCCGCCTTGTCTCGCAGACCGCGAGCATCGCCATAGAATCGGCCGGGGTGACCCACCGTGAAACCGGAATGCGGACCACGGACATCCGCGACAGCTACGCCAGAATGCCGGACGTGCTGGCCGTCATTGGCGAGCAGACCCTGACCCGGCGGGCCACGGTCTGCGAAATCCTGCTTCAGAGCGAACGCTTGCAAGACTTGCGCAACAATCCGCAACTGTTCATCGAACGCATGGTGGAAATCATCCGCAACCGCCGTTATCAACTGGCCGTGGACGGCATAAGCTATTTAAAGCTGGCCGGGCAGGAATACTACATCCAGGAAATCTTTGACAGTGAAGAACTTATCGCCAATCTGGAAAAAAACGCCGTGACCGTGGAACACAGCGTTTACGACCATATCATCTACGACAGCAACACGGTGGAGCGTCCCTTTGCCGTGGCTCTGGACAATGACCCGGACGTGAAAATGTTCTTCAAGATTCCGCGCACGTTCAAAATCGAAACACCCATCGGAACCTACAACCCCGATTGGGCTGTGTACCTTGACCGCAACGGTGAAAAGAAACTCTACTTCGTGCTCGAAACCAAAGGCGACACCAGCCTGTTCAACCTGCGCACTCCCGAAGCCCTGAAAATCCATTGCGGCAAACAACACTTCAAGGCGCTGGATAACGGCGTGGAGCTACGGGTAGCGAAAGAGTGGAAGGCATTCAGGATGGGGGTTTGAGTGCTTCACCCCCATTTCCGAACCCACGTTGCGCGATAGCCTTGATTTGTAGTAGTTCAGACTTGATCTGACATTCGCTCCGTTTTGATGTCTCCTCTTGTCCGATTAGTTGAGCTGTCCGACCTTTTCGTTCCAGAGCTGTTTGCCCTCAAGGAGAGTTTGCATGGGCGTTCGGCCACAGCACATCTTCCCCTGGTGAGTCCGCTCGGTGTTGTAATACTCCAGCCACTCATCCAGATCGGCCTGAAGCTCCTCCAGAGAGTGGTATAATTTGCGACGGAACGCAACCTGGTAAAACTCATGCAGGATGGTCTTGTGGAAGCGTTCGCAGATGCCGTTTGTCTGCGGGTGACGCGCTCGGGTCTTCGTATGCTCGATGTCGTTTATGCCCAGATACAGCTCGTAATCGTGCGTTTCCAGCTTCCCGCAGTACTCCGTTCCCCGGTCGGTCAGGATACGGATAAGGCCCATTTCCTGCGAGGCAAAAAACGGTAATACCCGGTCGTTGAGCAAATCCGCTCCGGTAATGGGTGTCTTGGTGGTGTAAAGTTTGGCATTTGCCCACTTGGAGTAGGTGTCCACAAAGGTCTGCTGATAAATGCGCCCTACGCCCTTGATAGTTCCCACATAAAACGTGTCCTGGCTGCCCAGATAGCCGGGGTGGTGAGTCTCGATTTCGCCACAGGCTTCATCGTCCTGTTTCTTGCGCTCCAGAGTCTGTACCTGTGCCTCTGTCAGTACAAGACCTTCCTCGGCGGATTTCCTCTCCAGGGCACTCAAGCGCTGTTTCATGGATGCCAGGTCATGCCGCAGCCAGATGGAACGCACTCCGGAAGGAGAAACAAAGATGCCCTTCTTGCGAAGCTCGTTGCTGGCTCTCACCTGCCCATAAGCGGGAAACTCCAGGGCAAAATCCTTAACCGCCTGCTCTGTGACTTCATCCACACGGTTTTTGAGATTGGGCTTCTTGCGGCTGACCTCAAACAGCGCCTCGACGCCTCCGGCGCTATGCGCTGCCTGATAACGGTAAAAGGTGTCTCTGGAAAATCCCATGACCCGACAGGCTTTGGAAATATTGCCCAGTTCTGCCGCGAGGTTGAGAAGTCCGGTCTTGTGCTTGATGACGTTTTGGTTAAAGCTTTCCATCTGGGAACTCCGTTGGGCATGGTGCCCGGTTGATGGTGTCACGTGTTTCCATCAAAACGGAGTTCCCCTTTCCTGGCAAGGGCCTACTGTCAGATCAAGTCGAGACTACCTCAGATAAGTTCCTAAGATAGGAACTGTCAAGGTCTGAATGTCCAATTTCCCATGTCTGTTTGAACTTCAATCTCTTTGGGGGGCAGACCAAAACTATAAACAGGGGCTCTTTTACCGAATGCCAAGGTTACGGGTTCCCATGTCCAATTCTCCGCCGTCCAAGCCGGTTTTAAATTTCCCCTATTTACGATAACATTGGTAATGGTTACGCTATCAGCTACAGATGTGATAATTACATCATATGAGGTGGAAGTATAGCTAGAAAATTTCTCCGTTCTTGTTTCTACCTGAACCTCAACTGGACACTCCTGTTCAGCATTACAGGCTGACACATTTAGGAGAATAAAAAGCAACATCAGTGGAAACCACAGCTTTTTCATCACTCATACCCCCAACACTTTCGTAGTGCTTTAATTTTTCTCTCTGGTTTCATGTGGTTCTCTTTGGGATCAACAAGGACTACAGAGCCTCTTGGAAGGCCGAAATCATCTTCAATCGTCTTTTGGATGGTGGAAATGTAGGCATCATTTCTGGCACGACAACGCCTCTTGGTTTTTCCCTGTCCTTCTTCCGGCTTTTCCTCTGGCTCCTTCAGTGTGTCTTTCCTCTTGGGTAACATCAATCTTTTACCAGTTTGGGATTGAGAGTTTTCACATTTCCTTTCCCGTACTGCATTTCAGCCAAAAGCTTTGCCTTTTGGGGACTGTCTGCCTGAATCCGAACAGTTTGAGTGAATTTGTTCGGGAGCTTGACTTGTAGCTCATACGTTTTGGTAGCCATCCTGAACTCCTTTAGGTTTTATGTTTACCGTGGGAGCTATGTTACTATTGTCCCATGCCAAGTCAAGATTTTTCAGCTATGGGAAGGGATGGAAAAGTATCCCTATCTTAATGCGGCTGTTGCAACGGTTCTGAGTAAACGACGTGCGAAGCTCGGCTTGAGCAAACGCAAGCTGTCAGAGCTTGCCATGATCGAACGTGCGTATATTTCCAGTCTGGAGGCTGGAACGAAAAGCCCCACTCTCAACGTCCTTTTCTATCTGAGTGAGGCTCTCGGGTTAACTCCTGACGAGTTCGTCTTGGAAGTCATTTCCGAAGTCAACAGACTTGCGGAAGAACAAAAAAGCCCTCCAATGAGGAGGACTTAAAATCTGGAGGAATTTCTATGTTTATCGAAGCTATTGAGCATGGTTACGTAATAAGGTGTGTTTCATCGGATGAAAAACGCCTTCTCGATGCTGTTGTTGCAGCCTATCAAGCATTTAAACTTGCGTATTATGGAGAAGATGAAGAAGAACCTAATCAAGAAAATGCAAATTAGGATTCTTTTGAATATTACATGGAGGTTTCTTCGCCTTGATAAGATCAGTTTCAATATCCTTACGTTCTTTTTCTCCGTTAACGAGCATGACAGAAATAGCAGTACACCCAAGTTCTTCAACATCTGACCACTTTTCATGGTTGGCAAGTCTTGTCTTCAACTCACCTGTTTCGCCAACGTATAGAGCACGTTGGTAGTATTTTTCTGCGTTTTTATAACGCCTGACAAATACGTATACCGCACTAACATCCTCAAATGTATCATGATCTTTTGAATATGTCTCAAACTTATAACTCTTTCCACTGTGACCTTTAAACCTAATAGACGCAATTTCTGCCATGCTGATCTCCTTATAGCGCGATCATAAGTATCTAACCTCTCTAACTGATTTGTCAATAGAGTCAAAGATTTGACACCTCTAGTGTTGCGTCCCTTAATTTCGTCGATATTTAAGCGACCAAGGGCTTACCGGTATATGTCCAC
>OFFZ01001265.1_pt1 | contig 14136 bp, 9 predicted proteins | sample 1521631 | NCBI WGS metagenome assembly OFFZ01 (sample SAMEA3504102, study PRJEB24116) | mouse gut metagenome | biome: mouse gut; feature: mouse-associated habitat; material: faeces | place: Denmark | collected 2011 | reverse complement strand
TTGCCGCCGCTTCCGTTATTGTCACCGCTTCCGTTATTGTCACCGTTTCCATTGTTGTCACTGCCGCCGTTAGAATCATCCTTCACTTCTTTCCAGCCTATGGCAATCGGAGACAGCCCCTTTACTTTGAATTCAATCCCTTTCTCCGTCTTGGCAACCTCGGGATATTCTATATCTCCTGCCTGAAAACCATTCATATCTGCTGTAAACATATGAGCCGCCGCAAAATCATGGGTATCCTTTCCTGTACCAGCCGGATACGGCAGCGTTACGGTCAAACCGTCTGACGGGAAATCATCCTTCGTCACCTCCTGCCAGCCCGTTCCGTTAACATTTACCATAAGCTTAACATCATAAACAGCAACGTTCGTCTCTTCAATCCCGCTGACTTTATCCCGGAGCTTAAGCTTCATCTCCTGCTCGATCTTCTCCGGCGTATTCAAATTCTCCTTATCCTTGAAAGAATCCGGGACCTTGGATATACCGTTCTCTACCTTGATATCGAAATGATTCTCATCTTCTGGTCCTTCTGGTCCTTCTGGTTCTCCTGGTCCTTCTGGTTCTCCTGGTCCCTCTGGTTCTCCTGGTCCTTCTGGTTCTTCTGTAATCGGCACGCTTATCTTATCATCAATCTTGTTCGTACTCGTATTAAAAATCTCCAGGGTCATCATATTCCCGTTTACTAGCAGACCGGTCACGATCCTCTTGTCCGCATCCTCATATTGATAGATCTTCTCGGGCGCTGTATCCTTCGACGGATCAAACGTGTATACAGAGTTACCTACATTAAAATACAAGACTCCTTTTGAACAGGAAAGCCTGGAAAAGCTCATTGAATACATCGGCCATCCGTTTCCAAGATTCTCTATCTCAAAGCTGCCCACAATACTCTCCGTTCCGCCGGAATCTCTCTTGACCAGTGAAGCGCCTCTGTAAATAGTCGAAGGCGCACCCTCAACCGTGCTTCCCTTGAGGTAGTAGGACGCTCCGCCCACTGTATAGATAGCAGATTCCTGCAGCGGAGCTGTCTTATGCCAGGAATTATCATATCTGGTATCGTTACACGTGATATCATTGGCATCCCAATTATGCTTCGCATTTTGCATAGCAGAATCACTGAGCAGGAAATAGGTATGCTTGACATATCCGGTCTCCCCGACCTGACTGCTGGCAGTTGCGTCATCATAAGTAAGATCCGCATGATACCATCTGCCGTCCAACTTCACATAATTCCATATATGGTTCATTGATTTGCTTTTACAATAGTCGACCTCTATGCCTGCCTTTTTAAGCAGCGCAGCATACGCAAGAGTATATCCCTGGCAGACGCCGATTCCATTCACCAGGGCTTCGTAGGCGTTCCTTTTTTCAATCCCCAGATTGTTGTTGGCATTCTGATCGTATACCATATGCTGAACCAGATAATCATGCAGTGCCGTCGCCTTCTGCTCATCCGTCATATTGCTTCCGATAACTTCCGCAAATACTTTGTCTATGGCAGCCCGGTACTTCACAACACTGTCCTGGTTATACTGCGGATTATAGGTAAACTGACACTTCTGCACAACCCCCTCCGATGAAGTAAAATACTTAGAACTCATCACATAGAACAGATCTGGATTATCCTGCGCCACGTCCGGCCAGATACGATCCCAATCATCGGCTGTAAGATTATAACTGGATAAATCGATCTCCTCATCCCAATTAACCATCGCCGCCGTCATCGCATCCCATGCGTTCTTCACCTGCTCGTCCGTTGCCGCTCTAGCGGCCGGTTCTGTATCTGCAGGCATTCTTTCCTGCTTTGCCGAAAGTCCTGATACGGCATCTGTATCCCCGTCTTCGCTCTTATCCGCGGCCGCATCTTCATCCGCCGTCACATCTTCATCTACAGACGGCTCTCCATCCGGCCGTTCTGCCGAATCTTCTCCGACGCAAGCCTGCAGATCCGCCTCACATACAGGACAATCTGCCTCCCTTGCCTCTTCCGTACATTGTGCCTCACAGATGCATCCCGGCTGATCCATATCCTGTTCCGGCACACTTCCCGTTACCCCCGGGACGTTGTCCCCTTCTGCTCCCGCCGCAGATGCGGTGATCTGCATATGACTCACCGTATTGCCGATGAATCCAAGAATAAGAAGAAATACCAGTATCTTCTTACTATTATTCTTCCTTTTGATCATATTGCTTTTCTCCTATCTTTGTTCTGGTTTTATTTGTTCTTATTTTTCTTTCCCATCATAAATTACATTGTTCATTTCTTCAATGACGAAAATTTTCCAATGGGTAACTGCAAATTCAAATATCTCTTGTCCCTAACATCATAACATGTTTATCTTCTTTTTTATACTGTAAAATTTCAGGAATTTATACCTAAAGGACATCCCCTGATGCATATCTTATATGCAAAACACTTCAAAGGTATATCGCATGTTAAATTATCTATGGGCAGGTATGATACTGATCGGCATTATATTCGCCGCATTTACCGGACGGATGCCGGATATCACTAACGCCGCGCTTGATTCTTCCAAAGAAGCAATCACCCTGTGCATTACTATGATGGGGGTAATGTCGTTCTGGGTGGGACTTATGGAGATCGCAGGGAAAGCCGGCATCATCCGCGCTGCTTCTGTCCGAATACGGCCTCTGGTCCGATTCCTGTTCCCCGGCCTTCCGGCCAATCATCCGGCCGAAGAACACATTACCACGAATATCATCGCCAATGTTCTGGGGCTTGGGTGGGCGGCGACGCCGGCGGGGCTTCGGGCGATGGAGGAGCTTTCTAAGCTGGAGGAAGACCGGAGAAAGAGGCGGCTGCCGGGACCGATCAGGAAAAAGGGAATTGCAAGCAACGAGATGTGTACGTTCTTGATACTGAATATCTCGTCGCTACAGTTGATTCCGGTGAATGTGATCGCGTACAGGAGCCAGTATGGGAGCGTGAACCCGGCCGGGATTGTGGGGGCGGGGATTGCAACTACGGCGGTGAGTACAATTGTCGCTGGGATCTTTTGCAAAATTATGGATGGAAATCGAACGATTTAGCTGCCTTGTTTTTATTAGTTTTCCATAAAATAGAATAAAAGGTATAAAGGTGAGAATAAATGTGGTATATTATTAGAACACATATATAAGCTTAAAAATGATACATTGTACATAAACCATTCGATAATTAACAGGAGCGGCAGATAGAGCAAGACTCCCTCTCTATCTAACCATATTCAAAAAATAAATGAAATTATAAAGGAGAACACACAAATGACTAATGTAGAACTAAGAAAACCGTATAAAATCAGTGACCTAATAGAACTGGTAACAAAGGATTATTGGGCCGTAAACCAAGATGGTATTAACTCCAATCACCAATGCCCGGACACAGGTATCTATGATCTCAATATTTATACGAATAATTTTGAAGATCTGATTGTTGAAGATCTGATTTGTTATTTAGAGGAACCGCCAGAAATTACGGATGAAGATGAAGAAGTATTTCCAGAATTTGTTGTTAAAGAAGGATTGACATTATTATACTCTGGTGAGAATTTTGAATCGGTAATAGAAGTTGCGTTTGATCAGAAGCATCAGCCTTCTATGCAAGAATTTGTAGATTCCTTGAATCACTACAGAGAATATGATTCCTATTTGGACTTCTGATGCAGATAACCGTTCCAGAGATTTGACCGCAAAACTCCGGAACGGTTAGTTGATTTTTGTCTCCGATTAATTAAGTTGGATTATCCTAGCCATACCTTCCTGCGGCAATGCAACTTCCAACACGCCTTCTTCTGAATCCCAGCTTAGCTTGCAGCTCTCATCATCAGCCGGAAACGCCACCTTCACATCCACCTCTTCCCCTCTCCAATATGCAAGCGGGAGGCGGCACGCCTCGCCTTCCTTCAATCTCCATACAGCCAGATATCCCTTCTCCTTGGTCTTAAGTCCCAGGCACATCCAGCCGTCTCCATCCTTCGCAAGACCCAGCGGCCAGAACGGCAGCGCTTCCTTGATATCTTCCCTGATCCGCTTATAATAACCAAGCTCTTCCTTCACAATCTCCCTCTTATCTGCTGCCAGCGCTCCCATGTGCCCGCTCTGGTGGATTCTCAGAAGGCAGGAATTCACACAGTTGAAGATCGTCTGCTCTCTGGTCGAATCACTCAGCGGATAGGACCAGATCGCCGCCTGCTCCGGCGCAAGCGCAGACGGTGCATTGGCCGCAATGGAAGCGTATTTCAGATAATCAGTCTGATCACTGGTAGACTGAATACTATATCTGGAAAGCATGGCATAGTCCATCCTCATTCCTCCGCTGCTGCAGTTCTCAATGACAAGGTCTGGATAATCAGTAAAGATCCCGTCCAGCCATCTCAGATAAGCCTTGTTATGTTCAAGCAGTCCGTCGCCAGGGCTGTCAGAATGATATTCCGTACCGATTCCCGCGTTAATATTATAATCAATTTTAAAATATCCTATCCCATACTCACGAATCAGCCTGTCCACGACACCTCTCGTGTATTCCCTCACTTCCTCATTCCTAAAGTCCAACTGATAACGGTCCCTGTCTAATGCCGCCTTACCGTGTCTCTGGAAGAACCAGCCCGAATCCGCCTTACCGGCCAGATCACACTGCGTTCCCATAACCTCTATCTCCAGCCAGATTCCCGGCGTCATACCCTTTGCTTTTATATAATCTGTCACCTCGCTAAGCCCATTGGGGAATCTGATATCAGAAGGCTGCCATTCTCCAACCTTGTACCACCAATTCTCATCCGTATACCATCCGGCGTCTATACAGTAATATTCACATCCAACCGCAGCCGCGGCGTCTATGATCGGCAGTTCCTTCCTGGTCGTTGGATCCGCCCACAGACAATTCATATAATCATTGAAAATAATCGGAAGCTTCTCATTATCCTGATTCTTTCTGCGGATCCGGCGGCGGTACTTAGTCAGAGCTGCAAATGTTTCATCAACGCCTCCCTCCACGCATCCTACCGCGGCAGGAACCGTCTCGAATTCCTCACCCGGTTTCAGAGATTTCCACCAATGATGGTTGATCTCATCCGGGCCATTGATGACAAGCGCAAGCTGCCCCGCTCTCTCCTGAAGCTCCCAGTTCCATGCCCCGTTATGCTCGATCTGCCAGAATTGCATGATGCCTCTGCTCGAATTACGCAGGCACGCCAAGGGCAGATACTCCCCGGATGACCAGGAACCAATATTGCGGATCTGTATCCTCTTAGATGAAATTCCGCAGTCAGATATGATATGATACCCAAGCTGATTAACCGGCGTCTCCTTCCACTGTATCTCCTCCTGCCAGGAATTATGCGGGATCAGAAGGCTTATCTGCTCTTGTTCTTCGGATCCCAATCCCGCCTGAACATAGGAAGATACCGCTTCAAGACCGATCTCTTCGCTTCCTTCATTCTTCAGAAACAGACGGCAGCGCATCACAGGAATTCCAGTATAAAATTGATAAACCATTCTGCCGGACAGCCCCGTAATCTCATCCTTTGTATAGATCTCCACCACTCTGCCCATCTCATTTACCTGATCCGTATGGCTTACATAATTCATTCGGTTGCCCGGCAGCGTTCCGCTGTGTCCCAGACCGAAGTGTTCCAGACGGCTCTCGCCTGTAGTCTGGACTTCAAGCATGGTGTATAAGAATTTCTGATCCTCCTTTGGCTCCCGGCTCATCGGCCGCGCTCCCATATGCAGAAGCCAAACCGGCTGATCTGCTTCCATTTCAAATACAAGATATAATCCATTTTCTTCAATCTGTAATCTCATCTTATAAAATTCTCACTCCTTTTCCCCGAATCGTAACCATTCAGCCGAAACCGTTCCGGCTCTATATATATTTCACCTGCCCTTACAATGTCTTCTAACTGCTCCGTATTCCTCGCTCCGGTTACAGGAAACACCTGGAACGGACTGCTGATCAAATACGCAGCCGACAAAGTCTGCAGGCTGTATCCAGTCTCCTCCTTAAGATTTAATAAGAATTCATATTTTCTCAGATTCTCTTCATTCAGATAAGCCTCACGAAGAGAAAGAGCGATATTCTCAATATTTCCCCCGGAAATAATCCGGCCGTCCTTTACTTCAACACATGCTTTATTCAACTTTTCAAAAAATCCCATAGCAGTCGAAGAAAACGGTACGGACGGAATCTGAGCCGCACAGTGCCATCGATATTCTTCTTCTGTTAATTCCACCAATGTAGGATCAGGGTTGGTATTTTTCCCCGGATTGATCGACGCCATACTCCATTGATTTGAAACCGCATACGGACCCGGCAGGCCTTTTGAACGCATGTAAGTTTCCGCCTTCTCTAACCGTTCGGTACGGTAATTGGAAAGCCCGTAATAACGTATCTTTCCCTCCCTTCTAAGCCCTTCCAGTATATCCATGATCTCTTCTGCCGATTTCGTCTCGTCATCCCGGTGAAGCCAGTAGAAATCAATGACGTCAAGCCCCATAGTCAAAAGACTTTCCTCCAGATCCTTCCTGATCTCCGTCTCGTTCACTCTCGGAATCCTGTCCGGGGTATCAAAGAGATAATGACCGCCCTTGGTGGCAATCACCACATCCTTATATGCTCCCCTTGATCTTAACCATTCTCCTAAGATCTTCTCGCTGCAGTTTTCAAGCCCCGGAACCCATCTGTTAGAAGTAGTCTTGCACGCGACGGACTGGCCAGCAGTAACGACACTGCAACAGGATCCTTCTGCACACGTTTATTGGGAGAGCTTGATTGCAGAGGCGAAAAGACCCCGAGCCCAGAACTGGTGCTGCTTATATAGGCCTAGGAGAGGCGTGTCTCACACCCGGATTGGTTATGCACTAAGCCTCATTTGCATGTTCCTCATCTGATTGGCTACTCTCTCTCAGTACCTTACAGAACCTCATTATCATACCTCATTTGCATGTCTCACATCTGATTGGTTATACTCTCAGTACCTTACAGAACCTCATTATCATGCCTGGGCCAGGCAGTGTCTTTGCAAAAAACTTTACTGCATATGTACACATTGGTTGTTTGTCCAATCTTATGCGTGGTGGCCAGCAGTAGTCAGTGCCACTCAGCAACGGCACATGTGGCTTCCCACATCTCCCCCTGTTTGTTTTAATAAAATGAGGCTGGACTAGGCCTGTGCAATTATGCCCATCCGCCGTGGCTCCTGTTTTAGGTCGTTCCTCTAATGTCACAGCCTTACCCGTCATAGGGTAACCCTATCGCCACCGGGCCCCATGTCTTAGGTTGGACTGTGCACGAGGAAAGTTGCCCGTCTCTGGATACCGCAGTGCTGTGTGACAATAACTGCTAAATGACCTAGGGCGAACTCTGCAAAAGAGGCCAGCCAAAAAATGAATTAGTGGGGAAATCATGATCACCCTATTGATGAGCAAGGGCTGATCAATGATCGTTGAGTCTCTCTCATCTAATCTCATGCTGACTAATTCTTGAGCATAGATAACCAAATTTCAGGGGAGGAGCCGTTTTCAATAGCTAAAAGTGCCTGAGTTATAATCACCTTGTCACGTTTTTGTTGGGTTCTGAATTTGCATACCAACCAGAGCATGAACACCAGTCCACAGCATATGGCAGCACCAAACAAAATCACTCCCACCCATTCCTTAAAGTAAGAAAAAGCAGAGGTAAGCCAAGAGGTAAAGTCTCCGAGGGTCACTGGTTCCACTCTGGTCCCATTAAGGTTCAGGATCTGCATCTGCAGCCTCGTCTGCAACCTTTCCAGCTCCTGCGACCAGTTCCCCTTCAGGTAATTCGATAGGTCTGTACTTTTAATAAAAGAATTATTAATATACTTATTGGGAGTAATGCACACATGCGATGTGGATGCCACACAACTCATTTGTATGACATCCATCATCCGTTCCATATTATGTTGTAAAATATCCACTCTCTGATTCACTAACATTAACCCTGAGGCGATATGAGAATCCACCTTTTGCAGGGTAAGCAATGCTTCAGAGGATTTTTCTGCTATCTGACTTATGGTGTCAGCAGTATTAACTTGATGGGCCATAGCAGTTCCTGCGGTAACTGCTGATGCCGCGGACACCACAATGGCTGTAACAATGGCAGCTGTGATTCCAAAACCTCTCTTTTGCCGAATAAGACTCGTTATTGGGAACTTCTCTGGATCTGCCTCAACAGGCACAGGGACAAAGATTGGTAGATGAACCACTAAGGCTAAGAATTTGGTTCCATTCCAGCATTGCGTCAAAAAACAAGTGACATTTGTACAATCTAACCATTCTGTATTATTTTGAAATTCAGCCAATATAAAGAAAAATGGAGGATTGACACAAACTTCTACTGGAGAAGTAGTCATATTTCTGATAATTCTATTAGTTGTCACATTATCTAAATGAGTAGAGGTATTGGAAAGAGTGGCAGAAACATTCAATATCTCATGAAAGGTTCCAGTCAGCAATGCAAAGGCTGACAAACTGGTACTAGCACCTGCCTCATTACTTAAAATCCATTGGTAATATGGCCAAATATTTTCTTTTCCTGTAGCATCTCCTTTATCATTCATTACAGCAAAATCCAATGGAGGTGACAAAACAAAACCCTTTGCTATTTCTTTCCGAGGAAAAATTTTTGATTGACAAGGTGAAAAAACTATAGGAAATGCAAGGTCCGGATGACACCAAGGCATGCTGCGTATAGCAGTAGCATTGCCAACAGGCCATCGTGATCTTTTGGGAATAGTCACATTTCCCTTTATCATAATAGTGGTGATGTTTATAGGTGAAGTTATATTATTTTCAACATCACCTGAGCCTGATTGCGCTCCTTGAGCAACTTGTGTTAAAGCATTAAACAACACTCCAGAGCTCACCTTATTTTGGCTAATGGGATCTGCCCAATTAGAGATAATCTTTTTCTTTAAAAATATACAGGGTGTAAAAGGTTTATCCACATTATGCACAAAGCATAATGTATAATTTAAATGAAAACTAGTACTCTTATACACCCGTGGCTCTTGAGGAGTTTGTCGTGCATAAGGCACATCCAAAAAACATTCCTTTGCAAAAAACAAAGGCTAGGTAGAAGAATTGGAATGTACCGGTAAAGGTACTGGCCATGATCTTACTATGGCCCATAAAGGTATACTTATCCTGGTTTCAATCATCAGGAGCAGGAGAATCATCTTGGGGTTCATCTTGCTCTTTCACGGTCCTTGTCAGTCGCGTCGGGACCCAAAGTGGATTTTCTTCACCCTGTGGAAAAACACAAATAGCTCCCCGGGATCTGATTAAGATAGGATCCGGGCCATACCATTTATTATCAAGGACATTTTTCCATTTGACCATTTCATTGGGCGATTGAGGCCATTGTCCGTGCCTTTCAGCTGGTGATCTTCCAGCATCATCCAATTTTAAAAAATTAAGAGTAAATATTGTAAGGGATAGAGCCATCTTTGGCGTCATAGCCTCTATTCCCCCTTTCTGTTTTTGCAAATATTGTTTCAGAGTGCGGTGGGCTCTCTCAATGATGCCTTGGCCCTGTGGATTATAGGGCAATCCAGTAATATGTTTTACTTGCATTTGTTTGCAAAATTGGCTAAATTTAGAAGAAGTATATGCAGGACCATTATCTGTCTTTAACACTAGGGGCTTGCCCCATGCAGCCCAAGCCTCTAAGCAGTGAGATATGACATGAACTGCTTTTTCCCCTGTCAAGGGAGAGGCATGTAGGACACCAGAACTGGTATCGATGGATACATGTACATATTGTAATTTCCCAAAAGATGGGATATGCGTGACGTCCATTTGCCAAACATCTAGGGGTCGCAATCCGCGAGGATTAACACCCACGGAAGGTGCATTAATAAATTCTACACATTTACCACACTGTAGGACAATATCTCGGGCTTCTGTTCGTGTGAGCTTAAACTTTTGTCGTAATGTAGAAGCAGGGACATGATAAAGCTGATGAAAATTCTTAGCACTTTCTATAGAACTTTGTGATAGGAAAACCATGTCTCTGGTGGCTGAGTCAGCAATTGCATTTCCCTTAACCATAGGTCCAGGTAATGATGTATGTGCTCTAATATGTTGAATATAAAAGGGATGCTCACGCATCAAAATACAATTTTGTATTTTCCTCAAAATTTCAGATACTGGACTAGACTGCTTAAAATTTCCGGCAGTCTCTAATGCTAGAACCGCATTAACTACATAAACAGAATCAGAGATAATATTTATGGGCATAGGAAATCTTTTAAAAACTTCTAAAACCACCAAACATTCTACCAATTGAGGGGCTCCTGGTGTAAATTGCAACCTTACAGCCTTTTCATTGATTACATAACTTCCAATTCCTGTTTTGGATCCATCTGTATAAATATCAATGGCTCCCTTTATAGGGGTATTAGCCGTTACCTTTGGAAATATTACTGGATGTAATAACATAAAATGTAATAACGGATGTTTAGGATAATGATTATCAATTAAACCAGAATAACTGCATCTAAGAATGGCCCATTCATCTATAGTAGCACACAATATTTGCATTTGTGCGACAGTATAAGGGACAATTATGCTATCAGGCATTTTTCCAAAGTGAGTAATTGAAGTTTTTATCCCTTTGTGGGCCATATTTGCTACCATGGTGGGATAATGCTCTATAGTCTTATTAGGGGATATATGTGGATGTATCCATACTAAAGGACCATCTTGCCATAACACAGCAGTTGGCAAATTTATGGTTCTTAATATGCATAGGTACAAAGGTTCTTGCTCATTTATACGATTTAACTGTGCTTTTTGGATAGCTCTTTCCACCTTCCTAAGAACATCAGAAGCCTCAGGTGTTAATTGTCTCAATGAGGTAATATGTGATTCTCCTTCTAAAATTTGAAATAAAGGTTTTAATTCCGAAGTAGGGATCCTTAAATAAGGTCTAATCCAATTTATATCTCCTAATAATTTTTGAAAATCATTTAATGTCTTTAGATGATCTTTTCTTATACTAATCTTTTGTGGGGTGACACATCGTAAAGTAATAGTGGCTCCTAAAAAATGACTAACATTAGACTGCTGTACCTTTTCTGGTGCAATAATCAAGCCATTATTTTTTAAAGTTTCATTAAGCAAGCCATAAGCTTGCTGTATACTTTCTTCTTCAGGTCCACAAATCACTATATCGTCCATATAATGACAAATTTTTAAGGAGGGGAAACCATCCCTAACCGGTTGCAAAGCTTTTCCTACATATAACTGACATATGGTAGGGCTATTTGCCATTCCTTGGGGTAATACCCGCCATTGGTACCTTTTATCAGGTTCCATATGATTAATAGAAGGCAAGGTGAATGCAAATCTAGGTTTATCTTTCTTATTTAATGGAATGGAAAAGAAACAATCCTTAATATCTACTACTATAATTCTCCAATCCTTAGGTAGAGCTGAGAGTAGGGGGAGTCCTCTTTGTACAGGACCCATAACTTGCATTTGTGCATTAATGGCTCTTAGGTCATGTAACAATCTCCATTTACCTGACTTTTTCTTTACAACAAAAATGGGGGTATTCCAGGGTGATTGAGTGGGTTCCACATGTCCCAGGTCTAATTGTTCTTGTACTAATTCTTTAGCTGCTTTTAACTTCTCAGAGGGTAAAGGCCACTGAGGCACCCACACCGTGTCCTCCGTACGCCATGGAATGGGCAAAGGCTCCTCAGTGGCCCCTAGAAAAAACTCAGCCCTTTCTTATCTACTTTTTCTGTGGCTTTAACTGGTGAAATTCTACCTTGTAAGTTTTTTCCAAGACCTAGTCCAGGTATATATCCCATTCCTTTCATCATTTCCTTGCTTTTCTGAGAGTAATCATTAGTCAATATAAAGTTCATGGCTGACAACACATCTCTTCCCCATAAGTTTACAGGTAAAGGGAGTACATAAGGTTGAAAAAGCCCTGTCCTTCCTTCTTTATCTTTCCATTGTAAGGATTTTGCACTTATAGTTGGGGTAGCCTCATATCCTAATCCTTGTAAGCTATGTGACGATTGATTAACAGGCCAAGAAGCAGGCCACCACTTACTAGATATAATGCTTTTATCTGCTCCTGTATCCATTATACCTTGAAAGGTTTTTCCTTCTATTTGTAATTGTAAAGTGGGACGATTATCCAAATCTAAAGATATGTAGGCCACATTAGTTCCTGTAGAACCGAGTCCCTTATCTCCTCGGGAATCCTGGCTACTAGGGAACATGTTATGCAAACTAGGAAGAATCAGTAATTGAGCAATGCGATCTCCAGGAGAAATGGCTACAATACCTCGGGGTGCAGAACACATAATCTTAACTTGTCCCTCATAATCTGAGTCTATAACTCCGGGATGTATCATCAATCCTTTCAAAGCAGAAGAGGACCTACCCAACAGTAGGCCCACTGTATCCTTTGGTAAGGGACCTCTAAAGTCTGATGAAATAGGTTGGCACCCCATTTGAGGTGTAAGAATTACTCTGGAGGTGGCACAGATGTCCAATCCTGCTGAACCCGGAGTGGCTCTCCTCAGTCTCTGGGTGGCCTCATGGACACTGTGGTCTGAAATGCCCCATACATTTGGGGGCCCTGGGGACGGGGGCCCCTCACCCCGTTTTTTGGCTGTTGCACTTTAAACTGAGGTATTGGCCTTCCTTTTATATCTCTGACTGATCTACATTCATTTGCCCAATGTCTTCCTTTCCCACATTTTGGGCAAGTACCTGGTTCTGTCTTTTCAAACCTACTCTTTCTACCCTTTGTACACTGCTTTTGCATATGACCTGTTTGTCCACAATTATAGCAGGTTATTTCTTTTGCTTGCGCCATCAAAACTGCGGCAGCCAGCCCTGCATTTGAAAGAGGTCCTCCTATTTCTCTACAGGCTTTCATCCATGCTTGTAGCCCTTTCCCTTTCCATGGTGTGATAGCATTTCTACATTCTTTGGTACATTGCTCATAAACTAATTGTTCAATTAATGGCATTGCGGCCTCAGCATCACCAAATATACGTCCTGCCGCTTCCATCATGCGAGCCACAAATTCAGAGAACGGCTCATTAGTTCCCTGAATAATTTTTGTCAAGTTACCAGATACCTCTCCTCGATTAGGCAATGCTTTCCAAGCTTTCACTGCTGCCTGATTAATTTGATCATAGACCTGCACTGGGTATCCTAATTGATTGTTTGTCCATATACCCTGACCTGTAAGCATTTCAAAGCTCCATGCTTGTTGCCCTGCAGTAGCATTAGCACGGGCCTGACTCAAACACAGATCATGCCATATAGACTTCCAATCTAGATACTGTCCCATCGTAAGACATGCCTTTACCACACTCATCCAGTCAAAAGGAGTCATGGCATTGTGAGCCAATCTATCAATTTGGGACTGAGTAAATGAGGCATTAACTCCATAGGTCCTTACTGACTCTGCTAGCTCTTTTACTTGTTTATGCGATATTGGCTCATAATATCGCTGTTGAGCATGATCCTGAAAAACAGGAAAAGCCTGACATATTTTTTGCAACCCTTTAGGAGTGCAAAAAGAGTGACCATTGCCAATTGCTTTCTTATCTGCATAAGGCGGAGTAGGTGGGGGAGCACTGAAACTCCTCCCTATTGGACCAGATCTTTCTGCCTCATACTCCGCAGCAGCCTCCTTCAAATCTTCCTCCTCTCCTGTTGATAATTCGGAATCCTCTGAGCTAGACAATTCTAACGACTCAGAGTCCTCGAGAGGAGGGTAAATTGACTTAATTTTCTGCTTTTTACTATTTTTTATACTATTTTTTGTATCTTTACATTTTGGGAGTTGACAATTAAAGCCATGATATAAGATCAAGGCAAGAAAGATAGCAACCCCAGCAACAATTATCAGATCTATTTCGTAGGAGAGCATGCCTCTCACATTAATTTCTTTCTACTTACCGGTACCGCCGTTCCTCAGCTGAAGAGTTCTGAATTCACGCTGTTGAATCCTTCTCAGCAGCCTGTTTTACAGGAACCTTTATTACCACCGTTCCCCAGCTGAAGAGTTCTGAATCCACGCTGGATCCTTCTCAGCAGTCTGTTTTACGGGAACCTTTATTAACCGCTCCTTCCCCG
>OFFZ01001264.1_pt1 | contig 14136 bp, 13 predicted proteins | sample 1521631 | NCBI WGS metagenome assembly OFFZ01 (sample SAMEA3504102, study PRJEB24116) | mouse gut metagenome | biome: mouse gut; feature: mouse-associated habitat; material: faeces | place: Denmark | collected 2011 | reverse complement strand
CCGCTGTTCCAGCTCCTCGTGCTGCTCACGGCCTCTTTCTGCGCGCTCTTCGCGGCGCGCCACGCCGCGGACATCGTGCAGCTGTTCTCGCGCACGGTGCACGATCCGGGCAGCCTCTCCGACGCGCGGAGCAACGGCCGCGACCGCTTCCTGCTCATCGCCTCCGTCCTCGGACTCCTGCTCGCGGGAATCCCGGCGGTGGCCGCCGCCGACCGGATCTACCCTCCCGGCACCTTTCCGGGTGCTGCGGCCGCCGTGCTGAGTCTGGCCGCAGCCGCAGCCTTCGCCCTCTCCTTCGCGGCCTCGGCGGGCATGCTGCGCCTGATCGGCGTGGTGACGCTCAGCGGCGACTTCACCGACGAGCTGCTCCACCTCCGCACCACGACCTTCGCCGCGGCGAGCCTCCTGGCCGCGCCGGCCGTACTCCTGCACGCGCTCTGCCCCGGACCGCAGGGCGCGGTGTGGCGCTGGCTGCTCGCCGCCGACATCGCCCTGGTCTGCGCCCTCTTCCTGATCCGGTCGCTGCGGCTCTTTCTTCGGAAAAAAATTCCGATTTTGCATTGGATTTTGTACCTTTGCGCCGTCGAACTCTTTCCGCTCAGCCTCGTGTGGCTGTCGATCGCGAGACAGTAACGAAGAACGTCAAAAACGATAAGAATTGAAAGTCAATAAAGTATTGGTCGCCCAGCCGCGGCCGGCGATGATCGAGAAATCCCCCTTCTACGAACTTTCCAAAAAACACAAGGTGGAGATCGATTACACCCCTTTCATCCGAGTCGTGGGTGTGTCGCTCAAGGAATTCCGCAGCCAGCGGGTCGAGATCCTGACCCACACGGCCATCATCTTCACGTCGCGCACGACGGTGGACAGCTTCTTCCACATCTGCGAGGAGGCCCGCATCACCGTGCCCGAGAGCATGAAATACATCTGCCAGACCGAGGCCGTGGCGCTCTACCTCCAGAAATACATCGTCTACCGCAAGCGTAAAATATCGTTCGCCGACGGTTCGTTCACCTCGCTCATGGAGCTGATCGTCAAGCACCGCGACGAAAAGTTCCTGCTGGCGCTCAGCGAGCCCCACAAGCCCGAGCTGCCCGAGACGCTCGCCAAACTCAAGCTCTCGTTCGATCCCGTGATCCTGGCGCGCACCGTGGCCGCCGACCTGGAGGAGACCAACCTGCGGTCCTACGACCTGCTGGCGCTCTACTCGCCGTCGGACGTCAAGGTGCTGGTCGAGAAGTTCGGCACGCACGACCTGCCCGCCGTGGGTGTCTTCGGCGAGGGCACGCTGCGCGCCGCGCTCGAAGCGGGCCTCACGGTGAAAGCCGCAGCCCCCACGCCCGAGGCGCCTTCGATGGTCAAGGCCGTGGACATCTTCATCACGAAGACCGAATCCGGCGAGGAGATCGGCGACGTGGCCGTGGCGACCGACCCCCGCAAGGAGGAGTTCCTCCGCGTGCAGGAGAGCAAACTCGCAAAGAAAACCCGCAAGCGCACCGTCGCCGCGGACAACACGAAATAGGCGATGAGCGACCGCAGCCTGCCCCGCACGGAGCGGCTCCGCTCGCTCGGTGCCATCCGCCGCCTGTTCGACGAGGGACAGAGCGGCTTCGTATTCCCGTTCCGCTACGTGTGGTATGCCGAGACGGACGCCGTGCCGTCAGTCGAGGTGCTCTTCAGCGTGCCCAAGAAGTTCCATAAGCGGGCCAACAAACGCAACCTCCTGCGCCGCAGGACCAAAGAGGCCTACCGGCTCGGCAAGCAGACCCTCGCCCGCGCGGAATGTACGGCCAACATCGACCTGGCGCTCATCTACTCGTCCAAAGAGGTATTGTCCTACCGGAAAATCGATCATGCGCTGCAACGCATTCTGGAGCAGATCGCTGCGCATCTGTAAATTCGCTGCGGCCCTGCCGCTGCTCGCGCTCGTGCAGTGCTACCGCCACTGCATCTCGCCGTTCACGCCTCCGTCGTGCCGTTTCACGCCCACCTGTTCGCAATACGCCGTCGAGGCCCTGCGCCGCCACGGGCCCCTGCGGGGTTCGTGGCTCACGCTGCGCCGTCTGTCCCGCTGCCATCCGTGGGGCGGCAGCGGCTACGATCCCGTGCCGTAGCGATCCGCCGAAAGCGCCAACCGCCGGGCCCGGTCAATCCTCCCTGCACGTACAGCGCTCCTCCGCCCCCTCGGTCTCGATCGTAGCGTGGGCGACGCCCTCCGCATCAAGCACCCGGCGCAACGCGGCTTTCACGCACTCGGTACGCGCGTCGGGCGCCACTACGACATGCGCCGTCAGGGCGTTCTCCGTGGTGCTGATGGCCCAAAGATGGAGGTGGTGCACTTCGCATACGCCCTCGACTCCGAGCATGGCGCGCTCCACCGACGCGGGGTCGAGCCCCGGCGGCACGCCGTCGAGCGCGAGGCGCAGGCTGTCGCGCGTCAGCGACCACACCGAAGCGACGATCACCCCCGCCACGACCACCCCGATCACGGGATCGACGAACATCCATCCCGTGCGGGCGATCACGAGCCCCGACACCAGGACGCCGACCGACACCAGCGCATCGGCCGCCATGTGGAGGTAGGCGCCTTTCACGTTCAGGTCGCGCTCCTTGTCCCGCACGAAGAGCCACGCGGTGAATCCGTTCACCGCCACGCCCGCACCCGCCGTCCAGGCGATCACGCCGCCCTCCACGGGCATCGGATGCAGCATGCGGCCGATGCTCTCCGCCACGATCGCCCCCACGGCGACCAGCAGCACGACCGAGTTGAGCAGCGAGACGAGCACCGTGCTCTTGCGGTAGCCGTAGGTGTAGCGCGGCCGCGCGTGCACCCGGGCCAGGCGGTATGCCAGCAGGGCCAGCAGCAGGCTCGCCACGTCGCTCAGGTTGTGCCCGGCGTCGGACAGCAGCCCCATCGAGTCGTAGGCTATGCCCACCGCGGCCTCTATGGCGACGAATGCCGTGTTGAGCGCGATGCCCCAGGCGAAAGCGCGCCCGAGAGCCGCTTCCGGTACGGCGTGCGCGCCCCGATGATGGTGGTGGTGTGTCATGCGTATCAGTCTCCTATCGTCTCCTTGATCTCCGAAAGATCGACCAGCTTATTGACGATGGCGTAGATCGTCAAACCCGCGGCCGAATGGATCTGGAGCTTGGCGGCGATGTTGCGGCGGTGCGTGATGACGGTGTGCGCCGAGATGCAGAGGCAGTCGGCGATCTGCTTGTTGGTCATTCCCTTGACCACGCACACGATGATTTCGCGTTCGCGCGCGCTCAGGGTCTCCTGCTTCTCGTCGGACTGCACGCCGTCGGCCGCCAGCCGCTCGACGGCCGGAATGAAGATTCCGTCCTCCACGGCATTGTGCGACGCCAGCTCCTGTTCGCAGGTGAATATATCAAACAGCACGCCGTTCAGCTCGTTCGTGCCGCCCGAAGGGTAATATTTGATGATGATGTTCTTCAGCTCGCGCAGCCGCGCCTCCACCTGGTCGTGGTGGCGGCGGAAGATGTCGATCGAGTAGGTGGCGTTCTTCTCGCCGCGCAGCAGCGCCTCGACGTAGGGGAACACGGTCTTCTCCTCGTAGGCCATGTGGCGGTGCACCTCGGCCACGTATTCGTCGTAGTAGCGCATGATGGCGAACGACACGTCGCTCAGCGAGCAGTCCACGGCCTCGATGAGCTTGCGCCGGATGGCCGGCAGGCGGAAATCGAGAAAATAACCGTGCGAGTTGTGGAGGTAGTCGGTCAGCGCGCGCACCGACACCCCCTCGTGCGACACGCCGCCCTCGCCCGGGTTCACGAGCATGTTCACCACGGCCAGAAAGGTCGCCGTATCGACCCCGTTCGCAGCGCACACCTCGGCGATGGGTTTGTCGCCGAAGCCGAGGGCGATGCCGAAACGGCTCATGACCTGGAGCACGGAGTATTTGTCGCACACCAGATCGCACATGCGGTCGTCGCCCGTATAGTTTCCTGATTTATACATCGGTCGGTAATTTACGCACAAAAATAAGGAGCGCCCGCCGCAATGCAAATACCTAAATATGGGTATTTTCGCGCAATCCGAGATCGACGTGCGTGGTCTGGAGCAGCGTGCGTCCCGCGTCGAGCAGCGTCGTGTCGGCCCCCTCGCACGCCGCAGGCATCGCACGGTCCCACACCACGTCGCCCGCGGCGCTGGTCACCCCGAAGCCCTCGTTGAACACGTAGTAGCCGAACTTGGGCAGCGAAGGGTCGAAAATATCCTTGCTGTATGCGAAGTCGGAGTGGTCGATCCCCATGCGGGCCAGCAGCGTGGCCGCCAGGTCGATCTGCGAGGCGTACTCCTCCACGGTGCGGGGTCCGGCGACCGCCCCCCCCAGCCAGATCATCGGAATGCGGTGGCGGAGCGGCGCATTGTACGCCAGCCCGTAGGGATAGGCGTAGCCGTGGTCGGCCACGAGCACCACCAGCAGTTCGTCCCACGCCGGCGACGCTTTCCAGCGATCGATCATCCGGCCCAGGCAGTCGTCGGTGAAAGCCATGGCGTTGAGCACCTTGTCGTCGAACTTCGTGAACGGCACCTCGAACGGCTCGTGGCTCGACAGCGTGAGGAGCCCCGCGAGGAAAGGCCTGCCCGCGGCACTCATGCGCAGCACTTCGTCGGCGAAGTAGTCGGCGACCACGTCGTCGGCATAGCCCCACTTCGAGGTCGGAGCATCCAGACTCAGGTCTTTCTGCTGCGTGAGCTGCTGCCACCCCGTAGCGTACATGTACGAAGCCTGGTCCGTGAAGTTGAGGTCGCCGCCGTAGACGAAACGCGTGGCATACCCCTCGCGGGCCAGCGACCGCGCGATCGAGGGGAGCCTCCGGCTGCGGGCCGGGAGTTTCATCACCGACGTGCGGGTCTGGGCGGGAAACCCGCTCAGCACCGCCACCTCGCCGCGGTCCGTGCGGAACGAATTGGCGAAGAAATTCTCGAACCACACCCCCTCGCGGCGGAAGCGCTGCATGTTGGGCATCACCTCCTCGCCGTCCACCCGCTCGTCCATGAGCGTGCGGCCGAAACTCTCGCAGATGACCACCACGACGTTGGGCCGCGACATGCGGAGCAGCCCCGTGTCGGGCACGGCGGAGGGACGGTCGCCGCGCAGGCGCTCGAAACGCCGCGCACGCTCCTCCTCCTCGAAGAAGGGGTACATCGCGGCGTAGTCGTCGCCGTCGCCCACCGACGAGAGAAGCGAGAACACGGGGTTGATCGCCGCATGGTTCAGGAAGGTATCGGCGCTGAAACAGACTTTCGAGACGTTGGCCGTGGCCACGGTCACGCCGCCGCGGATCGCCAGGAAGCAGAGCCCGCCGGCAAAGAGCAGCACGCCCGAGGCAGCCAGGCGCAGACGCACCCGTTCGCCCGAAAAGAGGCGAACCACGCGGTCATAGACCCATGTCATCACCCCGGCCGAGAGCACGAACAGGAGCACCTGGCGCACCGCCTCCCACGCGCCGATGCTGGCCAGCGCCCCCTTCGGATCGGAGAGGTAGATCAGGATCGTGGCGTCGATGCGGAAACCCCAGTAGCCGTAGAGCGCAAGATCGACGGCGAAGACGGCCGCCGTGAAGAGCGACACGACGAGGAAGTAGCCCCGGAACATGCGGCGCCACACCCGGTCGGGCAGCGACACCCACAGCGACGCGAGGGTCGCGAGCAACGGCAGCGCCGTGACATAGCCCGCCACGGTCATGTCGAGCGAGAGGCCGTGCCACAGCACGAGCAGCCGCTCCGCCAACGGGGCCTCGGCGGCCTGCGCAGCGTGAAAGAGCAGGAATACGGGCTTTTGCAACGCCATCAGGAGCGTCGTGGCCGCAAATACGGCAAGGAGGAACAGCAGTCGTCTCTTCATTTCGGTTCGCTTTTATGCAATCGGTATTCACGCCGGCTACGCGCCGGCGGGGAGGGTCGGCAGCACCCCCGGATCACCTGCGACGTTGGCTCCGGGGCTTTCGGTTTCGGACCGGAAACACGCCGGCATCATTGCGGGCAGGGACTTCGGCAGCGCACCCGGATCATCTGCGACGTTGGCTCGGGAGCTGTCGTTTTCTCACCCGGACTCCGTTCGGCGCTGCGCTCGGCTCAGCGAAAACAACCGTTTTTCAACACCGCACCTGCGCACCGCGACACCCGCCGCTCCGCACGGCCCCGGGCCGCACGAAAAACCGCCCTTCGCGGGCTGCCGCCCCGGACCTGCGTCCGAACGCAAGCCGCCGGACCGCATTCGCCGGACCGTCAGATCTTCTCGCCGTAGGCCAGATCGCCGGCATCGCCGATGCCTGGCACGATGTAGGCACGCGAGGTCAGCTCCTCGTCCACGGCCGCCGTCCACAGGGTCGTAGTCTCCGCAGGCATGTTCTTCCGCACGTAGTCGATGCCCTGCTCGCTGGCGATGACCGCAGCCACATGGGTGTGCTTGGGCTGTCCGCCGCGCTCGCACAGGGCGTTGTAGGCCAGCACGAGCGACGATCCCGTCGCAAGCATCGGATCGACCAGCAGCAGCACCTTGCCCTCCAGGTCGCCGCACGATATGTACTCCACCTTCACCTTGAACTTGCCGTCCTTCGTGCTCTTGCGGTAGGCCGACACGAAGGCGTTCTGCGCGTCGTCGAAGTAGTTCAGGAAGCCCTGGTGGAACGGCAGTCCCGCACGCAGGATCGTGGCCAGCACCACGCGGTCGGAGATCATCGCCACCGAAGCCTCGCCCAGGGGCGTCTCCACGATCCGCTGCTCGTAGTCGAGGGTTTTCGATATCTCGTAGGCCGTGACCTCGCCGATGCGTTCGAGGTTGCGGCGGAAACGCATCGAATCGGTGTGGATCCGCCTGTCGCGGATTTCGGCGATGAACTTGCTGAGAACGGTATTTTCGCTGCCGAGCGTATGGATTGTCATGGCTAAGGGTGTTTTGGGGTTTGTAAGTATCAGTACAGAAAATTGTTGAACGGGTAGCGTCCGGCATGGATCTCGCGCACCATGCCGTAGAGGTCGGCGCGGAACTTGTCGATGTTGGTCCGCTCCGCAGCCGAAAGGAAGATGCAGGGCGTGTTGGCCTTGGCGATCCAGCTCTGCTTCAGGTCGTCGAGCGAGAGGTTCTCGCGCCCGGCGGGCGTGAGGTCGTCCTCGTCCTTTTTAATATATGTATAAGCATCGACCTTGTTGAAGACCAGATAGACCGGCTTGTCGCCCGCACCGATCTCGCTCAGGGTCTGCTTCACCACGGCGATCTGGTCCTCGAACTGCGGATGCGAAATATCGACCACATGCACCAGCAGGTCGGCCTCGCGCACCTCGTCGAGCGTCGATTTGAACGACTCGATCAGCTCCGTGGGGAGCTTGCGGATGAAACCCACCGTATCCGAGAGCAGAAACGGCAGGTTGTCGAACACCACCTTGCGCACCGTGGTGTCGAGCGTGGCGAAGAGCTTGTTCTCGGCGAACACCTCGCTCTTGGCGAGGAGGTTCATGAGCGTCGATTTGCCCACGTTCGTATAGCCCACCAGCGCCACGCGCACCAGCGCGCCGCGGTTCGAGCGCTGCACGGCCATCTGGCGGTCGATGCGCTGCAACTCCTCCTTGAGCTTGGCGATGCGGCCGCGCACGATGCGCCGGTCGGTCTCGATCTCTCGCTCGCCGGCGCCGCCGCGCGTTCCCGTGCCGCCGCGCTGCCGCTCAAGATGGGTCCACAGACCCGCCAGGCGCGGCAGCATGTACTGGTAGTTGGCCAGCTGCACCTGCGTCTTGGCATAGGCCGTCCGCGCCCGCGACATGAAGATGTCGAGAATCAGGCGCGTGCGGTCGAGCACGCGGCAGGGCATGGCCTTCTCGATGTTACGGGTCTGCGCGGGCGACAGTTCGTCGTCGAAGATCACCACGTCGATCTCCTCGTCGCGGCAGTAGTCGGCGATCTCCTCCAGCTTGCCCGGCCCCACGTAGATGCGCGACGAGGGCTGGGGCAGCCGCTGCGTGAAGCGCTTCACGGTGGCGATGTCGGCCGTTTCGGCCAGAAACTCCAGTTCGTCGAGGTACTCGGCAGCCTGCCGCGGGTCCTGGTCGTCGCGCACCACGGCCACGGCCACGGCACGCTCGCGCCCCGGTTCGCGCCCGACGTTCTTCGTTGTGTTGTCCTTGTTTTCCAAATCGTTTTCCTATCTTGCAAGCGAGGGTATCCCCGCAAAAAGGATACCCTCGCCAATCGTTTCCGCGTCCGTTAGTTTTGCAGACGGAAGTCCACGGGCAGGTTGTAGCGCACGCGCACGGCCTGTCCGCGCTGCTTGCCGGCCGACCACACGGGCGACTTCTGCAACACGCGCACCGCCTCGTCCGACAGCGAGCGGTCGGGGCTCTGAAGCACCTGGATGTTGGTCAGACGACCGTCCTTCTCGATCACGAAAGTCACCGTCACACGACCCGAGATGTTGTTCTCAAGCGCGATCTGCGGGAACTTCACGTTGCTCTGCACCCACTGGCGGAACTTGTTGAGGTCGCCGCCCTGGAACGAAGGCATCGTCTCCACGATGATGAACGGCTGGTCGTCCTCGATGACCTCCTCCTCGACCTCCACGATGGGCTCGATGGCGTCGTCCTCGTTGAACTCGTTGAACGTAAGTTCGGTGGTGATCTTCGTATCGTTGGTCACGATATCCAGAATGTCCGAAATCACCTTCACCTCGACCTTCTTGGGAGGCTCGGGCGGCTTCTGGTCCTGACGCGTGATCTCGGTCATCTCCTCCTCCACAACCGCCGTTTCCACATCGATTTTCTGAATCCGGTGCTCCTTCGGCGTATAGCTGAAGGCGGCGATCACGAGCCCGAGGGCCACGATCAGACCGATTTCGAGAAACAGACCCCGCTTGTTTTTCAGGTCCGCTTTGGGTGATTTTTTCTGTTCCATCTATGCTTCTTTAATTTTAATGTTCGCATGCTCGCGCGACACGGCACCCCGAAAGGCCCGTTAAGCACCTACAAATATATGGATAAAATTCCGAAAACCGATGCGCGCGGGACGAATTTCTTCATTTTTTGCCTACTTTTGCCCGCACACGACACCCGATGCTTATGGCAAACACCGAACCTCTGTACGGAAAAACGCCCGACGAACTGAGCGAACTCTGCGCACGCCTGGGCCTTCCGCGCTATGCGCCCCGCCAGATCGCACGCTGGCTCTACGTGCGCGCCGTGGCCGATCCCGCGGCCATGACCGATCTGTCGCGTGCGGCGCGCGAGGCGCTCGCCGCCGCGTGCGATCCGGGCCTCGCGCCCCCCGAGCGGGAGTGGCTCTCGGCCGACGGCACGAAAAAATACCTCTACCGCACCCGCGCCGGCCACTACGTCGAATCGGCCTTCATCCCCGACGGCGACCGCGCCACGCTCTGCGTCTCGTCGCAGGCCGGATGCCGCATGGGCTGCCGCTTCTGCGCCACCGGGCGCCAGGGCCTCCAGGCGTCGCTCACGGCGGGCGAAATCCTGAACCAGATCGCCTCGCTGCCCGAGCGCGAGCGACTCACCAACCTGGTGTTCATGGGTATGGGCGAGCCGCTCGACAACATCGACAACGTGCTCCGCGCCCTCGAAATCCTCACTGCTCCGTGGGGCTTCGCCTGGTCGCCCACACGCATCACGGTCTCCACCTCGGGCGTGACCCCGGCGCTGCCCCGGCTGCTCGACCGCACGAAGGTCCACCTGGCCGTGAGCCTTCACAACCCCTTTTCCGACGAGCGGGCCGAGATCATGCCCGTCGAGCGCGCCTACCCCATCGCCGGCGTCGCGGAGCTGCTGCGCCGCTACGACTTCACGCACCAGCGGCGCGTGTCGTTCGAGTACATCGTGCTGAGCGGACTAAACGACACCCCGCGCCACATCCGCGGCCTGTGCCGGCTGCTCGACGGCATCAAATGCCGCATCAACCTCATCCGGTTCCACAAGATCCCAGGCTCGCCCTACTTCTCGCCCCCCGACGAGGAGCTGATCCGCTTCCGCGACACGCTGACGGCCAAAGGCATACAGACCACGATCCGGGCCTCGCGCGGCGAGGACATCCAGGCCGCCTGCGGCCTGCTCTCCACCCGCGAACAGCAGCAGCACGCGCAGCAGTGATGCGGCCCGGCGTTGTCCACCGCGTCCCGCAAACGAAAGGGAAGCGCCCCTTCGCGCCCGGCGACGGAACGCAGCGGGTGCGGTGTTTCGCCGCCGCCCGTGCCGTCCGCCGCACGGGAAGCCGCACAGGAAGCCGCACAGGAAGCCGCACGGCAACGGGCACGCAAAAACCCCGGCACACGCGCCGCACGGCCGCCAGCCGCCCCCGGCATGTGCCGGAGGCGGGATTTTTCCGGCACAGAATTGGACAGTTTCGGGAAATTATTGCTAAATTTGCCCCGTTAGGCAAATGAGAGCGGAATACGGTTCCCATAACCTTTTAAACCTGCAACCATGTTCGCAATCGACCATTACGACTTCAAAGGCAAGCGCGCGATCATCCGCGTCGACTTCAACGTACCCCTCGACGCCGAGGGCAAGGTAACGGACGACACGCGTATACGCGCGGCCATTCCCACGATCAAGAAGGTTTTGGAGAAGGGCGGCTCTGTAATACTGATGTCGCATCTGGGACGTCCCAAGAAGAACAACGACATGAAATTCTCGTTGGAGCAGATCATACCCGCTATCGAGGCGCGTCTGGGCGTCGAGGTAAAGTTCGCCGGCGACTGCATCGGCGACAAGGCTGCGCAGATGGCCGCAGCATTGAAGCCCGGCGAGGTCATGCTGCTCGAAAATCTGCGTTTCTACGCCGAGGAGGAGGGCAAGCCCCGCGGTCTTGCCGAGGATGCCACCGACGAGCAGAAGGCCGAGGCCAAAGCTGCCGTTAAGGCTTCGCAGAAGGATTTCGTCAAGCGTCTGGCCTCGTATGCCGACTGCTACATCAACGACGCATTCGGCACGGCGCACCGCCGCCACGCCTCGACGGCCATAATTGCCGACTTCTTCCCCAACGACAAGATGTTCGGCTACGTAATGGAGAACGAGTTGAAGGCTATCGACGGCGTGATGCAGAATCCGCAGCGCCCCTTCTGCGCCATAATAGGCGGCTCTAAGGTATCGACCAAGATAACCATCATCGAGAAACTTATGGAGAAGGTCGACTCGATCATCATCGGCGGCGGCATGACCTACACCTTCGCTGCGGCTCAGGGCGGCAAGGTCGGCAACTCGATCTGCGAGCCCGACATGTTCCCCGTAGCTCTCGACATCCTGAAAAAGGCCGAGCAGAAGGGCATCAAGATCGTAACGTCGCCAGACGCGCTGATAGCCGACGCATTCTCGGCCGAGGCCAACACCAAGGAGGCTCCCGCCAACGACATCCCCGACAACTGGGAGGGCGTCGACATCGCCTCGGAGGGCAAGAAGGCATTCCGCGACCATATACTCTCGTGCAAGACCATACTGTGGAACGGCCCTGTGGGCGTGTTCGAGATCGACAAGTTCGCAACGGGTTCGAAGGCCGTGGCCGAGGCCATAGCCGAAGCTACCGAGAAGGGTGCGTACTCGCTCATCGGCGGCGGCGACTCGGTGGCCTGCATCAACAAGTTCGGTCTGGCCGACAAGGTGTCGTACGTCTCGACAGGCGGCGGCGCACTGCTCGAATACATGGAGGGCAAGGAGCTGCCCGGCGTAGCAGCAATCCGCAAATAACAGCCGACGGAACAACCACACGGGCGGGCGCCCGGCGTCCGCCCGAATTTCAAGGATGAAGAAAACGACAGCAATCATGAAAAAGACCGTTTACATACTTATGGCGACACTCGCTATGACTTCGTGCGGTTCGGGCTCGAAAAAGAGCGGAGCCGACGCAACCGTCGTCCCGGCGATCGACACGACCAACTTCGACCGTTCGATAGCTCTGAACGACGACTTCTACCAGTGGGCCACGGGCGGCTGGCAGGCCAAGAACCCACTCAAACCGGAGTACTCGCGCTACGGCTGCTTCGACGTGCTGCGCGAGAACAACGAGATCCGCATCAACGAACTGTTCAGCCGCATGACCGAGCAGCAGACGGCCGAGGGCAGCGTGGAGCGCAAGATCGTCGACCTCTATAAAATGGGACTCGACCAAGAGCGTCTCGACCGCGAGGGCGCCGAGCCGATACGCGCCGAGGTGGAGAAGATCCTCGCAATGGAGGATCGCGCCGCTCTGACGGCATATCTCTCGACGCTGCACACCGACGGCATATCGTCATTCTTCGGATGCTATCCCGAAGCCGATCTGGCCGACAGCAACAACCAGATACTCTATATCGAGCAGGGCGGCCTGGGCATGGGCAACCGCGACTACTACCTCGACCAGGAGAATGCTGCCATAAAGGCGGCCTACGCCGAGTATCTGAAAAAGATACTGACCCTCGCAGGCATCGAGGGCGATACGGATGCGATCGTGACAAAGACCGTTGCCATAGAGGACGACATAGCCTCGAAGTCGTGGTCCAACGTCGAGATGCGCGACGTGCAGCGCGGATACAACCCCTTCACGCTCGAAGAGTTGCAGGCGCGTTACGACGCTATCGACTGGCGTGCGTATTTCGACACTCTGGGCGTAGGCGAGTTCCACCACCTCGTCGTGGGTCAGCCCTCGGCACTGGACAACGTGAACCGCATACTCAAAGAGACCCCCGTCGAGGATCTGCGCGCATACGTGGCGGCACACTACGTCGCCGATGCGGCACCGTACCTGAGCGAGGATTTCGCCGTGGCCAACTTCGAGTTCTTCGGCAAGACCATGTCGGGCAGCAAGGAGATACGTCCGCGCTGGAAGCGTGCCATGTCTGTGCCCAACTCGATACTCTCGGAGGCCGTGGGCAAGATGTACGTCGAGAAGTACTTCCCCGAGAGCGACAAGGAGCGCGTACTGGAAATGGTCAAGAACCTGCAAACGGCTCTGGGCGAGCACATCGCGGCGCTCGACTGGATGGGCGAGCAGACCAAGGCGCGTGCACAGGAAAAGCTGGCTACCTTTACCGTGAAGATAGGCTATCCCGACAAGTGGAAGGACTACTCGACTCTTGCGATCGATCCCGAGAAGTCGTACTGGCATAACATCGTCGAGGCGAACCGCTGGTATACGGCCGACCAGATGTCGGAGGTAGGCAAGCCAGTCGACCGCACCAAGTGGTACATGTCGCCGCAGACGGTCAACGCATACTACAACCCCACGACCAACGAAATATGCTTCCCGGCAGCCATTCTGCAACCGCCGTTCTACAACTCGAACGCCGACGATGCCGTTAACTACGGTGCCATAGGCGTAGTGATCGGTCACGAGATGACCCACGGTTTCGACGATCAGGGCAGCCAGTTCGACAAGGATGGCAACATGAACGACTGGTGGACGGCCGAGGACCGCAAGGCCTTCGAGCAGAAGACGGCCGTGCTGGTAGATCAGTTCGACGAGATCGAGATCCTGCCCGGCATACACGCCAACGGCAAGCTATCGCTGGGCGAAAACATCGCCGATCAGGGCGGTCTGCGCGTAGCCTACACCGCCATGAAGAACTCGTGGAACGGAGAGAAGCCCGAGGGTGCCGACGGCTTCACGCCCGAGCAGCGCTTCTACATCTCTTATGCGACACTCTGGGGACAGAACATTACCGATCAGGAGAAGGAGCGACTAACGAAGCTCGACGTGCACTCGCTCGGCCGCAACCGCGTGAATGTCACGCTGCGCAACATAGCGACGTTCCTGGATGCGTTCTCGATAAAGGACGGCGCAATGTACCGTCCCGAAGAGGAGCGAATAATAATCTGGTAGCGGAGCTGCCGGCCGCATATACGGTGCCGGCCGGACAGCGCGAGCGTCGCAGCCGTTGCAGCGACTTGCGCCGCTATACGGTCCTTGCCCCTATCCCCTCCATGTGGAGGAGATAGGGGTTTTTATCAATACTCAGGCCGCCGCAACGGCCTGCGCGCCGGTTATGCCCATCCTCCCGAGGGTGGATGTTTCGTCATACGCCGCACGTGATTTGGGCGGTGGCCGCAAGCGCATCTCCTGCTGCGATGATGCCGGCTGCGTATGCGCGCATGGCGGCATGCGAATATATCTACGCCTATACTTTCGTGGGGTGTCT
>OFFZ01001261.1_pt1 | contig 14176 bp, 10 predicted proteins | sample 1521631 | NCBI WGS metagenome assembly OFFZ01 (sample SAMEA3504102, study PRJEB24116) | mouse gut metagenome | biome: mouse gut; feature: mouse-associated habitat; material: faeces | place: Denmark | collected 2011 | reverse complement strand
TCAACAAGGAAGGGTATCGTGAAATCCTCGGCGTAGCGGAAGGCAGTCGTGAAGATGAGGAAAGCTGGAGGGCCTTTTTTCGCTATTTGAAGCAGCGTGGCCTTCAGCGCATTCGGCTTATTGTCTCGGACAAGAGTACGGGGCTGCTGGACGCCATAGGAGATTTTTTCCCGGAAAGCCGCTGGCAGCGCTGTGTGGTACACTTCTACAGGAATGTGTTGAATGCTGTTCCTGCGGGAAAATCCAAAGCTGTGTCCACCATGCTGAAGGCTATCCACGCACAAGAGGATAAAGAAGCTGCCCAGCAAAAGGCAGAACAGATTTTCGCCAAGCTCAAGGCGCTTCGCCTGGAGAAGGCAGCTCGCATCCTCCAGGCCGGAGCCGGGGAAACGTTCTCTTTCTATGAGTTTCCGTCCAATCACTGGCGTCATATCCGAACCAATAACCCTTTGGAACGACTTAACCGGGAAATTCGACGACGCACAAGAGTGGTGGGGAACTTTCCTGACGGTCAGTCAGCCCTGATGCTGGTCGCGGCCCGTCTGAGATACCTCTCAGGGAAAAAATGGGGACTGGAACGGTATATCAACATGAAAACGTTTACCGAACTCGACTGAGGGAAGAGTCTAACCGATTGAGCCACTTAATTGTGCGAAAAATTCTGGACGTTACCCCGTGTGGCGCTGTTTTACCAGACAAAGCGCATAGCTGGGAACGCCTGTTTTATCAGGATAACTGGTACTGCCGGGGAGCGTCATCCATTCGCTCCTTATCTCCCAGGCTCACAGGACAGAGCCTTCGGCATCATCCTGTCCAGATTTCGCCAGTATCCGGTGCACGCTATATCAAAAAGGGAAAGGTGTCGCTCATGGGTACTCTTGGCAGGGATTGAGGGAATCATGACGGCTGAACAGAGACTTGGCAAGTGACGCGTCACTATCGGCTGTTGCCGTCGTCTCCGTCTGGTTGCACGGAATCCGCCAGAAAATCCCCTACCAGACTGGCCGAGTTTTTCAGTGCGCTGTCCTCAAGGTGAGCATAACGTTGCGTCAGGGAGGGATCCTTGTGCGTCAGCAGCTTCTGTACATGGGAAAGCGGCACGCCATGGGAAACGGCCACGCTGGCAAAGGTGTGCCGCAGCCCGTGCAGGGGGCGGAAATCTGCTGGAAGATTGGCCGCCTTTTTGATGGCGTTGACCTGCTTGTTGATGTCCGTCATGCGGCTCACGCCGTCCCTGCCGGGAAAAACATAGGCGCTGTCGTTGCCGCCGATTTCGGCCAGCAGTTCGCGTACCGGCTGGGTGAGCGGGATACGCTCGTCCCGGCTGCTCTTGGCCCCTTCCTGCTCCTCGCCTTTCAGCGTGATGAAGCCGCGCTCGAAGTCAATATGCGTCCACTTGAGACGAAAGAGTTCGCCGCGCCGCATGCCGGTATAATAGGCCATGAGCATGAATTGCCCTGCCTTGCGGTTGTGCGCGCTGCGGGCGGCCTCAATGAAACGGGCGCGCTCCTCGGCGGTGAGCATTTCGGTTTTGACATTGTTCAGACGCGGCATCTCAAAATGAAGTTGGGCGGGCGACTGCCAGGGGCATAGCCCCTTTTTGACGCCAAAATTGATGATGCGCCGCAGCAGCTCCAGCACATTCTTGACGGTTCCGGCTTTCTTCCCGGCTTTGGCGAGCCTGAGGCGCAGGGCATCCACGTCATGCGTGCTGACTTCATCCGGTGTGCGGCCGGCAAAGTCCTGCAGGTAGTTCTTGTAGCGATTCTCGTCCGTGACAATGCCCTTGAGATCAGGCTTGTTGGTCTTGTATGCCTCCCACAGCCGGGCGATGGTCCAACGCCCGGCAAGGGCCGCTTCCTGCTCGCGCCGGATGCGGCGACGCTCGGCATTGGGCAGACTGACGCCGTTCACACGCTGCTCGTGGATCTTGGCGGCCTTGGCGGCGGTCATACGCTCGGATTCGCGGCCGACCTTTTCCTCAATCTTTTTCCCGTCCAGCCGGTACATGATATAGAAAATCTTGTCCGGCTTGCCGGTGGCGGTATCGTCTCTGGACTTGGCGCGAGGTTTTCCGAGCACATAAAACACGCCGATTTTTTCTGTCTGATGTCGCGCAAGTGAAGACATGGCAAGGACTCCCGATGGATTTCGCCCCTTTCTATTCCCACCATATTCCCACCACGTCAAGCCGAAAAATGCCGAAAAACAGCGAAGTTGACCGTATGCCTGCTTTTATATTAATTGAATAATAAGCAGTAGTTAGTAGAAAAATGAAAGAAATCGAAAACTATTCCCTCTGTGCTCATAACCCGAAGGTCGTAGGTTCAAATCCTGCCCCCGCAACCAAGAAATTCAGGCACTTATGGAATCATAACCATAAGTGCCTTTTCATTTTTCTAACCTATTTCTAACCAGAAGGGGAAAGTGGGAGATAGTGGATGGCGTGGATTGATGCGGACTCACTGGACTTGAAGAGGTTTGCGGCTCGGTATTCCGTATGTAGGAGGAGCATGGTGGGAAAAGGAAAATTTGCTCCCTGTGTTTCAGCTGGCCGGGGATGCCTCAAGGAACGTCCTAACTGCTTTCCTAACCATTTCCCCATTGTAGAGCCTACCCTTCCGGCGTCAAAAAATAGATGGGCGTCAGTGGTAATCTTTGCCATGCTTGATCGCTGAGGCGGGGGATATTATCCGTCCAGAGCTGGACAAGTTTGGCACTATCCACAAGCATGATACGTTTGCTTTCCTGACTGCGGGCATACGCCTCGGCATCCTTGGTGAATCCGCCAGTGCAGAAAAAAATGCCGCTGTCATGCTGACCGATATTTGCCATAAAGGACTTCAGGTCGGGCTCTGTGACGGCTTTTTGCTGTTGCTTGACCTGTACCTTGATGCGCGGTCCCTGCGTACCCAGAGGATCGGTGTAGGCCAGAATATCCACGCCGCCGTCTTTGCCCGGAGGAGCAATCCAGGTCACGTGGTAGCCAATGGCTTTAAGCAGTTCAGCGACAAGCCTCTGGAAGGCATAGGCGTCCATAGCGTGCAGGAAGGTGTCGATTTTTTCCTGTGCTTGTTCCTTCGCTTCCTCATAGGAGACACTGACGCTTTTGTCGCTTTCGTCTTCAAGGTCACTTTCTTCGGCGATGGGCGAATCAAGTCCAGTCTTGCTCTTTTTATGATCCTTGAGCCAGCACTGGTATATCTGTGCGGCTTTCTTGTGGAATTCCAATGGATCTTTATACAGCTTCAGGGCTTTCGCTCCTTCTCCGGTCAGCGTCCATATGCCGTCATTCTTGATGAGCCAGCCCGCGCGTACCGTATCTACAGTGGCAAAGCGCACAATTTTTTCAAAGCGTCGCCCGCTTTCATAGCTGCCCGCCTCATATTCTGTAAGCGTGACGGTAGCAGCCAGCGCCGCCAGGGCATCCCTAGCTTTCATGCCGCCTGGGTACTTTTCAAGAATGCGGAAAAGGGCCTGTATCAGTTCCCCAAGACGCTTATTGGTGATTTGAGCCATGAGCTATTCCCTCGTAAAAGATAACGTGCTTTCCTATGGCAAGAGCGGCAAACCCAGCTCTTTCAAAAACGCATTGTGTTTTTCCGTGGCTGCTTTGATTTGCGCATCCACCTCCAGCATTTTTTTATGAACATCGGCAAGGTCGATTTCCTTTTCCGGCATTGCCGTGCTGACGTATCTGGAAATATTCAGATTGTAGCCGTTTTTGGAAATTTCTTCCATGTCGACACATCTGGAATACCGTTCTTCTTCTGTGCGGAACTGATAGGTATCTACAATTTTTTTTATGTGGTCCGTGGACAGTCTGTTTTGCCGCTTGCCCTTGTCAAATTGCTCGGAGGCATTGATGAAGAGCACGTCATCAGATTTTTTACATTTTTTGAGCACAAGAATGCATACGGGAATGCCCGTGGAATAAAAAAGATTGGCGGGCAGGCCGATAATGGTGTCTATGTTGCCGTCTTCAAGCAGTTTGCGGCGGATGCGTTCCTCCGCACCGCCACGGAACAGTACGCCATGCGGCAGGATAACGGCCATAGTCCCTTCCCGCTTCAGGTAGTGGAAGCCGTGCAGCAAAAAGGCGAAGTCTGCGGCGGATTTCGGAGCCAGCCCATAATTTTTGAAACGCACATCTTCGCCCAGCGCCTCAGCGGGATTCCAGCGGTAACTGAAAGGTGGGTTGGCCACCACGGCATCGAAATAGGGCTTTTTTGCGGGATTGGTTTCGCGCAGCATGTCCCAGTCGTTGGTCAGCGTGTCGCCGTGGAATATCTCAAATTCCGAGTCTTTCACACCATGCAGCAACATGTTCATGCGCGCCAGGTTGTAGGTGGTGACGTTTTTTTCCTGACCGTAGATTTTGCCTATGCCTTGCGCTCCCATGCGCCTCCGTACATTGAGCAAAAGCGAGCCGGAGCCGCAGGCGAAATCAAGCACGCTGGCAAGATGCTTTTTGGGGCCTGTGCTGGGATCCTGGCTGTCCAGCGTCACTATCTCCGATAAAATGCTGGATATTTCATACGGGGTGTAGAATTCGCCGGCTTTTTTGCCGGAGCCTGCCGCGAATTTGTCGATCAGATATTCGTAGGCATCGCCCAGCGTATCGCCCTCACTGGAAAAGTTGGATAAGCCTTCGGCAATTTTCTTGATAATATCGCAAAGTTTTTCATTGCGCTCGGCGTAGCGCTTGCCAAGTTTTTCAGAAGTGAGATTGATTTCTGAAAACAGTCCCTGAAAGGCACTGTCGAACGATTCATTTTCAATATATTTGAAGCCGTCCTGAAGGGTGTTCAGTAATTCCCCATCCTGCGTACGAGCCATTTCGGCAATACTACCCCAGAGATACTCCGGCTTGATGACGTAATGTACGCGACGACGCATAAGCTTTTCAAAGTCCGGCACATCATCCTGATTGGCGGCATACCAGATGCGCAAAGGCGTCACGCCGGGCTGTGTGCTGGCATCGGGGTACTCGTTTCCCAATTCCTTTTTGGCTGCGGCCTCATAATTGTCAGACAGGTAGCGCAAAAAGAGAAAGGCAAGCATATAGTCGCGGAAGTCGTCCGCGTCCATGGCTCCGCGCAGGGTATCGGCAATGCTCCAAAGGACAGCGCCCAGTTGTTTTTGATTTTGTTCGGTCATGGCTGTTCCTTGGAGTTAGAGGTGCTGGCAATTTCTTTGGTGAGTTTGGGAATTTCAAATTGGTAGCGGTTCAGAAATGCCGTGAAAATACTTTTAAAAAGCTCTTTGGTGTCGTCCATCATCTCCCGAGGGGTATAGATGGAGTATTGGCCATGGCTCAAGAGATTGAGGGCGCGCGTATACAGCACTTCGTCATCAACTCCATGAATGCACGATGAAAAATCTTTGTAGCCAAAGAAGACGGCTGTTTTTTCCATAATACTGCGCAACGCATTGAAATGATGCGTGTAGATGTGGTTACTCTCTACAGCATGCTGCAACTCGCTGAGCATGGCTACGTGATGGAAGAAGGGCGCTTCATCCGTTTTTTGCAGGGAGTACTTTTCACCTTGTGCCGTGCGGTAAAAGAAATAAGTGTTATATTTTGTACGTGAGCGCCTGAACTCATTCCACAGGACATTAAAAAACAATCCATGATGGGAAGAAATGATGCACTTTATGGTATTTTCTGGTTTTTTTAGTGTATTGATGAGGTCTGTGGCCACGGCAATGGCGTTATTATCATCAAGAGATGATATGGGGTCATCAATATAGATATATTTCACCCATGCATAGGACTCGTGACCTTCAATGACAAGGGTGCAAATGGCAAGGAAAATACACCAGATAAAGATATTCTCTTCGCCACGAGAAATCTTGATATTTTCTTCTTCGCCACGAGAAAACGAAATCAACCACTGTTCATAGTCAATCTTGAAGTCAAAATTTGCATAGCGTTCGAGATATGAAAAAATTTTTTCTTCCAACGCCAGCTCTTTAAAACCGGAAAAAAATCTGGAGGCGGTGTTAAGACGTAAGTAACGCTCCGTATCGTTTTCAAGATCATTGTCCCAGAAAAAGAGATCCTCGGTATAGGCGTTGAAATAGAGTGTGTCGCTGAAACCGTTTCTTTTTCCGGCATTCTTGAATTCCATGGAAAGACGGGTTTTTCCTGTGCCGTTGTAGGCGAACAGCAATACATAATTTACGTTATTCAGGTCATCCCGCAGGCGCCTCACCAGTTGGGACAGGGATAGAAATTCCCAGATTTTTCGTGAATCACTCATGCCAGAACCTTATCAATGCGTGGAAAAAGCTGCTGCATAAGCCCTTTTTTATGCTCTTTGAGCAGATCAATTTTTTTTGTCTGGGAGGTGATAAGCTCGTCAAGAGATGATAGACAGTCGGCGATGCGTTGCTGTTCATCAAAACTAAGAGGTAGTTTTATAAGACACTGAAGTACACTATCTTTTTTAAGATGTGTTTGGTTTTTGCCATCATCAAAAATCAATAAATTTGGATGACGATTCAATAAAAAACAAAGAAATTTCCCATTAGCACTATGAGGGGTAAGGCAACACACTCGTTGATTCACAGCATACAGATCGTCAGCATTTACATAATAAGTTTTTGCCAACGCCCTACCGTTTGGGAGGTCGCTCAAAACCATTAGAATATCACCACGTTTGGCAATACAGATTGGCACATTAGAATATTTTTTTATAGTCCCATCAGTAGAGATAAAACGAGAATTTACTACAATATATCTTCCATTTTCGACAATATGCGGTTCGTATGCTTTTCCGTTCTCGTAGTTGGCAACTGATACCAGAGGTCTTTCTTTCCATTCTCCAGTATTCCGAAACTTGAAGAAGCGCAAACGCGGCAACGCTTCACCCTCTGCCGGGAAAAGTTGTTTGAGCAGCCCTTTTTTATGGTCTTTGAGCGCGTCGAGCTTATTGGTTTCGGCGGCAATGCGTTCATCAAGAGATGATAGGCAGTCGGCAATGCGTTGTTGTTCACCCAAGGATGAAACGCCTTTGGGGTAAGGAATTGGTAATGATAGTAGATCATCATCATCAATACTTAAGGAACCATGAGCTCGTGCCCCAACAGTTATATACCTTTGTAGCCATTTCCCATGAAAATTTCCTAAAAATAGGTAATTTAGATATGCAGGAACAATACTTTCTGGTTGAATTTTGAAGCAAGTAAATATACTATTAGGTACTGCGGCAATTTCAGACCCTGTATAAAGAGCAATGAAACCTTGAGGATAGCCTTTTGTTGCGCTTTTATTATATGCAAAATCATTATTGCGTATGATAATATAATTTTTATATTGATCTCCAGCAATTTCTTTTCCAAATTTATCAATTTGTGGAATAAGGCCGACTCCTGTCATAATACTCATTAAAGTACACTTTTTATTCCCCACTTTTTCTTTGATAATAGAAGCGATTGCACCAAGCGCTTGGCTGTGCCACTCATCCCGAAACTCAGGAAAGCGCAGGCGCGGAGCCTGGGGACATTTCTTGTCATGCCTTTTGGTCATTATTTCAGCCTTGTTCATACGGACCCAAGTACGAAACGCGCTCTTTCAACGCGCAACATCTGGTAGGGGGTCATAAAGCGCAGGTCGAGCCCGGCGCAGACGTTGGGGATTTTAATTTTTTTGGTTGAGCTGGCGGCCACCTCGTGGGTCACAACCACAAGGTTGTCGGCCAGAGCATGGGCAATCAGGTAGTAGTCCGCCACCTGCAAAAAGGTGTTGATGGCTGTTTGCTCGTAGTTCTGCCCCATAACCCAGGTGCTGACTGTGGCAAAATGGGGCACGACGTGCGCGTCGGTTTTGCGGAACAGGTCCGGGTTTTGCTGGCGCATCCAGATGGTCAGTTCATCTGATCCGGCTTCCAGCTCATCCGCCACCTTGTCGATGCTCCACACCGTGCCTGCCGCATTTTTTTCTGTCAGCCATTCCCAGAAGGCCGGGCAAAAATCCAGACCGTAGTGCAGATTTTTTGCCTGAATGAAAACGTTGGCATCCAGTAGGTAGGTCATGGTGCTACCCCCAGCGCACGCGCCGCGCTGAAAAGTGTATCGCTCTTTTTTACTCCCAGCAGACGGAAAGCGTCGCGGAACAGAGTCTGCCCCTCCAATGTGCTGGCCAACAAGGCCCGCGTAAAGCGCTTGCTGGCGCGTGCGCCCAGAGAGCGATAAAAGTCACCACCGCCGGAGCGCTGACCGCGTGCCTGGGCATGTGCCAGTTCAGTGCGATAAAGTTGCCAAAGCTGGTCTTTGTCAATGAACCCAGCGTCAAACAGGCGGCGCAGGGCCACCAGCGTGCTGACTTTGAACAGACGCGCCAGCCGGGTCATTTCATCCGTCAGTGGCAGATCGGGCCTGTAGGCTTCACGTGTCGCCTGAAGGGGCATTAGAAGTTCAGCGGCAACGGCATTGCACCAGCGCTCTGTGCGTTGCTCGGGCAGGCGGCCTGCTTCGGTATTGGAAATACCACTTTTCCCCAGCCACAGATGGGCGAGTTCGTGTGCCAGCGTAAACATTTGTGCCGCCTTGCTGTCCGCGCCATTGATAAAGATCAGGGGGGCCAGCTCGTCGGCCAGCGCAAAGCCGCGAAATTCTTCCACGCGCAGCGTCCGGTGGGTATTGCTTCCCACAATGCCGCTCGCCATAACCAGCACGCCTGCGTCTTCGACCTTCGCGACAAGTTGGCGCAAGGCATCTTCCCAGCTAGGCAGTTGCTGGCGCTCCGCCAAGATAAGCCCCAGGATGTGGCGCATGGATTCTGCCACAGCCACAGGCTCCCTTGCTATGGTGGCGCTGCCTATGAAGTCCAACTGTGCAAAAGCGTTTATACGGGCATAGTCGCGATACCAATCCTGCCTTTGCTGACAGAGGTACAGCGCATCCAACAGGTCAGGGCTTGGGCGCAAGGAAGCATGCCCAGGCACGGTACGAAAATCGGCGATGGGCAATGTTTCTTGCACGGGGGCAGGTAAAAACAAATACCCAATGGGCACATGCACGGCATGGGCAAATTTTTCCAATTGCGCCAAGGTGGGTTGCGTTTCGCCCGCCTCCCATGCGGCAAGCTTGGGGAAGCGATCTTCCAGCATAAATGCTTCCACACCGGCGCGTTCTCGCGCCCAGGTCAGCAATGCCGGATTTATGGTAACAGCGTTACTCATAGGCTCCCAGCCCCGAAATGTCGCGCCCCTTGGCAAGCTTGTGCAGCAGGGGGATAAGGTCTTCCATCAGGGCCAGTTCTTTTTGTGTGCGGGCCTTCCAGCCCAGGCCCAGAGGTGCCAGCAGCTCGCCGAGTTGCTCACCGTCAAAGATCATGCGCTGCATGACGCTGTCCACAAAAGCTTGCAGAGAGGCCGCTTCAAGACCGTGTTTTGCGGCGATTTCCGCCAGCTCGCGAGCATTTTTTTCGACCTTGAACTGCTTGTATCCTTCACGGATGGCGGCCTCGCTCATCCCCTTGTCAGGGCTCAACGTCTTGATATAGGCGGCAATGTCGTCGCGCTCGTCCACAAATTTGGCGTCAGCCTGGATAAGGCCGATGAGTTCGTCGCGGGTCATGGACTGCTTGCCCGGAACCGCCTGGGTATATCCGGCAATGAGCTTCATAATATAATCATAATCGATCACTGCGGAGGAAAAGAGCACAAACTCAAATTCCAGTTGCTGGATCGCATCATCTGTAGGGTTGGTCTTGCCATCCTTTTTTTCCTGCTGGGCTTTCAGGCGCTGGGCAGTTTCCAGGTACACCCCCTGCAAGCCCTGCAACTGATCGGCAGGAATAATCTTTTCTATGGTTTCAGCGTTTTCCGGGGTGAGATCCGTATATTGGTCAAGCTGGGTTTTCAGGCGCTTGACCTCTTTGAACAGATTGATGAACTGGCAGCGGGCTTCGTCACCCTTCAGATTGTTCACGTCTTCCGGGGCGCATGTCAGACCCTGGGAGTGCATAAAGGCATCCAGCTGCGTGACTGCGCTTTCCAATTTGGCAATGACAGCAGGGGCAGGATCGACAAGCCAGATTTCTCTGGCGGTGTCGGATTTTTCGCCGGAAAACATGGCTATGGCCGCATCAACGGCCTTTTCCTGCTGGCGGAAGTCCAGAATCTTGCCATAGGGCTTGGTGTCGTTCAGTACGCGATTAGTGCGCGAAAATGCCTGAATCAAGCCATGATGTTTGAGATTTTTGTCCACATACAAGGTGTTGAGGAATTTGGAATCAAAACCGGTGAGCAGCATATCCACCACAATGGTGACGTCGATCTTTTGCGCGTGAGGCAAGTCCTCATTGGGATATTGCTGATCCTTGATGCGCTTTTGTATGTCCTGATAGTACAGATCAAATTCATTGATGCTGTGATTTGTGTTGTAGCTGGCATTATAGTCGGCAATAATAGTTTTGAGAGCAGCCTTTTTTTCTTCGGGAGCTTCGGCATTATCGTGCTTTTCCTGTGGCAGGTCTTCCTGAATCTGCTGCACATCCTTGTTGCCTTCCGCAGGTGGGGAAAACACACAGGCGATGTTCAACGGCTCATAATGGCTGTCCGCCGCCGTGCGCTCTGCCTGAATCTCTTTGAAAAGTTGATAATACTCTATCGCGTGAATGATGCCCGATGTGGCAAACAACGCATTGAACTTGCGCTGTGCGGTTGAAGCATTGTGTTTATCCAGTATAGCTTCCACAATAGCACGCTTGCGCATCGACTCGTTGAGCTTGGAGGCGCCTTTGCCCTCTGGTTTGTAGTATTCAACAAGGAAACGCAGCACGTTGCGATCTTCAATGGCATGAGTGATAGTATAGGCGTGTAGCTCACGCTGAAAAATATCCGCTGTAGTTTTATAGTAACCTTGCTCCCCTGTGATTTGCGTATAGGAAGCGTTTTCTGCAAAAATAGGTGTTCCAGTGAAGCCGAACAATTGAGCATTTGGGAAAAAGTCTTTGATAGCTTTGTGGTTATCACCAAACTGAGAACGGTGACACTCGTCAAAAATGAACACCATGCGCTTGTTACGCAGCGGTTTCAGACGCTCCTTGTAGTTGCCGGGATTGCCGGCATCGAGGGCAAGCCCCAGTTTCTGAATGGTGGTGACGATGACCTTGTCGGCGTAATCATCGGAAAGCAGCCGCTGCACCAGCGCAGCCGTGTTGGTGTTAGCCTCGACACAGCCTTCCTGAAAGCGATTGAACTCTTCCCGCGTCTGACGGTCAAGGTCTTTGCGGTCAACCACAAACAGACACTTTTCTATGTCCGGGTTGTCTTTGAGCAAGGTGGACGCCTTAAAGGAAGTCAGCGTTTTGCCGCTGCCTGTGGTGTGCCAGATATAGCCGTTGCCACAGTTTTGGTGAATGCAGTCCACAATGGCCTGGACGGCATATATCTGATAAGGGCGCATAACCATGAGCTTTTGTTCACTGGCCACCAGCACCATATAACGGCTGATCATCTCTGCCAGCGTGCATTTGGCCAGAAAATGGTCTGCAAAACGATCAAGTTGGGTAATTTTTTTGTTGTCGTCTCCGGCAAACTGATAGAGCGGCAAAAAGCGTTCATCCGCATCAAAACTGAAATGGCGGTTGTTATTGTTGGCAAAATACCATGTGTCGCTCATGTTGCTGACAATGAATAATTGCAAAAAACAGAGTAGTGTTTTGCCGTAGCCGTTGCCGGGATCATTTTTGTAGTCAACAATTTGCTGCATTGCCCGGCGCGGGCTGATAGCCAGTGTTTTCAACTCAATCTGCACTACAGGGACGCCATTGATGAGCAATATGACGTCATAGCGGTGGTGGCTGTAATCTGTGTTTATGCGGAGTTGGTTGATAACTTCAAAGGTGTTCTTGCACCAATCCTTGATATTGACCAGTGTGTAGAAGAGCGGTGTGCCGTCGTCGCGTTCAAAGCTGTTGCGTTCGCGCAAAAGCCGGGCGGCGCTGAACACGTCTGGGGTAACAATTTGTTCCAGCAGGCGTGAAAATTCGCCGTCTGTCAGGCGTACCCGGTTCAAAGCTTCAAATTTCTCCCGGAAGTTGGCCTCCAACGAAGCGCGATCGTGAATATCCTGTCGATAAATATATTTAAGATCAGTCAGGTGCTTTATCAGCTCTTGTTCGATTTGTTGCTCTGTCATGAGCTTGCTGCCCCAATTGGAAGATTAGACTGTATCGTGTAATCCGACTTTTCCGTTCACAAGGTGTCCGGTGGGGGGAGTACGGGTATTCACCAAGAATTGACGTGCCCGGATACTATACGAAAAAGCTTGTTCGCACAATGTGACCTCTTGGGCCGAACAGGGGCCAAAGGCTCTCACCTCCCCATGCCAGGACTACGGGAACGGGGTAGCACCATCTTCACAATTCATCATCCGGTATATCAGAAGTAATGAAGCTGGAGCGTTGTTCGCGTTTCGGAGGCGGTGGGGGTGTGTCTTGCTTCTTTACCTTTCGTCCTTCCCGCTGCCGTCTGGCTTCGGTCAGGTATTTGGTCAGGGTTTGGGCCTTCACCTCAATTCCTTTTTCATGCAGTTTTTCGACAATCTCCTGTGTGTCGAAGCCGCGCTTCTTCATGCGCTCCAGTGTTGGGGCAAGGATGAACACGGCTTCCTTCACGGACATGGTTCGATTACCGTCCAATGTGACGGAAGCGGGTTTGAGAGCGGCAAACTCCTGTCTGATTTCCTTCAACTGAGTCGCGGTAATGGTCATGGCGTGTTCTCCTGTGTTTCGCCGGGGTATCTCCCCGGATTGGCGTTTTGTCTTTCCGGTCGAGCGGGACGGTCGCCCACGCTTCACAAAGTGAAGCATAGTGGCTATATCTTCGGCCTGTGCGAAGATTTCCCTCCGACGCCTTACCTCATTCTCATGCCACGGGCGGAGCGCGCCTGCCGGCGCTCCCTGTCCCGCGCTTCCTGCTCCTGCCGCTGCCGTTCCTCTTCCAGCTGACGTTGGAGCTGTTCGGTGCGCTTGCGCTCCACGAACTCGATATGGAGCGGCCGGATTTCCGGCAGACGCAGAAATTCCTGATAGCCTGCCATGATTCTCTTTATTTTCTTCAACTGATTCTCCAGCTCCTCTTTTTCCTCATGGCTTTGTTTTCTGTGGGCCGTGTATCCCGCTTCAAGCCGCGTCAGTTTTCCGCGAAGGGTATCCACTTCCCGTTGCAGGATTTCCTTCTCCGTCTGGACAAGGTGTTTGACGGCAAGCGCCTTTTTCAGTTCTTCAATGAGGGAAGAGGCTTTTTTCAGCACGGACGGATAATTGAGAAAAGAGGCTTTCGGTAGTTCGGTCTCCTCCCGAAGCACCTTTTCCGCTTCCTCAGCCTGCCGCTCATACTCTTCAATGCTCTTTCTCAACTCTTCCTCACGCTGTTCCAATGCGTTGATAAGCTGCCGTGAATTTCGGGAAGTCTCTTCGGATTCCTGAATCAATTTTTCCAAAGCTTCCTGTTGCTGCTTGAACTCGCGGGTATCCAGATGCCTTTTCGCGGAACCGGGTGTCTGTTCCACGCCGCGTTCAATGACGAAGCCCCGGCTTTGCAGATGGGCGGGAAGCCCGGCTTGCAGTTTCCGCAGACTCTGACGGGTATAGATTTTGTTGGCGTTGAGCCTCCCGTCCGGCGTCACCGGCACGTGAAGGAAGTGCATGTGCGGCGTCTTTTCATCCATGTGAACCATTGCGGAAATGACATTCTCCGCGCCCACAAACTCCGTGAGAAAGGCTTTGCTCTCCTCAAAGAAACGCCTTGTTTCCTCCGGCGTGAGACCATCAAAAAACGCCTTGTCCGAGGTGACGATAAGCCCGCACATGCGCACGGCGTCCTTTCTCACGGCCTTGACCAGCAGGAGATCGTCAATGCGGTTCTGAATGGCCTCGGCATAGTTCGATGAGGCGACTTCGTGCAGCTCGTAGTTCGCCGCGCTCCTGTCGTAGTCAATATCGGGGTTGCTGTGGCTCTCCCGTTCCCGCCGGTTGTGGCTCTGGATGCCGCGTATGGCTTCCTTTTTGAATTTGTCCATGTGGAGTACGAGATAGGACATAGCTCCCGCTCCTGAAACTTTATGTTTTCGACTGTCCCAAGTGTCCCAAGCGTCCCATCCCTTTTCTTTTCAATAGGTTGTGTGTGGGGCACATGATAAATATCATAGGTAATCCCCC
>OFFZ01001259.1_pt1 | contig 14183 bp, 9 predicted proteins | sample 1521631 | NCBI WGS metagenome assembly OFFZ01 (sample SAMEA3504102, study PRJEB24116) | mouse gut metagenome | biome: mouse gut; feature: mouse-associated habitat; material: faeces | place: Denmark | collected 2011 | reverse complement strand
AGTAGGCAAAAACGCGCTTAAACCTGGCGGTTTAAGAATCCCTTGATTACGGGGGTTATTAGTTACGCTACGACCTTCGGATTTCCGGTCTATCGTTGGTGCTTTGGGCCGATGCCGGTTTGTACTTCTGCGCACAATTCTAACGATGGTGCTGGTTGCCTCGCGGCACTCGGCACGGGGGTCTGGCGTTTTGGGTGCTTTTTTTGCAACATTTATTCCTACATGTCAAGATATAGTGGAGGAATTATGGCAGATTTTTCAGAAAGAATTAAAGAACTGCGTCTTGCCCGGGGGATGTCACAGGATGCGGTGGGAAAAGTCATCGGCGTCAAGCGGTATTCTGTGTGCGGCTATGAGAAGGGAAAGAACTTCCCGGAAGTACCGGGGCTCATGGGATTAGCGGATTATTTCGGAGTATCTACCGATTATCTGCTGGGCCGGACGGATAACCCGGAGGTGAACCGGTAAGGCCGTAGAGACGTATGATACTCGTCGCGGAATGATGGAGATCAAGATATTAGGAGAGGTATATGGCAGACTTTTCAGAAAGAATCAAGGAACTGCGTCTTGCCCGGGGAATGTCGCAGGATGCGGTGGGGAAAGTCATCGGCGTCAAGCGGTATTCTGTATATGGTTATGAAAAGGGAAACAATTTCCCGGAAGTACCGGGACTCATGGGGTTAGCGGATTATTTCGGAGTATCTACCGATTATCTCCTGGGCCGGACGGACAATCCGGAGGTAAACCAGTAAGGAAAGAAGAAGGACCAGCCTACCATCCAGTACCCCGGCGAGTTAGCCGTGCTAAAACGGTAGGGACTATCGTCAACCATGCTGAAATAGACGCAAAAGACCGGCAGAGCGGACGGCAGTCAGTTTAGACCAAACCAAACTGTGCCTCGGGCGCAAAATAAAACACCCCCGTAATGCAGGAAGGTCCTTAGGAAACGTAGTTTCCTAAGCCCGTTTTTGCCTACTTTTGCCGGGGGGCAAAAGTAGGCGCGGGGTCCGGGGGCGAGAAGCCCCCGGGCCATCGAATAGAAACGAGCGCCCCGGCTGGCCAGCCGGAACCGCCGGAGATATTCTGCATATTTTTGACAATATGCAGAATGTCCTCCGTCAAATCGCGCAAAAGCCTCCCGCCGCCGGGCGGCCCTTTTGTCGATTTGGCGGATTTTTCCACTTTTTGCTCAATATTTATTCATTTCTAGTGAAAAACTATTGACAATTCCGCGAAAAGGGAGTATGCTCCCTATCACCCGGTGAAACCGGAGTGATCCATTCAAATAATTTATGATCGATACAGGAAAAGGAGAGTTCCAGATGAAAAAGTTTGTTACGATGCTGTTGGCCCTGGTCATGGTCCTGAGCCTGGCCGCCTGCGGCGGCAGCGACGGCCTTACCGTGGAGAAGGGCAAGCTCCACATGTCCACCAACGCCGAGTTTCCCCCCTATGAGATGGTCACCAACGACGGCGGCTTCGAGGGCATCGACGTGGAAGTGGCCGGCCTGATTGCGGAGAAGATGGGCCTGGAGCTGGTGGTGGACGACATGGGCTTCACCGCCGCCCTGGAGGCCGTTCAGAACGGCAAGAGCGACATCGCCATGGCGGGCATCACCGTCAACGAGGAGCGGAAGGCCAACATGGACTTCTCCGACTCCTACGCCACCGGCATCCAGGTAGTCATCATTAAGGCGGACTCCCCCGCCGTCCAGTCCCTCGACGATCTGGCCAGCGGCGTCCTCATCGGCACCCAGGAGGGTACCACCGGCTACATCTACTGCTCCGACACCGTGGAGAACGGCGGCTACGGCGAGGACCACGTCATGGCCTATGAGACCGGCGCGGTGGCCATCCAGGCCCTGCTGGCCGGCAAGGTGGACTGCGTGGTCATCGACAACCAGCCCGCCCAGGAGTACGTGAAGGCCAATCCCGGCCTGGAGATCCTGGACACCGAGTTCGCGGTGGAGGACTACGCCATCGCCGTGAAGAAGGGCAACAGCCAGCTGCTGGACGAGGTGAACAAGGCCCTGAGCGAGCTGATCGCCGACGGCTCCGTCCAGAAGGTCGTGGACAAGTACATTACGGCGGACTGATACGAGAATAAGTCCGGCAGGGGCGGCCAGTCTCGAGGGCCGCCCCTGTCCGGTGAAAAGGAAAGGTGTGTGACGGCGTGGGTTGGACCGCGTGGTGCGAACAGCTGCTGATCCAGGCCCAGGGAGGAAGCGCCCTGGGGCCCTGGGCGGAATTGAATAAGGATTTCTATCAGGCCTTCGTTCAGGAGGGCCGGTGGAAGATGTATCTGGAGGGCGTGGGCAACACCCTGAAGGTGGCGGTGCTGGCCCTGATCCTGGGCGTGGTGCTGGGCCTGCTGGTGGCCATGGTGCGCACCTTCCACGACCAGCAGCGGGAGGAGCGGCCCGGATTTCTGCTGGGTATCCTGAACGGTATCTGCAAGGTATACACCACCGTCATCCGGGGGACGCCCATGATGGTGCAGCTGCTCATCATGGCCTTCGTGGTCTTCAAATCCAGCCGGAACCTGGTGGGCGTGGCGGCTCTGGCCTTCGGCATCAACTCCGGGGCCTACGTGGCGGAGATCATCCGCGGCGGCCTCATGAGCGTGGACGCCGGGCAGATGGAGGCCGGGCGCTCCCTGGGGCTCAACTACATACAGACCATGCGGCACATCATCATCCCCCAGGCGGTGAAGAACATCCTCCCCGCCCTGGGCAACGAGCTCATCACCCTGCTGAAGGAGACCTCCATCGTCACGGTCATCGGCCTGCGGGACCTGACCAAGGCGGCCCAGCTGGTCACCAGCAAGACCTACGGCGGCTTTATGGCCCTATTCGGGGTAGCGCTGGTGTATCTGGCCATGGTGATGGTCCTCAGCTGGCTCATGGGCCGGCTGGAGAGGAGGCTGAGAAGCAGTGAGCGGTAAGGACGTATTGATCCAGGTCCGGGACCTGGAGAAGCATTTTGACGGCGGGTCCATCCGGGCCCTCAACGGCGTGTCCGCAGACATTCGCCGGGGGGAGGTGGTGGTGGTCATCGGTCCCTCCGGGTCCGGGAAGTCCACCTTCCTGCGGTGCCTCAACCTGCTGGAGCGGCCCACCGGGGGTGCCGTCGTCTTTGACGGCGTGGACATCACGGACCCCAAGGTGAACATCGACCTCCACCGGCAGAAAATGGGCATGGTGTTCCAACATTTCAACCTGTTCCCCCACATGACCATCCTGCAAAATATGACCCTGGCTCCCATGAAGCTGCTGAAAAAGAGCCGGGAGGAGGCGGAGGAGAAGGCCCTGACCCTCCTGGACCGGGTGGGCCTGCGGGACCGGGCGGACGCCTATCCCAGCCAGCTCTCCGGCGGACAGAAGCAGCGTATCGCCATCGTCCGCGCCCTGTGCATGGAGCCGGAGGTGATGCTCTTTGACGAACCCACCTCCGCCCTGGACCCGGAGATGGTGGGCGAGGTGCTGGAGGTCATGAAGGACCTGGCCCACGAGGGCATGACCATGGTGGTGGTGACCCACGAGATGGGCTTCGCCCGGGAGGTGGGTACCCGGGTGATCTTCATGGACGGCGGCGCCATCCTGGAGGAGGACCGGCCTGAGGAGCTGTTCGCCCACCCCAAGAGCGAACGTCTGAAGACCTTCCTGGCGAAGGTGCTGTAACGATCATAAAACTATAAAGAAGCGGAGAGGCTGTTCGCCTCTCCGCTTCTGTTCGTCAAAAAAGACGCAAGATGATGCTGTCAACAAGTAAGAGCTTTCCTCCACTGCCTCATAAGTCCAGCAATCCGAGCCCAATAGACTGCACATTACCATTTACGGCGTCATAGAGCCAGTCGCACACGCTTTTTCCGTTTTCCAGCTTGTCCAAGAAATTGCTTGATATAATTGTGTGCTGGGTGTTATGTGTCGTGGAATCTTCATTCAGATTCCAAATATAAATACCGATATTGGGAATATTGGCCTGCAATCCAATGACCATTTCTCTTAAAGTATTTTGAAATTGATCGCCAAGTTCTTTTGTTTTTTCCATGACCCCGGTATCGATATAAGATTGATATTGTAACAAAGTATCATCACGGCAGGAGCAGTCAAACAGGATTTTTACGTTGTCCCCATATTTTTCATGAAGTGCGATCAAGCTGTCAAGCACAATGTTGTTAGAAGTCAACCTATCGGAAATTTCTTTTGGCGCCTTCCACAAATTTGCAGCGGTATCATGCCAGCCATCATACAGAAGGAGCGAGCTATCAACGCATACTGTTACATTTTTTGCTGTCGGAAAGTGTCCAATCACATCATCTGCAAGCAAGGATGTTGCAAATCCGCCTGCCGAAAAACCAGTTACAAGTAAGGTGTCAGGTTCCCCTACATATGCCTCAATTTCATCTATGAACGCAGAGTAATTGTTATAGCCGTTGTGATAAACTGTCTTGTCCGTTCCGTCTTGGGTATAATGGTATTCACCCGTTCCAGTATGGAAATCACCAGACGCATAGGGAATAACGATAAACGTCCAGTCCTTAAACGGGTTTTCATCAATTGTGCTGCCAATACCACCCTGCGCCACAAAATCCTGCGCGAATATCGTGGTCGCAAAAAAGTTTTTGCCAGCTTCTGAAGTTTCGCCGGTGATGCTTACTCCTCCACCAAAGAAGTATACGATCACCTTGTTCTGACTGCCCTTTCGGAAAATGCCATGCCATTCGCTGCCATCAGAAGATTTGGCAGCTTTTACAGGTACGTCATACCACTTCCCGATTTCCACTTCTTCACGGAATGTTGGGAAGGTTTTCAAAATTGTCAGTTTCAGAAAAACGAATATGCTGATTAGCAGAATCAAAAAAGCGAAACCAATGATTGCCAAAATTTTTATGCTCTTATGAGAATGTGTGTTTTTCTTCATAACAATAGTCCTCCCTGACAGCCGCACAAATTGTTCACAAATAGTCCTTTCAGCACTTTCAAGGGACGAACTCCGCTGAAAAAATTACAACATGGATTCCATCCCATAATCCTGCAGCTTACCTGCTCCCGACCGGCTCCGACCCTCACCGCAGCAGCCCCCGGATAGTACCCAGCAGGACGGGGACGTCGATGGGCTTGGCCAGGTGGGCCTCCATGCCCGCGTCCATAGAGCGCTGGATGTCGCTGTCGAACACGTTGGCCGACAGGGCCACGATGGGGATACGGGCCAGAGCCGGGTCCGGCAGGGCCCGGATGGCCTCCGCCGCCTGCCAGCCGTTCATCACCGGCATCTGGATGTCCATGACCACCAGGTCGTAGGTCCCCGCCGGGGCAGAGCGGACCGCCTCCAGGGCGGCGGCGCCGTCCTCCACGGACTCCACGGAGAAGCCCGCCTCCTCCAGGATGGATTCCGCGATCTCCCGGTTGAGCTCGTTGTCCTCCGCCAGGAGGATGCGGCGGCTGGAGCCGTCCCCGGCCCCGTGGTGGACCTGGGCCGGCCCGTCCTCCTGGAGGCGCAGGCGCAGGGTGACGGTGAAGGTGCTCCCCTCCCCCACGGCGCTGTCCACCTCGATGCTGCCCCCCAGCAGCTCCGCCAGGTCCTTGGCGATGGCCAGCCCCAGGCCCACGCCGTGGACGCCGCTGAGGGTGGTGTTCCGCTCCCGGGTAAAGGGCTCGAATATCTGCTGGATGAACTCCTCGCTGATGCCGATGCCCGTGTCCCGGACCGCCAGGCGGTAGACCGCGCAGTGGTTGGGCAGGGTCTCATCCTCTATGGCGGCCAGCTGGACGCTGCCCCCGGAGCTGGTGTAGGTCACGGCGTTGTTCACCAGGTACATCACCAGCTGTCCCAGCTTCTCCCGGTCGCCCAGGACCTGGTCGTGGGTCACCTGGGAGCAGTCCAGGGTGAAGTCCAGGCCCTTCTCCTCCGCCTGGGGCTGGAGGAAGGCGTAGACCTCGTTCAGCGCCTCCCAGAGGCTGAAGGGCGTCTCCTCCGCCCGGGCCTCGTTGGAGTCGATCCAGGACAGCTTGAGGACCTTGTCGATCATGTCCAGCAGCTGGCGGCTGCTGGACTCGATGCGGTCCAGATAGCCCGCTATGGCCTCGGGGCTGTCCAGATGGTGCCGGGCCAGGGCCGTAAAGCCAAAAATGGCGTTCAGGGGGGTGCGCATGTCGTGGGACATGTTGGACAGGAAGGTGTTCTTGGCCATGATGGAGGAGTTGGCGTTGTAGAGGGCCTCCTCCAGCGTCTGCTTCTGCTCCATCTCCCGGCGGAGCTCCTCGTCCACCCGGCGGCAGCCCAGGACCACCTGGGAAGCCCGGTCCTTCCGGCCCACGTTGACGAAGCGGATCTGCAGGTACTCCACCACGCCCCGCTCTACCACCCGGTAGTTGATATAGAAGGTCAGGTCCCCCGACAGCTTCCGGCGCACGTTTTCCGGAGAGAGCTCCCCGGCCACCCGCTCCCGGTCCTCCTCGTGGACCCAGCGGCCGATATAGGAGGCCAGGTAGTCCCCATAGGGCATGGCCTCCCGGGCGCTGAAAATGGCCTCCGTCCGGCCGCTGATGCGGTAGGGGCGGATGCGCTCGTCCTCCATGTCCAGGTAGAAGATGGACTCGTAGTTGACGCTGAGCCCCTCGATGACCTCCAGGCGGCGCAGGTGCTCCTGATTGATGAGGGCCCGCTCCTCATCGTAGGTGGCGATCCGGTTCTGCCACTCCCGCTCGCTCCGGGCCCGCTCCTGGAGGAGCTGCTCCTTCTTTTCGGTGGCGTCCACCAGGAAGACGTAGAACACGTCCCCCACGATCTCGCTGCGGACAAAATGGCCGTAATCCTCGATCCAGCGGATGGTGCCGTCCTTGGTCGTGATCCGGTACTCCACGTAGTCCAGGTCGAACCGGCTGCCGGCGATCTGGCGCTGGATGCTCTCCTCCACCCCGGCCAGGTCGTCGGGATGGACGATGCCGCGGAAGGAGTTCCCCGTGAGGCGGCGGAACTCCTCCAGTGTGTCACAGCGGAAGATCCGCAGAAGGCCCCGGTTGGCAAAAACGATCTCCTCGTTCCCGCCGGCCTGATAGATCAAAAATCCACCGGGCATCTCCTCCATGAAATCCATCATCTCCCGGGCGGCCTGCAGCTCCTCCTCCTCGGGGAGGAGGTCCTCCGGCCGGCGGCCCGGCACGACGCGGCCGGTCTGGAACAGGTCGATCAATGCCAGGAGATGCTCGATGACGGGGCGTTCCCTCTTTGACATGGGCCTCACCTTCTTTCCGCGTTTGTTTACTGAGTTTACCACAAAAGCGTCCGCTTGTCACCCTTTCCCCGGGAAAAATTTTCTCCGATTCCCAACAGGGAAATCATTTTGAGAAAATAACGCCGCATTTGTAGGGCGCGACGACCCGTCGCGCCCTACAGACGCAATATGGATTTCTCTGAATTCTCGAATAAAACACTTGACACTCCGCCGGAGGCGTGGTATACTTCCTCAATAAACCGTTGAGAAAGTGTAAGTACGCCGGGCAGAGACCCTTCAGAGAGCCGCGGAATGGTGGGACCGCGGCGGGAACGGCCGGGCGGAATGGGCTTTCGAGGGCGGACCGAACGCGGGAGCAAGTAGGCGAGCCGGAGGGGATCTCCGTTACCAAAGCCTGCGTATGTTGGTACGCACAGAGAGGGCGCGTCTTCGCGCCAAGCCGGGTGGCACCGCAGAAGCATGTATCGCTTCTGTCCCAGCAGAGAAAGCTAGGGACAGAGGCGTTTTTCTTTTGTCCCTCGATCAAACGGAAAAGGAGAAAACATCATGAGCGAGAACAAAATTCCCTACAAGATCTACCTGTCTGAGGACGAGATGCCCCACGCCTGGTACAACCTCCGGGCCGACATGAAGAACAAGCCCGCCCCCCTCCTGAACCCCGGCACCCTCCAGCCCATGACCGCTCAGGAGCTGGAAGGCGTGTTCTGTTCCGAGCTGGTCAAGCAGGAGCTGGACGATCAGACCGCCTATTTCCAGATCCCCCAAGAGATCCGGGACTTCTACAAGATGTACCGCCCCTCCCCCCTGGTCCGGGCCTACTGCCTGGAGGAGAAGCTCCAGACCCCGGCCCACATCTACTACAAATTCGAGGGCAACAACACCTCCGGCTCCCACAAGCTCAACTCCGCCATCGCCCAGGCCTACTACGCCAAGCAGCAGGGCCTCAAGGGCGTCACCACCGAGACCGGCGCGGGCCAGTGGGGCACCGCCCTGTCCATGGCCTGCGGGTACCTGGGGCTGGACTGCAGGGTCTTCATGGTCAAGTGCTCCTATGAGCAGAAGCCCTTCCGCCGGGAGGTCATGAAGGTCTACGGCTCCTCCGTCACCCCCTCCCCCTCCGAGACGACCAATGTGGGCCGGAAGATCCTGGCGGAGTTCCCCGGCACCTCCGGGAGCCTGGGCTGCGCCATCAGCGAGGCGGTGGAGACGGCCGTGTCCATGCCGGGGTACCGCTACGTGCTGGGCAGCGTGCTCAACCAGGTGCTGCTCCACCAGTCCGTCATCGGCCTGGAGGCCAAGACCGCCATGGACAAGTACGGCGTGAAGCCCGACGTCATCATCGGCTGCGCCGGAGGCGGCAGCAACCTGGGCGGCCTCATCGCCCCCTTCATGGGCGAGAAGCTCCGGGGCGAGGCGGACTACCGCTTCATCGCCGTGGAGCCCGCCTCCTGCCCCAGCTTCACCCGGGGCGAGTACCGCTACGACTTCTGCGACACCGGCAAGGTGTGCCCCCTGTCTAAAATGTATACTCTGGGGTCCGGGTTCATACCCTCCTCCGACCACGCGGGCGGCCTGCGGTTCCACGGCATGAGCAGCGTTTTGAGCCAGCTGTACGCCGACGGGCTCATGGAGGCCGTGTCCGTGAAGCAGACGGAGGTCTTCGAGGCGGCGGAGTACTTCGCCCGGGTGGAGGGCATCCTTCCCGCCCCGGAGTCCAGCCACGCCATCCTGGCGGCCGTCAACGAGGCCAAGCGGTGCAGGGAGACCGGCGAGGAGAAGACCATCCTCTTCGGACTCACAGGCACGGGCTACTTCGACATGACGGCCTACGAGAAGTTCCACGACGGCCAGATGGAGGACTACATCCCCACGGACGCCGAGCTGGAGCAGTACCGCAACACGCTTCCTAAGATCGGCTGATTGCGGACGCATTTGTGTTAATAAGGTTCTCCGCAGCGGACTTCGATGCGTCAACCTGAGATTAATTTCGTTCGCCATTATACTGCATAACGCTGAATACTGCCTAATGCAATCATGCGATTGAACCAGTCAGCGTTATGCAGTCTGGCTTCACGGCAAATGAAATCGTTAAGCAGTATATTTTCCGCCGGTATTCCCTCTCCGCACCGCAAGAGGCATGGAGGAGCACAGTTCGCCGATCAGTCCCTCCGCCTTTTTCGTCACCCTGCTGCCCATCCCCTGGAGCAGCTCTCTATAGGCCGCCAGAACCTCCTCCTTTTTCAGGAGGCCCGAAGCTGCCAGGGCGGGAATCTGTCTCGCCAGCCTTTCGGCTGTCTGCCAGTCAACGGACAGATTGAAATGGATATACTCCTTCCAGTCCCTCATGACCCTCTGGAAGCCGCCAAGCTCCTTATCGCAGACTTGCTCCAGCCCGGGATACGCAAACGCCGCATTCTCTGGTTTCCCCCGCTCCTCCAGAATCCTCTGCGTCATTTCCGGGTCATAGCTGCTCATGTACTCGGTTTCCTGGAAAAGGACGCTGTAGAAACCACCGAAATAATGAAGCCTGCTGTACAGGAGAAGTGTAAATTCGTCATATGATATTCTTTTTTTCAAAAATCCCTTCACTTCCGCATACAGTACCTCCATCTCCACCACACCGCAATGTCTGAGAAAGGCCTCTGCTGTTTCCACGATTTTGTCGTATTTCCTGCCTGACTTCATCCTTGAAGCATACACTTCTCTTATGGCTTCCGGCACCAGGACCGTATCCTGGTCCTCCCCGGAGAATTCGCAGAATCCGAAGGAGTAAAGCTGCGCAAGCGTACACCTTTCGCTGCCATCGATCCATTCCATCTGCAGCAGCTCCGAAAGCATCTCCCTCATTCCGGCAGTCATGAACAGGAACATTCTGTCCGGATTCTCCAGCAAGATCCTCTCCATCTCCCGGCGCAGCGTGTCTGCCGGTTCCTTCTCACAGGGACTCCGCCGTCCTGTAAGTGCGGCATGCTCGTCCCGAATCAAGTCATCTTCAATGGAGGCCAGGATATCGCTTACGTGAACCTGGTCAGAAACCTGAACCTGAAGCTCCATGTCCTCTTCCAGGCACGGATACTGCTCCGGCGCCTCTCCCACAGCCCTGATCACCTCCGGCATCTCCACCTCGCCCTCCCGGATTTCCAGGACACGGATGTCAAACTCCCACATGTCCCCAAAGTCAAACAGATAGCTGAACTTCTGCCCCTTTCGCAGATCCAGCTCCCCCAGCAGCGTTGCTACCGACAAATCCGTATTCCGGTTCATGGCCTCCGAGGGCAAATATGTCCTCTTCATCATCCCCGCTCCCACCGTGAACGAGAAAAGATGGTCATCGTCAAAGGAGACAGCCCTTTGGATCGCGTCATGCAGGGCATAAAGAGAATCATCCAGATTCATCCGGATGACCCGGACACAGTCCGTATGCCTCACCGAAACCTCCAGGTCAATGGTCTGATTTGTATCAAGCGCTGCTGTATTCTCAAATATCTCTGACAGCTTTTCCTCGGCTCCCTGCAGAAACCTGTCGGCATAATCTTTATAGGCACGCTCTGCCGCTGTGCTTCTGTCAACGTCCCATCGCTCGTCCTCCTCTTCTATTTCTATCTCCGTATTTTCATAGATATCCGAGACAATCTCCAGCAAAGGCCGCGCCTCTATTTCCCACCAGCGTTCCCACCTGTCCTCTTCCGGCCCGGACCTTCCGCAGACCCTGATAAGGGCAAGCTCCTCCAGGTATGTCACCAGAAGGTTCAGGCCCTCCCCAAAGAGTCCTGTGTCTTCCTGCAGTCTCCTGGGTTCCCCATCGGCCCAGGGCTTCCCCGCCGCGGCCCATTCCATGACCTTGTCCACATATAAGTCCCACAGCCTCGTCACGCTGTCTGCATACCAGGAACCGTCCTGGCGCGCGAATGTCCCATCAAACAAAAATACCGCTAAAAACAATGCATACTGCTCCCACACCGATACTTCATGGAAAGCTGCGTAATTCCTCCCCGGCTCCAGTCTGTTCCCCGCCCCATTGGTCTCCAGGATTTTATATTTTATCGCCACATAATAGAAAAATCGAATGAGCGGGTACTTGCCCTGAGGATGAACCGGCTCCTCAAACTCCTCCCGCCCATGCAAGAGCATGTTTATGGCAAAGCAGTCCTTCTTGCCTATATTTCTCGTCCTTGGAGCCAGCTTTACCTTATTCTGGGCTATATAGCCGCAAAATGCCCCAAAGTCCTGGCAGATCACAGCCGCCTCCTTTTCCAGCTGTTCCCAATCGCCATTCTGTTTTCCGCTCCGTCTGTCTTCTTTCTTCATTCGTTCTCCTCCTTCCCGCATGTAGCTGTCCACTACAGCTCCCTGTCGTTCCGCCGCCAGTTCCCTGGTTTTTCCTAAACACCATTATATATCATTCTGATGGCTTTTGGAACAGGCTTTCACAGCTTATATCTGCGTCTTCGAATACCCCTCCCGCCTCACATACTCCCGAAACTCCAAGGGCGTCATGCCCATATGCCTTTTGAACACCTTGCTGAAATAATTGCCCCCGGAAAACCCGCATTCCATCCCTATCTCCCCAACGCTTCCTCCCCCGGCTGTCAGCATGTCCACAGCCTGGTCCAGACGGATCCTGGTCAGGTAATCGATGGGCTTCCCCCCGGTCTCCCTGTAGAATTCCCGGGAGAGATGGCTCTGGCTCACCTTCAGGAAGGCCGCCACATCCGCTATGCCTATAGGAGATGTGAAATGCATCCTGATATACTTCTTCGCCCGGGCGCTGAGGGAGCCTTCCGCGTCCCTGTCCCCCGAAGGTGTGGTACACAGAGCGCAAAGAAGGCTGAAGGCACGGCTGCTGAGCAGGAACGGATCCCGCGCCCTCCCCTCCTTCGCCATGGCGTGCATCTCGAACAGCAGCCGGACGGCTTCATGCCCCCGGGGCAGGGAAAAGACCTTCCCCAGATGGCTCTCTATCTGCCCGCAGTACCGCTCCGCCCCGTGGCATTCGAATATGGCGAAGAGGAATTCCCAGGGAGCCCGGTTGCGCCCCTCGTCGAAATAATAGCCCTCCTCCCCCGGCATCCGCAGGAAGAAAGCCTTCCCCTCGTCCACGATATGCTCCTGGCCGCCTATCCGCACCGTGCCGCTTCCGGCCAGGGTATATTGGAGGAGATAGGATTCCCCTCTTCCGCTATTCTCCAGGTGATACCTGGCGGAATGCCTGGCCTCCCTGCCGATGGCCACCAGCTGTATGAAAGGCTCCTCCACGTCCTCCAGGAAATGGAACGCGTAATTGTCCAGTATGTCCGCTCTTTCCTCCTGCATCAAAAAATTACCCTTCCTTATCAAATACTTACCGTTGAAAAGTGCCGCCCATTTCTCTATGATAGAGGCAGATGACAGATTGCGGGATATGCCGGATTATGCATCCGACTCCTGTTTTGGATTCTATTATAGCATCTGTCAGCATGAAAGTAAATCCCCGGACGTATCTCCGAAAGCGGTTTCACCACCACGGGAATCGTCTGCGGATATATGCGGCTCATCCGGGCAGGGGAACTGTCCGATTCCATATGAGTATCAAAAAATGACACAAGGAGGCAAAACCATGTCTTTTAAAGTAGCATTCATCGGAGCCGGCAGCATCGGCTTCACCAGGGGGCTTTTGGCGGACATCCTGACAGTTCCGGAGTTCCATGATATCCAGGTGTCCTTCACGGACATCAATCCGGACAACCTGCGGATGGTCACCCAGCTCTGTCAGAGGGACATCGACGAGAACGGCCTTGCCATCAAGATTCATGCCACCCTGGACCGCAGGGAGGCCTTCCGGGACGCGAAATACGTCATCAACTGCGTCCGCATCGGCATGCTGGAGGCCTTTGAGACCGACGTGGACATACCCCTGAAATACGGCGTGGACCAGTGCGTGGGCGACACCCTCTGCATCGGCGGCATCATGTACGGCCAGAGAGGAATCGCCGCCATGCTGGGATTTTGCAAAGATATCCGGGAGGTGGCTGCCCCCGGGTGCATCCTTTTAAACTATTCCAACCCCAACGCCATGGTCACCTGGGCCTGCAACAAATACGGAAAAGTGCCCACCTACGGCCTCTGCCACGGCGTGCAGCACGGCCACGAGCAGATAGCGAAGGCCCTGGGGCGGAAAAAGGAGGACGTGGACATCATCTGCGCCGGCCTGAACCACCAGACCTGGTACGTCAGCGTGAAGACAGACGGCGTGGAGCGCACGGGGGAGCTTTATGAATTGATGAAACAGGCTGACTTTGCCAAGGACGAGAATGTCCGCCTGGACGTGATGCGGAATTTCGGCTATTATTCCACGGAATCCAACGGCCATCTGTCGGAATATCTGATGTGGTACCGAAAGCGCCCGGAGGAGATGGAGAAATGGATCAACTACAGCTCCTGGATCCAGGGGGAGACCGCCGGGTACTTAAGGGTCTGCCGGGAGAGCCGGAACTGGTTCGAGACGGACTTCCCCAACTGGCTGAAGGAGCCTGCCAGGAAATTCACGCCGGAAAGCCGCTCCACCGAGCACGGCAGCTATATCATCGAAGGTCTGGAGACTGGCCGGGTCTATCGGGGCTGCTTCAATGTGATGAACAATGGCGCCATCACCAACCTGTCCGCGGAATGTGTGGTGGAGGTGCCCTGCTATGTGGACTACAATGGCATCTCCATCCCCAAGGTGGGCGACCTGCCCTTGGGCTGCGCCGCCATCTGCTCCGCCAGCGTATGGGTACAGAAGCTGGCCGTGGAGGCCGCCGTCCACGGGGATATCAGCCTCCTCTACCAGGCGGCCATGATGGATCCCCTCACCGGCGCGGTCTGCACCCCTGACGAAATCCGGCAGATGGTGGACGAGATGCTGGTGGCCGGCAGACAGTGGCTGCCCCAGTACAGCGAAGAGATTCCGAAAGCCGAGAAGCGCCTG
>OFFZ01001258.1_pt1 | contig 14186 bp, 10 predicted proteins | sample 1521631 | NCBI WGS metagenome assembly OFFZ01 (sample SAMEA3504102, study PRJEB24116) | mouse gut metagenome | biome: mouse gut; feature: mouse-associated habitat; material: faeces | place: Denmark | collected 2011 | reverse complement strand
TGACTGGAGTTCAGAGTGTGCTCTTCCGATCTGGATGGATAGTCAAGCGATCTGATGCAGCTTATCTCAATACGAAACTACGTAAAATCCTACAACACTATCAGTACGATTGATTCTCTGGATTATTATGCCGTATTGACGGCCTCCAAACTTGTGCAACTGATAACCGGTTCGGACAATCAATCACACCGTTCCCTACTATCCGTTTTTGAAGAGTATATCGACCTTATTGTTCAAACGGATGGATCTAAAGTCGCGTATAGACGCCGATTTGAAAGAATAGCTGCAAAAATCCCATCCAAAACAATAATGAATTCCATGACAAGGCCCACCATCCTTGGATTCGCACTATGGCTGCGAGAAAAGAATTATGAAAATGCAACGGAGGGCTTTTGCATCTTTGCAAAGTTTGTATTATCTTTGTAGTGCTGAGCCGATTCGGGGGCTTGTGAATTCGACCACTACAGCCATTTGCACCCCCAGGCATCAGCGACGGAATATTATTTTAACCGCACATTTGCCTACCTTAAAAGAAATTTCGCATCTCATAAGATAGAAAAGGCTCGCCGCGACTGGTTAATAAAGATTGGAAAGCGGCGGAATTACTTTTCAACCTTAAACCCTTGACCGTTGCAGCGGTTGAGGGTTTTTAATGTTAATGAACTCTTGCAATTTCATCGGGTTGCTATCCCCTTCGTTGGTATTACACAGGATACAGGTCAGTAGATATTTCCGGTTGTTGAGGAGGGTGGATTAACGGGTCAATAGATATTTCGGCCTAATTGTAAAAGAAAGGGTCAGTGGATTTTGGACGGGTATAGTGTGGCATCTTATGGCAATAAGTTGTAAATTTGCAGAAAAAATAAGAAAATATATGGTATCTCGAAAGGATGAAGCGGCGGAACGTAAACGCTGCGGACAATATAACTGCGCTCAGTCAGTGGCCTGTACCTATGCCGACATCGCAGGAGTGGATGATAATGTGATAGGAGCAGCGACATCTGCTTTCGGCACAGGGATGGGTACTATGACCGGGACATGCGGAGCGTTGGTTGGCGCAGGCGTTGTGCTTGGCATGGTGATCAATGATCGTGTGGCGGCGCGTGCGGCTATGAAGCGCGTCATGGTCGGCTTTGAACAGAAAAATGGAGCCACAGTGTGCCGCGAACTGAAAGGTATTGGCAGCGGAAAGCCGTTGCGCAGTTGCGATGGATGTGTTGCAGATGCGGCGGAGCTGCTTGAAAAAGAACTTGAGATTCTCTGATATAAAACGACAATATACAATACCAGAACATGATGCCAACAGATAAATCTGGAGTGATGAGCGGCCTGACGGCTCAGGAAGTCGAACAAAGTCGCCTTGAACATGGAGAGAATATCCTGACTCCCCCTGCCAGGGAATCGGTGTGGCGTCAGTTTCTGTCAAAATTCCGTGATCCGCTGATTGTGATCCTTCTTGTGGCCGGATTCGTGTCGATACTCATATCAATATATGAGTATGTGGCGATGGGAGCTGCCGGAGAAGTTTTCATAGAGCCAGTCGGGATATTCATGGCCATACTTCTGGCCACCGGTCTTGGCTTCTATTTCGAGCACGCGGCCGAAAAGGAGTTTGAGGTTCTGAACAAGATGTCGGACGATCAGCCCGTGCAGGTTGTGCGTGATGGTAATACCACATCGGTTCCGCGGCGTGAAGTCGTGGTTGACGACGTGGTGATGCTCAACACCGGGGATGAAGTGCCGGCGGATGGCGTTCTGTTGCGTTCGGTGCGCCTTGCTGTCGATGAGTCGACCTTGACAGGCGAGCCGATATGCCAGAAGTCGGCAGATCCCGAGCTACGGGATCCCGACGCGACATTTCCGACCGATGAAGTGCTCAGAGGTACGAAAGTGGTCGAGGGGCATGGCATTATGAAAGTAAGGGCTGTGGGCGATGCTACAGAATGCGGGCGTGTTTATGAAGCATCGCGAATCGACAATAGCGTCAAGACACCGCTTGATGAGCAGCTTGACCGTCTCGGCCGCTTCATAGCCATTGCAAGCTACGTTATCGGCGCACTTGTTATAGCCGGGCGTGTGACAATGTATCTCACGGCCAATGACGGCGTTCAGGATTGGATGTCATTCGGACTGTATATTCTCCAAAGCCTCATGCTTGCTGTCACCCTCGTGGTGGTGTCAGTGCCGGAGGGGTTGCCGATGGCGGTTACGCTCAGTCTGGCCTACAGTATGCGCAGGATGCTGCGAACATCGAATCTTGTCAGGAAAATGCATGCCTGCGAAACGATGGGGGCGGTAACCGTGATCTGTACTGATAAGACCGGAACGCTCACGGCCAACCGCATGGTGGTGGATGCCGTTGATTTCCTTGATTCAACATCGGAAGCCGATGCTATGATGGCCATGGCGGTTAATTCTACGGCTGAGCTTGATATGTCGGATCCCGGCAATGCAATCCCGGTGGGTAATCCGACGGAGGGTGCATTGCTGCTGTGGATCAATAGTAAAGGGGGTGATTATAAAGAAATACGTTCGGCGTGGGAGCGTCAGGCGGAGCTGCCTTTCACAACTGAGCGCAAGTATATGGCGACAGTGGTCAGTGACGGTCGTTCGCGTCGTCTGATGGTGAAAGGTGCGCCTGAGATTGTATTTGCAATGTGTGTTCCCCAGGACGGGCTTGATGCCGGCGAATTCGAGAGGCTGGTCAAGGGGTATCAGAGCCGGGGGATGCGCACGCTCGGTTTTGCATCCTGCGAACTTGCTCCCGGAAAGAATCCGATACAGGAGGATGGCATAGAGACGGATGGTTTGAAGATGAATTTTGTAGTCGCAATCAGCGATCCAGTCAGAGAGGATGTGCCCGATGCAGTCAAGGAATGTCTCGATGCCGGAATAAAAGTGAAGGTTGTTACCGGAGATACCCCGGCTACAGCATGCGAGATAGCTCGTCAGATCGGACTGTGGTCCGAGGGTGACAACGAGTCGGAAACCGTCATTACCGGTCCCGAGGTCGCGGCTATGACTGATGAAGAACTGCGTCGCCGTGCTCCGAAACTGAAGATAATAGCACGAGCCCGACCGATGGATAAGAAAAGACTGGTGGAGGCATTGCAGGCCGATGGCGAGATTGTCGCTGTGACCGGTGACGGCACAAACGATGCTCCGGCGTTGAAGGCCGCTCATGTGGGGCTTTCGATGGGCGATGGCACAACCGTGGCCAAAGAGGCGAGCGACATCACGATCCTCAACAATTCGTTTTCAGGGATCGGGAATGCCGTGATGTGGGGTCGTTCGCTCTACCGCAATATCCAGCGGTTCATTCTGTTTCAGCTAACGGTCAACCTCGCTGCGTGTCTGACAGTGCTTGTCGGCTCTTTCATGGGGACGCAGGCACCGCTGACGGTCACCCAGATGCTTTGGGTCAACCTCGTTATGGATACGTTTGCCGCAATGGCACTGGCTTCTTTGCCGCCGTCGCGGTCGGTGATGAGTGAAAAGCCCAGGGATCGACGGGATTTCATAATCACGGCATCAATGGGACGGTTCATCACAATTGTCGGCGGACTTTTCGGCATCGCAATGCTCGGATTGCTGTTTGTTCTTGAGCACGCGAGCATCGGACGGTTGACCGATCTGCTGCATCCTGTGATCTTGACCTACAAGAATCTGACACCATACGAGCTTGGATTGTTTTTCTCAATATTCGTGATGCTTCAGGCCTGGAATCTATTCAATGCCCGAGCATTTGCCACCCGGCAATCGGCGTTTCATCTGCGTCATTGCGGAGAATTCCTGCTGATACTTGCCGTTGTGTTCATAGGACAGATTCTGATAGTAAGTATCGGCGGACGTTTTTTCAATGTTGTGCCTATCTCGGTAGTTGACTGGGTGATCATCATTGCCGGGACATCGATGGTGCTGTGGGTAGGGGAGGCTATCCGGGCTTTCGAGCGGTTGAGACGCGACTGAAAATGCTGTCTGAAAAGATGTGAAACGGCGAGTTAAAATGGCTGAAAATTTGTAATTGAGGCCTGGGATTCGGCAATGCTATGCTTTTGTGGAATAGAGTATTGTGAATGTTAAGGCTTACTTCGCGTTAAATCCGGGGTGGATTTGATCCGGAAATTAGCAAGAATTGGGTTAAATTGCCTTTAGTCGTGCAGGGGGTCTTGACAACGCCTTAAAAATGTTGTATCTTTGTATTCGCAAAACAGATCCATCGCGGAAAAAATCGGCGAGATGCCGCAAGCCCGGGATGATTTATCACAACCTTTATAACTTTAACCTACTATGAAAAAAATCAAAATAGCAGCTGTCGCTGCGCTCATGTCCTCCATATTTACTGTATCGGCATCGGAAAACGTGAACCGTCCGCTGTTTCCCGAATTTGAATTGCCTGAAATTGTCGAGCCTGCCCAGGATCAAGTTCTTTATGTGGCAATGCCGGAAGAGCCGGAAGTGGACAAGGCTTCAGTTATCGCAGAAAACCTGACGGAATTCGCCGCAACCTTTCTCGGCCGCCGATATGTCTGGGGTGCAACCGGCCCCAAGAACTTTGATTGCTCCGGTTTCACAAGCTACGTTTTCCGCAATCAGGGTATCGAGCTTCCCAGAACATCAAGAATGCAGTACACCCAGGGCGAGAAAGTGGACCGTTCCGATCTCAAAGCCGGCGACCTTATGTTTTTCAGCAGCCCCCGCAGCGGAAAAGGTACTGTCGGGCACGTGGGGATTGTGGTCTCCGTCGATGAAGAGACAAATGCCGTAACTTTTATCCACGCCTCGACTAAAAAAGGAAGTTTCCCGATGGTGGATATTACAGCAGAAACTACATCGGAGCAAAACGAGTCATAGAGAACGGATGAAATGATGATGTTAAAATATTCTAAAAAAGAAAAAGGAAAACGCTATCATGTTTCCTTTTTTTGTATATTTAAACCACTGATTAATATTTTTAAGTATATTTATACAAGGGAACCAATCAAAACTAATAATACCAACATGAATCACCGTTATTTAAAAATCGGATATTTAAGCGCTGCAGTGTGTTTCACCCTCACTGCATGTGCATCCACCCACGATGATGATGAATTTTCGGTAGTTCCGCAGGATCCGACCGAAGTACCCACAACCACGCAGTACGGCATGGAGCGTCAGAGCGTGCTCGACTATTTCTCGAACGCACTGAAAGGTACGACCGGCGAATACGGGGAGTCCGTGGCTCTTCCGAAAGAGGATATCGAAGCTGCCAAAAAGTATGTCTGGGACATCTGGGCAACTTCAGTGCGCCGTGCATCCGGCGAACGTCTCCCGACCTTGTCATCGCACTACAAACTTGACGACTGGGGTGACGTGACTACCCCTGACGCGAACTGGAAAGTTCCTGAAGGCACAATGTCGATTTTCTACGGATCGAAAGGTGAAAGCCCGGCCGCCGGCTATCCATTGTTCCTTTATCTTCACGGATCAGGCGACGATGCCAATAACGAGTGGACCACCAACCTGTCGTGGGCGCAGTATTACAACGACGGCCCGTCGGCATATTTTGTACCTAAGAGCCCACAGGGTGGTACCGGTGTACGCTGGTTCCAGCCTTCAAAACAGGAGAAATGGGAGCAGATGCTCCGTCAGGCACTCTCTTCCGGCAAGATAGATCCCAACAAGGTCTACTTCATGGGAATTTCAGAAGGTGCATACGGCAGCCAGCGTCTTGCATCGTTCTATGCCGACTATCTTGCAGGAGCCGGTCCGATCGCCGGTGGCGAATTCCTCAAGAACTGTCCTCCCGAAAACCTTGCCAACATCGCCTTCACATTGCAGACCGGTGCGCTTGATGAATCATACGGCCGCGCCCTTCTGACAGGAAAAGTGAACAGCGAGCTTAACGATCTTGAGGCAGCGCACCCAGGATATTATGTGCATAACGTAGAGCTTCAGGCCGGAAAAGGTCACTCCTGCGATTACACCAAGACAACCCCGTGGCTTGTCAACTACACCAGAAATGCCACTCCGAAATATGTGTATTGGGAGAATTTCGGCATGGGTGACATCAACGGCGAACCGCGTCGCTACCGTGAGACCTTCTACAACCTCCAGATCGTGGAACCGTCGGATGACCGTTCCGATGACATGCGCCGCACCGCATATGAAATGACTATCAACGGAAACACGATAGATTTGACCGTCAACAACGTCACACTGACAGAAACAGAGCCGGCATCACTATCCACCGGAACCGTGAATATCGGCGTTGCGAAAGCCAAGACCCCTGCGACATACGGCAAGATCCGAGTATGGCTTGACAATGCATTGGTTGATCTATCGCAGCCGGTAGTTGTGAAAGTTAACGGCGTTGAGAAATTCAACGGACTTGTTGAACCGAGCACCGGCGATCTTGTAGAGAGCTGTAGCCTGTTCTACGATCCTCAGCGTGTGTTCCCGGCATCAGTTGAAGTTTCGGTGAACTAAGAACCTTGAATCTCAACCGGGAAACAAAAGACAGAAAAGAACTTAGTTAACCAAAAGAGCCGAAAACCAGTCCGGCCGGATAAAACGGGACGGGCGGCACGGCAATCAGCGGATTAAACCGCAACAAACCAGTCAATCAACTATTTATTACTAATACGGCAGACTTTGCGCCCCCAGTGGGCGCAAAGATCGAGCCAACCATTATCACCAACCAAATGAGGAAGCTAACATTACTATTTGCGCTATTGACGCTATTTGCCGGCTATGCCGCAGCGCAAGTGACGCAGGTCAGCGGCCAGGTTTTCGACAAGGCGGACGGACTGCCGGTCATCGGCGCGACAGTGTCGGTCGAGGGAACAAAAATTGTCGGGATCACGGACGTAGACGGCCGATTCAGTCTCAAGGGGCTGACGCCGGCACATCAGACAATCAGTGTGTCGTTCATCGGCTATGAAAAGGTTTCGACCCCGGCCAAGAGCGAGATGAAAATCTATCTTGAAACCAAAGCCCAGATGATGGATGAAGTCATCGTTGTGGCTTTCGGTAAACAGAAACGCGAGGCATTCACCGGATCGGCAGCCGTGGTCACAGCGGCCGAGATCACCCAGCAGCAGGTTACCAACCCTATCGAGGCACTCAACGGAAAAGTAGCCGGTCTGCAGATGACCGACAATAACTCACTGGCCACCGGCACAGAACCGACAATCCGTATCCGCGGTTTCAGTTCTCGCTCAACGCCAACAACCAGCCTCTAATCGTTGTTGACGGTCTTCCTTACTCAGGCTATCTGAATGACCTGAATCCGGCCGACATCGAAAGCATGACCGTGTTGAAGGATGCTGCTTCAAACGCACTTTACGGTGCGCGTGGTGCAAACGGTGTGATCATGATTACCACTAAGGGCGCACAGCGTGGCGAAACCCGAGTGAATTTCGACGCAAAGTGGGGTGTCAACACCAATGGCCGCGTGGAATATGATCTTATTGATAATCCGGGCGAATACTACGAAGCCTACTATATGGCATTACGCAACAACTACATGTATCGTCAGGAGAATCCGATGGCCTTCGATCAGGCACATATCACAGCCAACAAGACTTTGGGTCTGCCCTACACGCAGCAGGGTCTCGGATATATGGTCTATGACGTACCGCAGGGAGAATACCTGATCGGAACCAACGGCCGTCTGAATCCACATGCAGTTCTCGGCAACCGAGTTCTCAACGGCAATGACATCTATACCCTCTACCCCGACAACTGGCTGAAACAGGGTACACGCAACGGATTCCGTCAGGAATACAACATCAACGTGACCGGCGGTAATGAGAAGTATTCACTTATGGCAGCATTAGGCTACCTGAACAACGAGGGTCTGACCCCGTCGAGCGAGATCACCCGTATCAATGCAAGGTTGAAAGCCAACTATCAGGCATTCTCATTCCTGCGACTTGGCGGAAGTGCCGGTTACACGAATACCAATTCCGATAACCTCGGTGATGTTTTCGGCACACCTTATACCATGGCCCCGATCTATCCATTGTATGTCCGCGATGCCAACGGCAAAATCATGCAGGACAAGAATGGTAACCGCTATGATTACGGAAATAAAGATATGGGAGTTACCCGTCCGGTGGACACCAACGGTAACGTCAACCAGTCTGACATTCTCGATATCAACAGCTGCAGCTCGAATGCTTTCAATATCCAGGGATATGCGACATTCGATTTCCTTAATGATTTCCACTTCACAGTGAACGGTTCGGTCTATATCACCGAAGCACGCACAAAACGCACCTATAACCCCGATTACGGATATTCAGTTACAGACGGCGGCAGCACATCCATCGCACATGGCCGTACAACCGATACCAACTACCAGCAGCTTCTGAACTGGAACCGTCAGTTCGGCGCACATAACGTGGATGTTCTGTTGGGTCATGAGTACAGCCGCCAGCAGTATGCCAACCTGAGCGGTTCGGGCAGCATGTTCGCAGACTACAACAACTCAGAACTCAGCGGTGTGATTATCTATGGCTCACCGACATCAAGCCGTTCACTCTACAATGTTGAAGGCTGGTTCGGCCGTGCGCAGTATGACTACGACAGCCGTTACTTCTTCTCGGGTAGCTTCCGTCGCGACGGATCTTCGAGATTCCATCCGGATCACCGCTGGGGTAACTTCTGGAGCCTCGGTGGAGCCTGGATTCTCACCAAAGAGGAATGGTTCCCGAAGAGCAAGAATGTCAACATGCTTAAGTACAAGATCTCTTACGGCGAGCAGGGAAATGACGGAATCGGCGATTTCCTCTACACCGACCTGTACTGGATCACAAACAACAATAACGATGTTGCCCTGTCGTTCGGCTCAAAAGGTAAGTCGGACATCACCTGGGAAACCGTAGGCAACTTCAACACAGGCTTTGAATTTGAATTGTTCAACAGCCGCCTGCGCGGTGAGGTTGATTACTACTATCGCCAAACCCGTGACATGTTGATGTGGCTGTCGGCACCGACCGAAATCGGCTATGACGGATATTATGACAATATCGGCGACATGAGCAATACCGGTATCGAGGTTAACTTGAGCGGTGATGTGATCGCCACCAAGGATTTCCGCTGGACCATCGGCATGAACATGACATGGCAGAAAAACCGCATTGACTATATCCCGAGCGAGAAAGCCGGTCTGACAATGGAAGGCCACCGCGGCTATACCTCCGGCGCTTATTTCTATGGCGAGGGTCTGCCTATGTACACCTTCTACACAAAACGTTTTGCCGGCGTGAATGAAAACGGCGAGAGCATGTTCTACCGCAACGGCAGCGACGGCCAGCTTGAGACAACCACTACTTATTCTGATGGTGACTACTACCTGTGTGGCAACGCGATGCCTACAATCTTCGGTGGTTTCGATACATCGTTGAGCGGTTATGGCTTCGATCTCTCCTTGCAGTTCAACTATTCAGTGGGCGGCAAGAAATGGGATACCGGCTATCAGGCATTGATGAGCGCACCTACCGATATCACAATCGGCGGCGGAATCCACCGTGACGTGTTCAAGAGCTGGACACCTGAGAATCCAAATTCGAGCATTCCGATGTTCTATTATTCCGATGTTTACGGAGCAGCTGCGAGCGACCGCTTCCTGACCGATGCCAGCTATCTTGCACTTCGTAACGCCACTCTGGGCTACACGTTCCCCGAGTCGATCACGAAACGTCTGAAAATGACAAAACTGAGAATCTATGCCACATGTGAGAACGTTGCCTACTGGACCAAGCGCAAAGGTTTTGATCCGCGTCAGAGCCTGACCGACGGCTCCTATGGCGGCTGGCCTCCGATGCGTACGATCTCGGGTGGTATTCAAGTTCAGTTCTAAAGAGTGAACAGTAAACAATCCAGTTTTAAACACACTCAAAAACTAATCCGACAAAAAAGATGAAAAAGATATTTAGAAAACCGCTATTGTTTACGGCTATCACGATGTTATCGGCGACGGTCAGCAGCTGTCTTGAAGAGGCATTCCCCGAGGACGGCTCCCTGACACAGGATCAGGTTGAACAGGCGGACAAAGCCGCGCTCGCAGGCGCAATGACGAGCTATTTCACAGCCGGTGGTGATAATCCGTGGGATATCGGTTATATGATGTTCATGATGTGGCGAGACGCCATGACAACCGACTTCCCCATCAATGACAACACCTGGGACTACTTCAACTATTATCCGTCGCAGTTGTCGATGGGCAATACCTACAATTCAGGATTGTGGTGGGACCGCGGATACTCACATATCAGCCGCGCCAACACAACAATCAAGATCTCAAGCCCGGATCCAGACAGCGAGGATGCTTACTACCGCGGCTATGCCTACGCTTTGCGTGCAATGCTGTACTTCGACATGGCACGTACATTCGAGTACAAGCACACCGACATCGAGGCTCTTGACCGTTCAGCTGACCAGCGTGGAATCTGGGGACTCACCGTTCCAATCATCACAGAAGAGACCACAGAGGCAGACAGCCGTCACAATCCCCGTGCTCCGTTCTATCAGATGTACCGCTTCATCAACAGCGATCTTCTGCAAGCACAGACATATCTGAAAAATTTCCACAGTGTGGCATCAAAAGATACCCCGAGCCTTGGAGTGGCATACGGTCTTGCCGCCCGATTCTGGCTTGAACTCGGCAGCCGCTTCAGCCGTTATCCCGAGGATCTGGCCGCACAGGTTGAGCATGAGACCGACGAGGCGCTGTCGAATTATCCGGCACTCGGCATCACCACAGCGACAGAATGTTTCCGCAATGCAGCGGATTATGCTCGTAAGGCTATCAACGAGGGCTACACCCCGACCACACGCACACAATGGTATGACAAATCTTCCGGCTTCAACACACCGATCGACTCATGGATGTGGGCAATCATCATCTCTCCGGAGAACTGGATGGCCAAGAGCTGCACATGGAAGAGCTGGGTTTCATATCACTGTCCGGAAGCAACCTATGGCATGAGCGATGCAACAGAATATGCGGCCTACCGTCTGATCGATGCCCGTCTGTACTCAGAAATGGATGAGAACGACTGGCGCCGTGACACCTGGATTGATCCTGAATTTGCAGCGATGGATGATTCCGACGAGAAGAAAGCAGAATTCACCTCGCGCTACTCACAGGTGACCACCTACAACTATGAGGACTTCATCAAGTTCAACGCATACTGCGGATTCAAATTCCGTCCTGCCGGCGGCAATGGCACGACCCCGTCCGTTGGCAATGCAGTCAGTGTTCCATTGATGCGTGTTGAGGAGATGTATCTTATCGAGGCAGAGGCTCTGGCTTATTGCGAGGGCGCAGCATCGGCCAAGGCAGCTCTTGAGGCATTCATGAACTCCTACCGAATGACCGAAGGCACGACTTTCTCGACCAAGGCATCGGCACTTGAGGATGTCGTGAACGAGATCTGGATCCAGAAACGAATCGAACTATGGGGCGAAGGCCTTCTGTGGTTTGACTACAAGCGTCGGGAACTGGCTGTTGAGAAAGGCTATATAGGCACCAACCACCCGGCACTGTACCGCTACAACACATATCCAGAAGCGGTGGCACCATGGATGAACATCTATATCGTTGACCGCGTCCGCGACCTTAACCAGATGGTTATCCTGAATCCGGATCCGACCGGAGCCATCAAGACCCTCTGGACCGAATAAAACATTTTCAGAACAGCAAAAAAAGAAAACAATGCAAATAAGAAACTATATAACCAGCGTTGCGCTCCTCGGAATGTCGGCCGTTTTGATGACAGGCTGCTCGGATGACGACAAATGGCAGCCGGGTCCGGACACGGATCCGAACAACATGAGCGTCTATTTTGAAGAGCTGAGTACGTACAATCTCGTTGTGGAACCTGATGACAGCCGTCTGATCCCAGTTACCGTCGGCAGATCGAAGGTCGGAGAGGCCGCAACTGTAGATCTTGATGTCGTTGAATGTCCGGAGGGTGTTGTGATACCTCAGACGATCGCATTCGGAGCCAATGACCAGACCACGACGTTCTATATTGATCTTGAGAATATGCCGTCGAAATCCTTCGGCAATATCTCCATCAATCTTCCGGAAGAACTGACCTCACCTTACGGCGCCGGCACAACCAACCTGTCGTTCAAGGTGACAATCTCCGGCGCATGGATTCCGGTTTCAACAGATGTGAAGCTGACATGCAGTCCGTATGCCGATATGACCACCAGCCTATATTATCTTGACGGAACGAACAACTTCAAGTTGCCAGATTTCTTCGGTTCAGGTCTTGATTTCGTGTTCACAATGGATACTCCAGGCAATGGCTGGACATATATACAGCCGATCAAGAACTACTATGACGCAACGCTTGCTTATCCAGACTTAGGCTGGGGCGCATATCCGTATGATGCCGGCTGGTTCCTTTTCGATGATGCAAATGATGAATGGCCATGGTGGTGTCCTGACGGAGTGACATATCCGGAAATCGACATGCTCGAGTTTGAAAAAGCGTATGCTTACATGACCTTGAAGGGAGACGATGGCAAGGGTTGGATCTATCTGAGTGCATACGCATATATGAGTGACGGCAGTGGCAAGTATATTGATCTGAATTACTCTTTCACCCCGGAATTCACACCCTACGAAAATTAAATCAGTCCATAAAAAAACAGAATAATATGAAACTATATAAATATATCGGCTTGCTTGGTGTAGCCTTTCTCATGGGTACGGCTGTCGGCTGTAGCGATGACAAGGATGTAGTGCCTCTGGATAAGTCGGAGATGGCAGTGGAAAATGCTGCATACAACACCCTGACGTTTGAATGGGGTAGAGTGGATGGAGCCCGTCAGTATTCATACGAATTCCGTCGTTCGGATTCGGAGGATATAATAGAGGTTGGTCTGACGAAGGATAACAAGGCAACGTTCACGGGTCTTGATCCGGATACGGAGTACACCCTCACCGTTCTGGCTTATGCCGCAATCAACAGCGACAACACAACATCAGAACCAATAGTGCTGACTGCACGAACATCGCCTCTTGAACCTATCGAAGCTCCTGTGTTAAGATGGTCACGCGAAGTGAACACCGTGATCATTTCCTGGGATGCCGTTGAGGGTGCAAGAACTTACGAATACTCTTTTGTTGATGCCGACGGAAACGAGATCGGCACAGGCACGACATTCAACACTTCTGTTTCGTTTGCCAACATGCAGGATGGAAAATATACGTTCAACATTGTAGCTCAGACCATAGCCGGAGGCCGCACGGACAGCGATGAGTCAAGCATGACGTTTGAATTCAAACGTGAACGAGAGGAGCTATGGCGTATCGAGGGCAATTATACCAGTGCATTGCTTGACAAGACATGGAAGGCAACGTTGGTTTCATACGATGATAATTCGTACACGATCCTTAACTGGTATGGTGTTGAGGGGTACGATCTGGAGTTCACAATAGATCAGAGTGATGCCAACAACATGTTCCACGCAGGCTGCGAGGGTGTAGAATACAATTATAATTCATCAACCGGAACGTATTCGATCCCGACCGGATTGTCGTCACCATCAACCATAGGTCTGAAAGCATCGGGCAACCAGAGCGCGATGACCGGTAACTCGGGTCGAGGCAATGTCACACTTTCAGTAACGGATGGTAGTACATCTGGTACTGACCGTCTGGAATGGGGTATCACAATCAACGATTTCGTGGGTACTTGGACTTTGAATTTTGCAGGATATGATTATTTTGCATACGGAGCCGAATCGGATTACGATGAGTTTTATACCGCTGACGTTGAGGTAACACTCGGTAGTGCGGCAAATACACTTATGGTTCCCATGCCTAATTATTATGGTTACAAAGGTGGTACAGGAACAATGGTTGTAGACCTTGACGAAATGACATTTACAATGTCTCCAGTTGAGATCGGGGCATTTGTTATCTCGGGTTACGGATTAGAAGATTCCAATGTGACGATGACAGGTACAATTTCGATGAAAAAGATTGTGTTTAATCCAATACAATTGTGGTGGGGTGAATACTATTACATTTCAGAAGATTCTTACTTGAACTATACGAGAGAATAAGACGAGAATATAAATGATAATTGCAGTCGGCGGATCGGTAACGGTTCGCCGATTGTTTTTTGGGGCGAGTGATTAGAGTTAGAGAGTTGGAGAGTTTAGAGTGCAGGGCGAGT
>OFFZ01001255.1_pt1 | contig 14220 bp, 13 predicted proteins | sample 1521631 | NCBI WGS metagenome assembly OFFZ01 (sample SAMEA3504102, study PRJEB24116) | mouse gut metagenome | biome: mouse gut; feature: mouse-associated habitat; material: faeces | place: Denmark | collected 2011 | reverse complement strand
CGCAGTTTCAGGAGAAGAGTAAAAAGCGGATGCTGGAGCTCATGGGCGGCGGCACGACTGTGCTGTTTGTGTCGCACAGTATTGAACAGATCAAGGAGATGTGTAAACGGGTTGTTTGGCTCGAGAGAGGAAATGTTAAGGCGATTGGTTTTGCAGAAAAAATATGCAGACAATATGCTGATGAGGGAGGAAATCTGTAGTGAAGATATTGGCGCATAGGGGATGCTGGAATACAGAAATCAAAAGCAACTCTCCCCAAGCAATCCGTTCTGCGTTGGAGCGTGGATTTGGTTTTGAATCTGATTTGCGGGATTATAGTGGAAAATTGGTGATCTCGCATGATATTGCTTGTGAATCATGCCAAAAAGCCGAAGAAGTATTTCAGTGGTTGGAAGAATTCAATGATCAGCACTGCTTTGCTATCAATATTAAGGCAGATGGGATGAAGGACCTGCTAGCGGAAGGGTTAGAACGCCATAGAATTAAGAATTACTTTACGTTTGATATGTCGGTACCGCAAATGGTTGAATTTCATCAACGAGGACTTACCTACTTTGCGCGCCAAAGCGAGGTTGAGCCAGTGCCCATAATGTATGAAAATGCGGCAGGAGTTTGGATTGATGGGTTCTTTGATGATGAATGGATTACAGCAGAGTTGTTGGAGCAGCATATTGTTTCAGGAAAAGCTGTATGCGTGGTTTCGCCAGAGCTTCACAAAAGGCCGCACCTGGATTTTTGGATGCGGTTGCTTCGTTTTAATATAAATTTTGACGAAGTGATGCTGTGTACAGACTATCCCTTAGAGGCAGCAAATTTTTTTACCGGCAAGATATGTTAAAGAGGATGGTAAATAATGCGCAACGAAATTAAAGCAATTGTTTTTGATATGGATGGGGTGCTGATTGAGGCCAAAGATTGGCACTACGAAGCGCTGAATAGGGCATTGCGCCTGTTCGGATATGAAATCAGCCGATATGACCATTTGGTTACTTATGACGGTTTACCTACCTCAAAAAAGCTGGAGATGCTGAGCTTAGATAAGGGACTCCCCCGTGGACTTCATCAATTTATCAACCAAATGAAACAGGCTTATACCCTGGATATGGTGCATACCAGCTGTTCACCACGTTTCTTTCATGAGTATGCGCTGTCGCGTTTGAAAGCGGAGGGATACCGAATTGCCGTAGCGTCAAATTCTATCCGTAATACGGTCCAGTTAATGATGGAAAAGAGCGGTTTATCTCCTTACCTGGATTTCTTTTTAAGTAACCAGGATGTAGCTAAAGCAAAGCCAGACCCCGAAATCTATTTGAAAGCAATTCAAAAGCTAAGGCTGGACCCGCGCGAGGTGCTGGTTGTGGAGGACAATCATAATGGTATTCAAGCTGCAACGGCAGCCGGGGCACACGTCATGAAGGTAGAAACCGTATACGACGTTAATTATGAAAATATCATGGCGCACATTGAAATGATTGTGCAAGGGCGGGAGATGATGTAAGTATGCGCAGGCTTAATATAGTGATTCCAATTGCAGGGCCAGATAAAGACCCTGCAAACACCGGTTATGTCAGAAGTCTCCAGGAGATTCAGAGGAAGACTATTTTGCAGTATGCATTTGAATCACTGCAGTCTATCTGTGCCTCTAATTTTGTTGTTGTTATTAAACAAAAGGATGTAAACCATTATCATTTAGATAATGTAGTGAAGCTCTTGCGGCCAGAAGCAAAAATCATTATAGCGGAGGGCGAAACTATGGGGGCGGCCTGTACCTGTATGTTGGCTGTTGATCAGTTGGACATGGACGCTCCATTGCTAATTACTGGAGTCGACCAAATTTTGACTGTTTCTACATTTCAAATAGTTGAAGACTTCATAAATCGTGAATTTGACGGTGGCGTTGTTATTTTTGATGACATCCACCCCCGCTGGTCGTTTGTAAAGCTGGATGAGGGAGGATTCGTCATTGAAGCCGCCGAAAAACGACCCATTAGCCGTAATGCTACGGCAGGATTTTACTACTTCAAAAAAGCTTCCTGTTTTTTTGAGGCTGCTCAAAAAATGATTAGTAAAAATGCGTCTGTGAATGGAAGCTTTTTCGTATGCCCTGTATTTAACGAAATGATTTTGCAGCAGATGTCCATTGGGACCTGTCGTATAGAAAAAGATCAGTACTACAGTTTCAGCCATGATTCCGGTATTGAGGCATACAAAATGCACCTAAAAAAACAGAGCGAAGGGGGAGGCTCGCTATGAGGACAGCCAAGCTGAAAAATATGGAAAGGGGTTGGTTCGTTGGAAACTTTACGCCAACTCTCTGTGCCACCAATGACGTTGAGGTAGCTGTTAAGCAGTATTGCAGAGGAGATGCTGAGCAATCGCATTACCACAAAATCGCTACGGAATTTACAGTGGTCATCTCTGGTAAGGTGCGGATGAACAGGGAGGAGTATGTACAGGGAGACATTATAATTATGGAGCCCGGAGATGTTACCGATTTTGAAGCCCTTGAGGACACTGTGAATGTAGTTGTGAAAATTCCTGGTGCAAACGATGATAAATATCTTGTGGAGGGCAAATAAATATGCTGAATATCGTTGTCCCAATGGCTGGCCGGGGAAGCCGGTTTGTTAAAGCAGGTTACCAGATGCCGAAGCCTCTGATAGATATCCATGGTCATCCAATGATCGAATATGTCACCCGTAACATTCGTCCTGACTGTGAGCACCGATTCATTTATATCTGCCAGCAAGAGCACCTGGAGCAATATCAGTTAGCTCAGGAGCTGGAACGCATGGCGCCAGGGTGTGCTGTTGTGACGGTGGATCATATTACGGAGGGCGCGGCCTGCACAGTACTGCTTGCGGAGCGGTACATAAATAACGAGGATGCTTTGATGATTGCTAACAGCGATCAATTTGTGGACACGGATATCAATAAATACCTTGGCGGTATTGGAGAGCATGACGGGCTGATTATGACTATGCCTGCGGATGATCCCAAGTGGAGCTATATTCGCTATGATGAGCGCGGCTTTGTCACGCTGGTGCGGGAAAAGGAGGTCGTTTCCAATCAGGCAACGGTGGGAATCTACAACTATAGGCGCGGAAGTGACTTTGTGAGGTTTGCCCATCAGATGATTGAGCGGAACATCCGAGTGAACAATGAGTTCTATGTGGCCCCTGTCTATAACGAAATGATTGAGGCGGGCCGGAAAATCGTATTTTGCGATGTGGGAGAGAAAATGTTTGGACTGGGAATTCCGGAGGATTTAAAAGTATTCTGTGAAAATCCGGTTTCGCGGAGAGTTTTTGGAGCAGAGGTGAATTGAGTGATTGTTGGGGGAATAGATACCAAGGATATTTCGGTTGTTGTGCAGGGGGCTGTGGATAAGGAAAATACGCCACGCTGCCTTAAAAGCCTGCGAAAACACCTCCCCGGCGCTGAGGTGATTCTCTCGACTTGGGAAGGGACCAATACCGATGGTCTTGATTATGATGTTGTCCTCTATAATCAAGACCCGGGTGGATGGCGCGATGGAAGGACTGATATTCTAAATAATTTGAACCGCCAGCTTGTTTCAAGCAAAAATGGAATCAAAGCCGCAAGCAAAAAGTATTGCGTCAAAATCAGAAGCGATATTATTTTCCGCTCTAACCGTTTTTTGACCTACTTTGACAAGTTCCCGAAGCGTGACCCCCAATATCAAGTTTTTCAAGAGCGGGTCATTTTTTGCTCTTATTTTTTTAAACGATATTTGGGACAAGTGCAGAACACAGTCCACCCGGTCCCTTTCCATATGAGTGACTGGTTTGCTTTCGGACTTAAAGAAGATGTTTCCTTGTTGTATGCTGCTCCTTTGGCTCGAGAACCCGAAAATACAAATTATATTAGCTTACACGAAACGGAAATATATTCGCCCCGTAGGAATTTGTTTGGATCGTCTCATCAATTTACACAGGAGCAGTATATTTTTTTCAATTGTATCAAGAAAAAATTGTCTACTCCTACGTACAATTCTATAATTGAGTACACATCAGAAAGTATTTTATTTAGTGATAAGGTAGCTGTAAATAACTGTATTGTATTAAATCCGTCGCAAATTAGTATATATTGTGGAAAGAATGGGATAGATCCTTATTGCACATGGTCAAAGAATGAGTTGTGCCTGGCAGAATGCGTCTGGGAAGGATTATATAGATACGATGTATTTGTGCAAGAGTATAAAAAGCATTGTGATCCTGATTATCTGATTCCAAGCGAAGCTTATATGAAAAAGAAAAAGTATTTACGATGGCATAAATTATTCGAAGTACCAGGAAACTAAAGGATGATTATGTTATGAATTTACCAAAAGTTAGTATCATTGTTCCGATATATAATACTGAAATATACCTTAATGAATGTTTGTTAAGCTTGATAAATCAAACATACCGAAGTATTGAAATAGTGTGCATAAATGATGGATCAACTGATAGTTCTGAAAATATTATCAAAAAATTTATGGTTTTAGATAATAGAATTGTCATGATTAACCAAGAAAACAAAGGCCTTTCTGCGGCCAGAAATGCAGGAATAAAAATTGCAACCGGTGAATACGTAATGTTTTGCGATTCAGACGATTTTTTTCAACTGGATGCAGTCGAGTTGTGTGTGAAAAAGCTTGTTGCGCATAGTTGCATTGATGGGGTCTTATTCAATGCACGGATGTTTTCAATGACTGGAACGATCATGAGAGGCATCGAAGGCGAGGCGTATGATACTGTCCCTTTAGTGATTGATTGTGATAAGTCAAGCTTTCTCGGTGGTTTTGGAAATGTTTGTTTTGGATGTTTTTCCTTATCAATTATAAAGAGTGGCAATCTAATATTTAGAGAAGGCTACATATATGAGGATTGGGATTTTGTTGCTAGATTTTCCATGCTTGCAAGGAAAATATATTGGTTAAACCACATGTTGTATAATTATCGTTGGGCGCAAAGTGGTACTTTGTGTGATAATGTTACAATCAAATGTCTTGACATTTTTATTACAATGTCGCTTGTGGAAAAATGTTTTAGAACGGCGGGGCGCTGGGAAAACAACCAATATTCTTTTTACATAAAAGCACTTGGACATATTCTCTATTTTAGACGTGACCGACTAACTAAAGCCAAGGAAGATGTCAGAGAGGCCTTTGAGAAAAAAGCAGAAGAGCTTGTCCAAGGCATACCATACACCATGCTATGCTCGTTGGTGCATTTTTTCCCTATGGAAGATCGAGTTTCAATTTTGAAGCTGCATCCGGATCATGGTATTGAAGTCCAATTCTGTCTGGATAATTTGAAGCGCCAGAAAATAGCGGCGAGAAAAGCAAAGATCAGGTCCTTTTTGAAGAGAATACTGATGAAATTTTTCCCGGCCTACCGTGTTGCCGTTAACACCCGGTACGAGATGGAACAGATGCATGGTGAACTGATGGGAAAGCTGAATGAAATTACATGGCTGCAATATGAAAACCGTAAAGAAATCAACCTAATTATGCGTAAGTTAGGAATAGATGGAGAAGCAAAAACCATAGAAGAAATTTTAGTTGCAAAAGAAAATGAAAATTATATCAAATGACATTTCCCTTGTTGTCCAAGGTGCTGTAACCCCCGTGACTAAAGCTGTTCTAAATAGCCTGCGGGCAATTTTTCCCGGTGCAGAGCTGATCCTTTCTACATGGGAGGGATCAGCTCTGGACGGTCTTTCATACGACAAGGCGGTCCTTTCGCCGGACCCAGGTCCACAGGTTGCGGATGAGGTTGCGCATTTGGATAACAATGTCAATCGCCAACTTGTAACGACATCTGCGGGTGTAAAAGCAGCCACGCGGCCATACATTTTGAAGACAAGAACAGATATCTTCATCAATAGTGCCGGGTTTCTGAAATATTTTGAGCGGTACGATCAAGAGCCTCCGTATATATTCCAAAACCGTGTTTTGATTTGCAGCTATTATACTAGAAATCCAAGAGTTATGAACATCTGCTTTCATCCGTCCGATTGGATTTTGTTCGGAAATGCTGAGGATTTAAGGCTGTATTACTGTAAAATCGCCTTTCAAACCCGGGAGGAAGCGGAGTGGTTTAAGACTCACGATAAAGCAAAGCAGTTGTTCACAAATTTTTTGTCCCGTTTTACACCAGAACAGTACATTTTTATCTCGTTTATGCGTCGATTCCGCGATATACCCATTGATTGTTATTATGATTTTGGCCCCGCCCTTATGCGCCTGTCGGAAGAGTTGTACGCCAGATGCTTTGTGGTGCTGGACTATCAGGCTCAGCTCGATATCCGCTTTACAAAGTATGATCCCAACCGCTATTTAGAAAAGCATACAATAATGGCTCACTGGCAATGGAGGGCGTTGTATCATCGATATTGTCAAGAGAAGATCAGCGTACTGTGGGGAATTTATTGCCTTTATGGAATTGCATGGAGGTCGGCTTCCTTTATTAGAGCAGTGGGTATTCGCATAATTGACCACTTAGGCCTAAAAGAGACCATTAAACGCTTTTTGACGAGGATTAGGCAGTCGTAAAGAAATAGAACTTGAATTAGTAAAGTAAAGGCTTAAAAATTGAAAGGAGGTGAGACACAATGCGGATGGACTTGAAGGTTCGGACGGCGGCGGCCGCTCGCCCGAGCTGTAATGTCCTATGCCGGGGCCGGAAGCGTACGGCCCGCGCGAGGGACCCCACATTGTGAGGGGTTCGTTAGCGGACACAGCGGTGTCCGAAAATCGTCCTATGAAAGGAGTAACAAGTAAATATGAAGAAAAAATTCTTAGCGAAACTGCTGGTGCTGTGCATGGCTGTTTCCATGCTTCCCACAGCGGCCATTTCTGTTGGCGCGGCTGGCACAAAGGAGGCTAAAACCAATAGCTGTAGCTTCACCGCAGCCTCGTCTACCGGCGGCAGCGCGTATGTTGTTGCGGGTGATACCGAAGGAAAAAAGCTTACTAGCAGTCCGTATACCGTAACCGGGGATGCCGCCACCATCAGCCTTAGACCCGACAGCGGTTACAAGGCTGTTATCGACGGTGAGTCCGGTAGTTCCTACTACACCTATACCCTGCGTAGAGACACCAAGGCCGTTTCTGGGTATGTCTATCTTACCAGCGAGGATACGGAGGTTGTACTGGCCAAGTACTCCGCTATTGAGGTCCACCCCGTATTTGAAAAGACCAGCAGCTCCAGCGGCGGCAGCAGCGGCGGGTCTTCCTCCAGCTCTGACAAGGTGACTGTGGAAGAGCCCTCGACCAGCGGCGGAACGACTACCGTTGAGGTGAAGGTGGAGACCAGGACCTCTGGAACGACCACCAGCGCGACCGTGTCCAGGAAGGACATGGACAAGGCTGTAACCAGCGCGGTAGAGGCCGCGGCCAAGGCCGGGACCGCCCCTGCCATTGAGGTCAAGGTGGAGACCGGCGACAAAACCACCGCGGTGAACGTCAGCCTGCCCGCCAAGTCCCTGAAGACCCTGAGCGCGGCTGAGGGCGCGACGCTGAGCATCACCTCTGATGTTGCGGACGTGGTTCTGGACAGCGAGTCCACCGCCGCTCTGGCGGAGCAGGCCACCGGCAGCACCGTCACTGTGGCTGTGAAGCCGGCCACCGGCCTGAACAGTGCCCAGAAGGAAGCGGTAGAGGGCGCCACTGTAATCGACGTCTCTGTCACCAGCGGCGGCAAGCAGATCACCGACTTCGGCGGCGGTGTGCTCGCGGTTTCCGTGAAGTACGCTCTGCCTGACGGCGTGAGCTCCGCCGAGGTTCAGGTGTTCTACCTGACCGACGGCGGTGCGCTCGAGGCCCATGAGACCAGCTACAGCGGCGGCAAGGTGACCTTCACCACCACCCACCTGAGCAAGTATGTCATTGGTACGAAGTCCATGATGGGCATCAGCTTCGAGGACGTTCTGCTTGGCCAGTACTACTACGACGCGGTGGCGTGGGCTGCCAAGAGCAAGATCACGGCCGGCGTTACCGCGACCATGTTCGCGCCTGACAAGACCTGCACCCGTGCGGAGATCGTCAGCTTCCTGTGGCGTGCCGCCGGCTCTCCCGAGCCCAAGTCCGCCAGCAACCCCTTCACCGACGTGGACAGCGGGGCCTACTACTATAAGGCCGTGATGTGGGCCGTGGAGGAGGGCATCACTGCCGGTACCTCTGAGACCACCTTCTCCCCCGACAAGACCTGCACCCGCGCCGAGGCTATGGCGTTCCTGCACCGGTCCGAGGGCAGTCCCGCCGCTTCCGGCGTGGGCTCCTTCACCGACGTGCCCGCCGATGCCTATTACACCAACGCCGTGGCTTGGGCAGTGAAGTCCGAGATCACCGCCGGTACCTCTGAGACCACCTTCTCCCCCGACAAGACCTGCACCCGTGCTGAGATCGTGACCTTCCTGTACCGCGACATGGCGAAATAAAATTTCCCAAATTAGAGGGACGGGGCTTGAAGCCCCGCCCTTCTCCGAGGCCTCCGCCGCTTGGAGGAGGCCCGGGAGAAGGGCGAACATGGAGATGGAGTGTGACCAGGAATGTCAGGAAAAAATTTAAGAGGCCAGAAAAAATCCGAACGAAACCGCCTGGATTCCAGGGCTGTTCTGGTCCTGCTGGCGGCCGCATTGTATTTCCTGGCCGTCTGCCTTACCTCTGCGGCGACGGGAAAAATGGCCGGGATGCTTCTGGCGGTATTGACGCTTTCGTCGGTATTCCTGTTTTTCTCCCGCCTGCGGGACCGTATCGGCGTACCGCTGCTGCTGCTGGCGGCGGTGGTTCTGATGGACGGCATATCGACGTTCTATGCTGTGTCCGGAAAATTCGCCCTCTATGAGTTCTTAAAGGTGCTGTCCGCGTTCTGCCTGACGCTTCTGCTTTTGGCGGCCGCGCCGGAGGGGGAGCCGGGGCGTTGGCTTGCCTCCGTCCTGGAGGGCTTTGCGGCGCTGGCCGGGGTGGTCAGCATCGATCTGCTGTCCACCCGGTGGCTGAGCGGGTCTGTAGTGTGGGTGCTGGGCCAGTTTACGCCGGACTACGCCGCGCTGGATGGAGTGGAGGCCGGCGTGCGGATGACCTCGTTGTTTGTCAACCCCAATGTGTTCGCGGGAGTGGCGGGCCTGGGTGTTCTGCTGTCCCTGGGCCTGGCCCGGTCGTCTGGGACAGTGGGGGAGCGGCGTGTCCATCTTGTCTGCCTGTACGTCAACGCTCTGTCATTTTTGCTGGCCTTCAGTATGGGGGCCAGCGGAGCGATTGCCCTGGCGTTTTTGGTGTACTTAGTGCTGGAGCAGCGTCAGGCACGGCGTGTGCGGCTGCTGGTCCTGATGGTGGAGACGCTGGTCCTGACGGCCATCTCCGCGGCGGCTGTATCCGTCAGCTCCTTCCAGACGTGGGCGGGCGTACAGCCTGTGCCTCTGCTGTGTACGGTCCTTGGCGCGGCGGCGCTGTGTGCGGTGGACGGTACGCTGGGCGGCAGGCTGGCGGCGCGACTGGACGGCTCCGCCAAAGGGACCGTCCTTCTGACCGGCGGCCTGCTGGTGGCTCTGGCGGCGTTTGTTCTGCTGGCCTTCAACTGGACAGGCCCCGAAACCCTGAGCGCGGGCGGCGCGCTGCGCCGCGCGGCCTACCCAGAGCCCGGTACATATTCTCTGGAGGTCCAGGGGGATGCGCCCGTCCAGGTCATGATCGAGAGCCAGAACCAACAGCAGACCATGATGCACACCAGCACCGTGCTCTATGACGGCCCGGCGGAGGGCGCGGCGTTTACCGTCCCGGACGGCAGCCTGGTGGTCTACTTCAACTTCAGCGCTCCGGACGGGGCGCATTTAGAGACGGCGGCCTACTCGGGCCAGGCCGGTTCGGGTGAGGTGCCGCTGGGCTATAAACTCCTGCCCGGATTTATGGCGAACCGGCTCCAGGGTCTGTTCGCCAACGAGAACGCCATCCAGCGGCTGGTATTTTTCTCGGACGGCATGAAAATCTTCCGCCGCAGTCCGGCGGTGGGCCTGGGCCTGGGGGCCTTTGAGAACGGCGTAAAGAGCGTGCAGTCCTTCTACTATGAGACAAAATACGCCCACAACCACTATATCCAGACGCTGGCGGAGACCGGCCTTGCGGGCCTGGCGCTGTTTCTGGCCCTTTTTGGGGGAAGCGCCGCCGCCGTTCTGCTGGAGCGCAGGCGGGGCCGTGAGGCCCACCCCCTGACGCCCGCGCTGGGCGCGTCGCTGGTGTTCATGGCCGCCCACGCCGCCACCGAGGTGGTGTTCTCCGCCTATGCCTATCTTCCCATCGCCTTTGGCGTGTTCGGACTGATTTCCCTGTGCTGCGGCAGGTCTCTGGCTGGGGCGCGGCTGACGCGGAAGCTGAAAACCGTCTCCCTGCTGGCTGTCTCCGCCCTGATCGGGGTGTATGCCCTGCTGCTGGGCTGCAATATGCAGGCGCAGAAGCTTGTGGCGGAGGAGAACTCGCTCAATTCCCTGGCGGAGGCCGCCGCGCTGGACCGGTTCGAGTGGGCCGACTACGCGCTGTCCTACGTGGTCAGTGTGTCGGAGATGGAAAAGGCCGGCGGCAGCGAGCTGACCGGGGACATCCGGGCACAGGCGGACGCCTTTGCCCTGCGGCTGTCCAGTCAGGACTCTAATACAATTCCCATCTACCTGGCGGAGTACTATTTCCAAAACGGCCGGACGGCGGACGGCTTAGCCATGGTGGAAAAGTACGTGACCTATGTCTCCTCCGACCCGGAGGGCTGGCGTCAGGCCTTCGAGCTGCTGGAGCGGTATGAGGAGGACACGGATGTCTACCGCGCGGGCGTGCTCCGTGCGGCGGAGCTGCTGGAGCGGTGGAACCGGGAAAACATGGGTGAGATCGTGCTGGAAGAACAGGCTTACGAATTGATCGAGAGAATAAGGAATAATCGAGGATGATCAGAGAGAATCAAAAGCTGTTGAATACCCTTCATGTGCTCAGCGACGGGGCCATTTTGTTCCTGTCCTTTCCGGCGGCCTTCTGGATACGGTTTTCCGTCTTTCACGGTATTGTCACGGTGCCGCTGAGTGCATACGTCACGCTGGCGGCGGTCTATACCGGGGCGCAGCTGTTTACCTACGCCGCCTTCGGGCTGTATCAGAGCTTCCGGCGGAAGCGGCTGCGGTATGAGCTGCTGCGCCTGTGGGGGGCGAATACCCTGGATATGTCGGTGCTGCTGGGCCTGCTGTTTCTGAGCCACGAGGTACACTACTCCCGCTGGGTATTGGCGATTATGTTCCTGCTCAGCAATGGCGGGCTGAGCGCGAAGCGGTATTTCCTCCGGAAGGTTTTGCGGAGATACCGGCAGGCGGGCTACAACCAGAAGCATGTGCTGCTGCTGGGCAGCGGCCGCGCGGCGGTGCGGTATCTGCGTGAGATCCGGGAGCACCGTGAGCTGGGCTATGTCCCGGCCGGCTTTATGGACGACGGCTGGAGAAGCGAGCTGGACGGCCTGGCCCGCCTGGGCGGCTACGGGGAGCTGGCTCAGGTGCTGGAGGCGCTGCGCCCGGATGAGGTGGTGGCGGCGATGGAGCCGCAGGACTTTCCCCAGACGCCGGAGATCATCGAGGCCTGTGAGGAGGCGGGTGTGCGGCTGTCTATTATCCCATTCTATGCCAACTATATGCCCTCCAACCCTCAGTTTGACGATTTAAACGGCATTCCCATGCTGAACATACGTCACATCCCCTTGGATAACTGGGCCAACGCGTTCTGCAAGCGGACGATGGACCTGGTGGGCTCCGGCTTCCTGCTGGTCCTGGCCGCTCCGGTCATGCTGGCCTGCGCGGTGGGGGTGAAGCTGTCCTCGCCGGGTCCGGTGCTGTTCCGGCAGGAGCGGATTGGGAAGGAGAAGCGGCCGTTTTATATGTATAAGTTCCGCTCCATGCGGGTGAACGACCGGCAGGACACCGCGTGGAGCAGGGACCGTGACGAGCGCAAGACCGCCTTCGGCGCGTTTATGCGCAAGTGTTCCCTGGACGAGCTGCCCCAGCTGTGGAACGTTTTCAAGGGCGACATGAGCCTGGTAGGCCCCCGCCCGGAGATCCCCCACTATGTGGAGCAGTTCCGGAAGGAGGTCCCGCTGTACATGGTGAAGCACCAGGTGCGGCCGGGGATCACCGGCTGGGCGCAGGTAAACGGACTGCGTGGGGACACCTCGATCCGTGAGCGTGTGGAGCTGGACGTGTACTACATTGAGCACTGGAGCCTGTGGTTCGACATCCATATCCTGCTGACCACTGTATTCGGCGGGAAGTTTATCAACAGTGAGGACCTGGGCCGGGAGAAAGCGGGGCGGGGCGTTTGAGGCGCAAGGTGCTTTTTACAGCCTCGACCTTTTCCCATATCCGGAACTTCCATCTGCCCTATCTGAACGCCTTCCAGGACCTGGGCTGGGAGGTCCACGCGGCGTGCGGGGGCGTGGGGGAGCCGGTCCCATACGCGGACAGAATGGTATCTCTGCCGCTTCGGAAGCGGATGTGGGCGCTGAGCAATTTCAAGGCTGCACATACGCTGCGGAATATGATCCGGGCGGAGGGGTACAGCCTGGTCAGCACCCACACCTCGCTGGCGGCGTTCTTCACCCGGCTGGCGGTGAAGGGGATGGACAACCGGCCCCCGGTGGTGAACATGGTCCACGGCTATCTGTTTGACGACCGGACCCCGGCGCTGAGGCGCGCCGTCCTGCTGATGGCCGAGCGGCTGACGGCGGGGGAGACGGACCTCCTGATGACAATGAACCGGTGGGACTGCGAGCTGGCGAAGCGGTATTCTTTGGGCCGTGAAATTGTGGAGCTCCCAGGCGTGGGAGTGGATTTTTCCCGGCTGGACTGCGGCCGGGAGAAGGGCGGCACACTGCGAAAAGAGCTGGGCATCCCGGAGGACGCCGTTGTGCTGATCTACCCGGCGGAGTTTTCCAAGAGAAAGAGCCAGGCGGTTCTGATTCAGGCGATGGCCAGACTGCCGGAACAGACCGTGCTGGTCCTGCCCGGGGAGGGCGCTTTATGGGAGCAGTGCAGGGCGCTGGCGGCTCAACTTGGTCTGGAAGGCCGGGTCATATTCCCGGGGCATGTCCGTGACATGGCGCCGTGGTATGGGATGGCGGATATCGCCGTCTCATCCAGCCGGAGCGAGGGCCTGCCGTTCAATGTGATGGAGGCCATGTACTGCGGCCTCCCGGTGGCGGCCAGCGCGGTGAAAGGACATGTGGACTTGATTCGTCACGGAGAGACAGGCTTGTTGTATCCTTATGGGGACCCGAAGGTCTGCGCCGGTGTGGTTCGGCCGCTTATAGATGATGCGGAGTTACGGAACCAGTTGTCCGCAGCTGCCCGAAAGGATGTGGAAAAACGCAGCCTGAGCCATGTGCTTTCAAAGGTTATGGATCAGTATCTGCGGGCCGCCGATTGAAAGCCCGCTGTTCTTTAAACGGCAGCTAGGCTGTCTTCAGAGAGCTGGTAAAAGGACGGCCAAGACCCCTGCCGGAGCAGATGTACCAGCGGGATATCTCAACGCGTGCCGAGCGGCCGACTTTCCACAGCTTTGTGGGGGCGGCCGCTCTTTTTTTCGCGTGGACGACGCCCATAGTCGGCACTATCTTCATCGATTGTGAATTCTCCGCAAATAAACGAAGTGGTCTCCAATTTATTTCTTAGGGAACTTAGCTTTGAAACCGGCATGTCATGGAGAATGTCAATTTCTCCGCCGCGTGCAGGCCGCAGTTTCCACAAAGCCAAAAGGAGATTTGACTTTCCGGATTCATTTAATGCCAACTAAGGTCGTTACGTCATCGCATTCAACCCATCCACTATCTTGTATGGATCGAAAATTAGTCACTCAAAATTTGTTTAATTTCATAATAGTTACCGTTCAACCACTACATAGTAAGTGGAGAACCGATACTGGGTTGCCACCAAGCCTAGGGCGGAGACCAGTAGTAGTCCAACCGGTTTTGTTCCTGCTCCAGCTCCACCAGCTGAATAGCAATCTTCTCTTTCGTATCAGCATTCCTTTCAACCTATCATTTTTTATTGTTCGATCTCTCAGTGCCTGTTCAGACATTGGATGCCCTCCCGGCTGTCCACCGCCGCTGTCTCCGTGCCCCAGTGCCATTGCGCTGAGCATCCCGGACTCGGGCGCCGTCCATGCGAAAAAAAGAGCGGCCGCCCCCACAAAGC
>OFFZ01001251.1_pt1 | contig 14244 bp, 12 predicted proteins | sample 1521631 | NCBI WGS metagenome assembly OFFZ01 (sample SAMEA3504102, study PRJEB24116) | mouse gut metagenome | biome: mouse gut; feature: mouse-associated habitat; material: faeces | place: Denmark | collected 2011 | reverse complement strand
AGCGTTATGCAGTCTGATTTCACGGCAAGTGAAATCGTTAAGCAGTATATATTGACAAGACGGATTTCATCAGGGAATGGTGGGAGAATCAGGATGCCGTTACTCTGATTACCCGCCCCAGACGCTTTGGCAAGACATTGACGATGAGCATGCTGGAATATTTCTTTTCCGTGGAATGTGCAGGGAAGGCAGGACTCTTTGAAGGCCTTTCCATCTGGAAGGAAGAGCGGTATCGGCATCTACAGGGGACATATCCCGTCATCAGCCTTTCTTTTGCCAGGGTGAAGGAGACCACATTTCCGGGCGCCAGGACGCAGATCTGTCAGATTATTACAGAACTGTATGACAAATATGATTTCCTTCTGGACAGTGGATGCCTGAATGAGCGGGAGAAGGAAAGGTTCCGGGGAGTATCTGTGGACATGGCAGACTATCTGGCTACGAATTCGCTGCATGCGCTGTCGTCCTTCCTTTCACGCTATTATGGCAAAAAGGTCATCATCCTGCTGGACGAGTACGACACGCCCATGCAGGAGGCTTATGTACATGGCTACTGGAGTGAAATAGTGGAGTTTATCCGGAACCTGTTCAATGCCACGTTCAAGACGAACCCATACCTTGACCGGGCCATCATGACAGGGATTACCCGGGTCAGCATAGCTTCTTGCGAAGCATTAGAATCTATATTTTCAGACCTGAACAATTTGACGGTAGTGACATCTACATCCGAGCAATACGCGGATAGTACCAAAGCCTTGTGGGGAAGCTGATTCGGGAGGGCAGCCAGCAGGTAAAGCAGGATTTTGAAAGCCTGATGCAGGGTGAAGCAATCCGGATGGAGATAGACGAGCAGATTGTATACAATCAGCTGAACCGGAAAAAGAATGCCATCTGGAGCCTTCTGCTGGCCAGCGGGTACCTGAAAGTGGAGGATACGGAATTTTCCGAGGAGACAGGACGGTGCTATTACACGCTGGCGCTGACGAACAGGGAAGTCCGCTTCATGTTCGAAAGCATGGTTCGGGACTGGTTTGCGGAGGATGACAGCAGCTATAACGATTTTATCAGGGCGCTGCTGGCGGATGACATTAAGGCGATGAATGTCTATATGAACAGGGTGGCCCTGCAGAGCTTCAGCTATTTCGACACCGGGAACAGGCCTTCCGGGGAGGAGCCGGAACGCTTCTACCATGGATTTGTCTTAGGGCTGATGGTGGAACTGACGGACAGGTATGTGCTGACTTCCAACCGGGAGAGCGGGTTTGGCAGGTACGATGTGATGCTGGAGCCCAGGCAGTATAAGGGCGGGAATCTGGCTGAAGGTGCGATAGTAAATAGTGGAAATGGAGATGCGATAACAAATAATCGTAATAAAGATATGGTAATAAATAATCGTGATAGGGACGCGATAATAAATAATCGCAATAGAAATGCGATTATTATCGAGTTTAAGGTACAGGATTCGGAGGAGAAGAGCCTTGCGGATACTGTGGCGGCTGCGCTGAAGCAGATTGACCGCATGCAGTATGTGGCATCTTTGGAGGCAAAGGGGATTCCCGCGGAGCGGATTCGGAAGTACGGTTTTGCTTTTCGGGGAAAGGAAGTGCTGATAGGGTCGTGAGTGTGGATGCTGTCGCGATAAGTCGAAAAAGCATCCCCGGAAATGAGTAGCGGTACCGCACAGGGCATGTGGGGAGGTTTTTTGATGATATTACCAAAAGTATTGCAATCTCTGCAAAATGTACATATAATCATACAAAGGTGGGTAGACCATTTTCTGCCAAACCCGGAAAAACGCCAGGCGCGGGAGATTCTGCTGCTCATCTGCCGGAAATGCCATGAGGAAGAGACAGGGACAGAAAGCGGAACAGATGCGTCAAAGAGGAATCTGCCAGGGAAGCGAAAACGCTTTCTGCACATCTCATGGGAAGAGTGGAAAGAGCGCAAATGGCTGTCCGTTATCTGCCATCCGGTTTTTCTGCAAAGGCAGTACAGCCCGGAAGTCCTGGCAGGTCTCTGCGGCTTTCTGCAGGAAGAAAGCCAGCTTCGTCCGGAAGGGATAGGGCAGGATCTGTATTTTGCCCTGTGCATGGCATATGGATTTTTCACGGATGGCGGTGGTACGGCGGACGGTGCGGCGGCTGCTGACAGGCAGACAAGGCTGGCAGCATCGCCTGGGGCGGAAAGCGAGTATGACCGTATGAAAGGGCTGCTTGCCGCACACCCCAGTCACAGGGAGTATGTGCAGGATCTCCGGTTCTGGCCCGATTTGATAGAAGAGCGCCGGTTCTTTTCTTTCTGTAGGGAGGCATGCTGCCTCTGGCTGGGCATGGGGGATCGGGAACAGCGGGCCGCCTTCGGGGAGGGCTTTCCGGACATGGCGGAGCAATGGCTGCTGATGTCCTCCCTCCCCGAGTCCGATACGGAATTCGTCTTCCGTAACCTCTGCCACCTGCCACAGCCTCTATTTTCACGGCAGCTGGCGGCGAAAATGCAGGAATACACCCATCTGTGCCGGGAGCGGCAGGAATTTTTCCAGGCGTTCGTGGACGCGCTGGACCATAAGGGAGAAGGGCATTCCGTCCATGAATGCGGATATGTGCCACTTATGCAGCGCTTCAGCGCCCTGAGGGCACGATATGGTTCGGCGGGGAGCTGGAAAAAGCATCTGTGCAGCCGCAGTTTCCAGAACGCATTCCGTGACTGGGTGCTGCACCCGCGCCATGACGGCTATGTCAGCTCCTGGGCCAGGTATCTGGAATACTATGGGTGGCGGGAGGTGCGCAGCCAGTTCGGCGGCAGCTCGCCTTTTGAGGAAGAGCTGCTCGGGTGGCTTAAGACCGATTTGTATTTCAAGGAGTACGAGAAACGCTACCAGAAGGAGTCGGCCTGGAAGGAGCAGCAGATAGAAAAGGCCTATTTCCGTGAACTGTTCCCCCTGCCGGAACGAAGCGAAGGAAAGCTTGAGGTGCTCCGCAAGGCAGAGCAGGGGAAAACAATCGACGCAAAGAAGGCGTCGGAAGCCCTCAGCGAACTGTATGCGTTTGATGAAACGGCGCTGCGCCGTCTGACGCAGGCCACCAATGCCATGGTACGTTTCAATTTCCTTCTGGGCGCCCCAAAGGACAGGGAAGAGGCGGCGTGGGGGGACGCGGTCTGCTTCCTGGAGGATGAGGTCCTGATCTACCGCAGGGAGGAAGACGGGACCTGCCGCATGAGCCACGCCGCTTTTTTTGACCTGATTGCTCACATTGTGGACAGCAAGGCGGACTGCCACATGACGCATCAGAAGTCTTTCTATAACGATGAATTTATGGATACGGTCTGCAAAAATATGTACCTGTACGAATGCTATATATCCGGCATGAAATGACGCAGGAAGGAAGAGATTTCTTATGGTGCCACAGGAACGCATATACGTTAAAACAACTATATAAATTTGAAAAGCAGAAAGGAAGTCAATGATATGGAACACAAAGGAACCAAAACAATCGAGACAGAACGTTTGATACTGCGGGCTTTTCGGGCAGAGGACGCGGAGGCCATGTTCCGCAACTGGGCCTGCGACCCGGAAGTGACGAAATTCCTGACCTGGCCCGCCCACGGGGACGTAAGCGTCACCAGGCATGTCCTGGCGGATTGGGTCGGCAGGTACGGTGAGTCTTCCTATTATCAGTGGGCCATTGAACTGAAAGAAATCCGGGAGCCGATCGGCAGCATCAGCATCGTGAAGTCCAGTGACGAAACCGAATCCGCCACCATAGGCTACTGCATCGGCCGCCGCTTTTGGGGACAGGGCATCACCGCGGAGGCGCTGGAGGCCGTGATGGCCTACCTTTTTGAGGAAGTGGGCATGAACTGCGTGAACGCCTGCCACGATCCCCGCAATCCGAACTCCGGGAAAGTCATGCAAAAATGCGGCATGGCCCTGGAGGGCACATGGCGGGCAGGGGGCATCAACAACCAGGGCCGGTGCGACGAACGCTGGTATTCCATACTGAAAGCGGAATATGACAGAAGAGGAGACGCGGAAGAAATCTGGAAAGAGCTCTACGAGAAAGCCCTGGCCGTCCAGAATGGGAGGAAGATTTCAAACTATGTGGACGCGGGCGGCGTGGCGGCCGCCATTCTGACAGCCTCCGGGAACATTTACACAGGCGTATGCGTGGACACCTGCTCCACCCTGGGAATCTGCGCCGAGCGCAACGCCATGTTCCACATGCTGACCAACGGCGAGCACGAAATCCGGAAAGTGCTGGCAATCATGCCGGACGGCCGGACGGGAGCGCCCTGCGGGGCCTGCCGGGAACTGATGGCCCAGCTGATGCCGGATTCCTACAGGGACATTGAGGTCATGCTGGACTATGAGCGGAAACGGACCGCCACGCTGGGGGAACTGACGCCGGAGTGGTGGATTTAGCATGGGCGAGTCAAAGCTGCGTGAACTGGACGCTCTGGCGGAACTGCTGCGGGAACCGGATGAAAACGGGGAGCAGATAGTCCCATGAGGTGAAAGCTTGGACAAAAATGGGATAAACGGCATGACTGGCTGTGTGAAAAGACGGAAAAGATCGGACTTACGTCTGCGTAGGAGGGAAAAATGGAGCACGTAGCAGAGTTGGGCGGAATCGTCACAGGATTCCATGTGACAGGGCAGTGCATCGACTGTATGTGTGGGAAAAAGCTGCTGAAAATCGATAAAACATCCCGAAACATTCTTTGTCAGAAGACAGTGTTCGGGAAAGATGGGCTGTCAAGAAAGCTGATTGCAGATGACGATCGGATTTATATCTATGATTTCTGTACGCTTTATGTCCTGGGCCAAAAGGACTATGAACTGTTAGGCAAGTGGCAGTTAGGCAATGATTTAAGCTCTGATATATGTGGGATGACTGTGGATGATGAGACCATTTATTGTTCCATACGGAACGGAAAAGTGATTACTCTTGACAAACAGTCGTATCGGCAGAAAGAGTTCACTGTTTCCGGAAGCAGTATGTGGAGTCTGCAGACATATGGTTTATACTTGATTGGCGGAACGGTGGAAGGGGAGCTGCTGCTATTGGATAAAAGGACGCTTTCCATTGAAAAGAACCTTGTCCTGGGGAAGAAAAACATCGGCAGCCTGCATATTGACGGAGAAGCCTTATATGCCGCCGGTCACGATGGAAAACTTTACAAAATCAGCATAAGAAGCTTCGAAATCCAGGCATCTGTGAAGAAAGCGCACAGGAAAATGTTCGTTTGTGCAGGGGTAAGCGGGGATATGCTGGTAACCATTTCTTACCCTTGCTCGGAAATCGCCTTTTGGGATAAGGATACATTGGAAAAGATAAAAGTGATCAATACTCCATTAAAGCTATCAGGGAGCGCATATATAGAAAACAATTTCATGTATCTCTCTTCTCGTAATATCTTCGGAATTGACAGGATGAAATTAGATGAGTAGCTAATCTGGCAGGTGATTTTGCTTCCTAAATATATATTCGGTGATTGAATCTTGCACACAAACCGGATAAACGGCATGACTTGCTGTGTTTAATCTCTCCGGGTCTAATTCCCCGCAGCTCTGCTGCGGGGAGTTTCATTGGTTGGCAGGAATTAAATGCCATTTATATAGTCGCGTAAATTGCGTGAAAGAATGGAAACAGGGCATCAGGCGGCGCAGGAACTTATTGACAGATTCTGTAGCCAGTTATATAATTCGGTTATATAAATAATTTATATAACTGAATTATAGGATTGCATACAAGGAGTGGTGAAGATGCCGAAGCAGAGAATCACGAAAGAGATGGTGGTGGACGCTGCCTTTGAGATAGCGAAGAGCAGCGGCATGGAACAGGTTCTGGTGAGGAATATCGCGGACAGGATAGGGTGCTCCGTGCAGCCAATCTACAGCTATTGCAGGAACATGGACGGCCTGTGCCGGGACGTGGCAGCGCGTGTCCGCTGTTTCGTGCGGGAATATGTGGCAGAGCGTATCGATAGGGACGACCTGTTCCGCAGCACAGGCAGGGCATATATCCAGCTGGCGAAAGAACAGCCTCATTTATACAAGATATTCATCCTGCACCGGCGGGAGGGGATATCGTCCCTGGAGGATCTGTACCGGGCGGAGGCCGATTCCGGGACAGCCGGATTGCTTGCGGATAAGCTGGGCATCAGCGCGGAGCAGGCCAGACAGCTGCATCTGAACATGCTGATCTACACCATTGGAATCGGCACTGTTTTTTCCGTGACCACGCCGGGGATTTCAGCGGACGAGATATATGGGCAGCAGGAAAGCGCCTATGAAGCGTTTTTGAATCAGGCAATGGGCGGAAAGGAGCGGAAATGAGGAAAGGGAAATTATGCATCCGGCATAGCCGGGCTGGCGTTCCTGAAGAAGCACATCGTCCAACTGCAGGATAAGAGGACAGCCGTTTTCTGCATCGGCGCGTCCCCCTATGACGAAAGCGCGCTGGAGGAAATCAGAGCGCGGAACCTGACGGGAGGGCTGCAGGGAATTCCGCTTTTCTACGGGCGGGGAACCTGGGATGAGAGCAGAATGACGTTCCGGGACAGAGCCCTGTGCAGGATGCTGCAGAAAGCCGTGGCGAAGAGAGACCCCGACACCTATGAGCCGTGGATGAAAGCGCTCATGTGTGCCGTAGGGCAGGCCTGCGACTGGACAGACCGGGCATATCTGGAACCGTTGTTGGACTATCTGAAAGAATAAGGAAAAAATCTATAAAAATTTTTTTTTCATGCAACCAACTCCTGATTTTGTCGGAATATATAGTGAAAGCGGTAAGCAAAGCGCAAGAGAAAAAAGGCTCTTGGAATTTTGGAAGCGGAATCAAGTATTGAGGCCGAAAGGCACCCGGAAAGCGGGGGAATCAGCTCCAAGAAGCTCCGTAAAGCAGTGTGATATGCGGCCTGGAGGTTTCGAGAGGATATAAGAAAGAATCGGAGAAGAATCCGGTTATTCCATATCTGATAACGAAAGCGATGAACGGAGCGCAGAAGAGCCAACGAGTAAGCGCAGAAGAGACAACGGGCAGGCGCAGAAGAGCCAGGGAATGAATGCCAGGGAATGGGAGCGACAAAAGGGAGCCACAGGAAAGGGGAAACAGGGATGCAGGACGAAGCGATTGTAGGGATGTACTGGCAGAGGGATGAAAACGCGATTCAGGAGACAGAGCGCAAATATGGGCGCTATCTGTCGAAGATTGCCTATCATGTGCTGGCTGACCTGGAGGACAGCAAGGAGAGCGTCAACGATACCTATCTGAAAGCGTGGAATTCCATGCCGCCCCACAGACCGGAAGTCCTTTCCGCCTACCTGGGCAGGATCACCAGACAGCTGTCCATCGACATGTTCCGGGGACGGAACCGGAAGAAGCGGCAGGCATCGGAATACGCCCTGTCCCTGTCCGAGCTGGAAGACTGCGTTTCCGGCAAAGATGCCACGGAACAGGACGTGAATCTGCATCTGCTCTCGGAGGCCATCGGCGCTTATCTCCGCACGCTGACACCGGAAGCCCGAAATACTTTCGTGGGAAGGTATTACTATATGGATTCCCTGAAAGAAGTGGCCGCATATTTCGGCATGAGCGAATCCAAGGCGAAGAGCATGCTGTACCGCACGAGACAGGGGCTGAAGGCTTATCTGGAACAGGAGGGATTTGTGGTATGAGGAAAGAACAGATTAGTGACGCTTTGAACTTGTTGGACGATGCTATCCTGGAAGAGACCGACAGGCTGCGGAACCGGGAGGGGAGGAAAAGGGCCGGAAGTCTGTGGAAATGGGCTGCCGCAGCGGCCGGTCTTCTGCTGGCGGCATGCGTGGGATGGATTGTCATGGAACAAAAACAGAATCAGTCGGGCCAGGACTCCTCGCTCCACGCGTCCCATGACCCAGAGGGGAGACAGGAACCCGGCACACAGGAGACAGGGGGCGCCGCAGGGCTTCCCATGCTTTCCGTGACAGAGATTGGGCAGGAGGAAGCAGCGGGCTATGAGGGCGTCAGAGTGCATGACATCTCGGAGTTAGTCAATGCAAACCCCTGGGGCGAGGCGTTGGGGATTTCATCTCTGCCGGTGTATGAAAATGTTCTCTCCTACGATGAGAGCTACATCGCACAGGGCGGAGACTTTCATAAAATGCGGGAATTCCTGATTGAGGTCGCGGGCAGCTTAGGACTGGAGGAGGAATCCCTGACCATCACGGATGATGTGCCGGACGAAGAGACGAGGCGAATCATAACGGAGAAGCTGGAGATGGTCGGAGACACCGTGCCGGAAGGGTATTTCAATCCCACGAAGCTAATCGGGGAAGCGGAAGGGCTGAAAATCGAGGTGAATCAGGCCATGACGGCTACGGTATCTTTTGAACCGGCCGTATCCCTGCCGGAGGAATATCGCTTTACCCATCACGCTGCCTATGGGGAGCTGGCGGAGACGGCAGAGTATCTGGAAAAAGAGTACGAGGATTTCATCGGGATGGAGCATCCTGCGGCGAATATCTATGGCGGCAGCTACAATATCGATCTCCAGCAGAGCTATTGGATTGAATTTTATGACCGGGCGGAGGATATGGTCCAGCGCATCATCAATTACAATTTCAACCGGACGGCCTTTTACTGCGATGACCAGGGCAGGCTGTACCTGGCCAGGAGCTTCCGGCCTGATCTGTCGAGGATGGTGGGAGAGTATCCGATCATCACGGCGGAGGAGGCGAAAGAGCTTCTGCGGAAAGGCAATTATATCACCACAGCGCCCTATGAGATGCCCGGAGAGGAGTTCATCGGGAAAGTGGAGCTGGTCTACCGCGCGGGAGAGCGGGAGAGGTATTATATGCCCTATTACCGCTTTTATGTGGAACTGCCCGAAGCGGCTATGGATGACGGCCTGAAAGCTTATGGCGCGTACTATGTTCCGGCTGTGGAGAGCGCCTACCTTTCCGACATGCCTGTATGGGACGGCAGCTTCAATTTCTGACAACAGCATATTTGCGGAGCGTGGATTCCGCTGCGGAAAGCTGCTCCCGCTGCCCCTGCCAGGGACGGCGGGAGTTCCGGCGTGCATCTGGCACCGCATCGTGACGGAAGGGCTGCCAGCTTCGGGATACAAGCATGGCAATGCGCCCGATGTGGAAGTCTACTTGAACCCTGACCCGCAGAATGCCCGATATGAAGTCCGGATACAGGGGGAGCGTTCCGATGCGGGGCGCTTCAGGACGTGAACCTGCCGGAAGCTCAGACAGCATTCGGATGTGCCTGTGACCTTCCTCGCCAGTGCGGGAGTGACGAGCGGATGATTGGGGGCGGCATTTGAAAGAGTCTGCTACGAACCGGGATTCTCGAAGGGTTCTCGAAGGGTTCGCCGGAGCGCAGAGAAATAGGTTGCGCGAAGGAGAAAATTAGGGTATAATGCTGACACAGAAAAGTGCTGTGTCAGTTTCTGGCTCCATGGGTGAATCAAAAGAGAGAATATCGGCAGAATCGCGTTCGTATGGGCGGAGGCCTGGCCCATGGTATGCGGAAAAGTCCTGACAGAGCGGGAAGAACGGAGAATCGAAATGAAGAAGATACTGGATGTATTGACGGAAGAAATGGGAAAGGCTTTCGAGGCGGCCGGGTATGAGGCGGCCCTGGGCAGGGTGACCCTGTCCAACCGCCCTGACTTGTGCGAATATCAGTGCAACGGCGCTATGGCGGGGGCAAAGAAGTATAAGAAGGCTCCTATCATGATTGCCAATGATGTGGCGGCCCGGCTTGCGGACAGCCCTGTATTCAAGGAGGCGGCAGCCGTGGCTCCGGGCTTCCTGAATCTGAAACTGTCCGAGAGTTTCCTGCTGGGCATGGTGAAAGCCATGGATTCGGAACCGAAATTCGGTTTGGAAATGCCTGAAAAACCGAAGAAACTTATGATTGACTACGGCGGAGCCAATGTGGCAAAGCCCCTTCATGTGGGTCATCTGCGCCCGGCCATCATCGGCGAGAGCATCAAGCGCATCAGCCGCTATGCGGGCCATGAGGTTATCGGGGACGTGCACCTGGGAGACTGGGGTACACCCATCGGCATGGTGATCACGGAGCTGCAGGAGCGCAAGCCGGATTTGCCATATTTTGACGAGAGCTACCAGGGCGAGTATCCGGCGGAAGAGCCTATCACCGAGGCGGAGTTCGCGGAGATCTACCCCCTGGCCAGCGCCAAGTCAAAGGAGGATGCGGCATTCAAGGCAAAGGCCCTGGAGGCCACCCGCAAGTTCCAGAAGGGTGTGCGGGGATACCGTGCCCTGTGGAAGCATATCGTGGATGTGTCCAAGGTGGATCTGAAGAAGAATTACGACAGTCTGAACGTGGAGTTCGACCTGTGGAAGGGCGAGAGCGATGTGAACGACCTGATACCCGAGATGGTGGATTATATGAAAGAGGGGGGCTGGGCCTATATCAGCGACGGCGCTTTGGTGGTGGACGTGAAGGAGGAGACCGACACCAAGGAGGTGCCGCCCTGCATGATCCTGAAGTCCGACGGCGCGTCCCTGTACAACACCACGGACTTGGCTACCATCATGGAGCGCATGCGCCTGTATGCCCCGGACGAGATCATCTATATCACGGACAAGCGCCAGGATCTGTACTTTGAGCAGGTGTTCCGCTGCGCCCGCAAGACGAAGCTGGTGAAGCCGGAGACCGTGCTGAAATTCCTGGGCCACGGCACCATGAACGGCAGCGACGGCAAGCCCTTCAAGACCAGGGACGGCGGCGTCATGCGCCTGGACGTGCTGGTGCGGGAGACCCAGGAGGAGATGTACCGGAAGATTCGGGAAGGCCGGGAGATGCCCGAGGAGGAGGCCAAGGCCGTGGCGGAGACCGTGGCGCTTTCCGCTCTGAAGTATGGGGATCTGTCCAACCAGGCCGCAAAGGACTATGTGTTCGATATCGACAGGTTCACTTCCTTTGAGGGGGACACCGGGCCTTATATTTTGTATACGATTGTACGTATCAAATCTATCTTAAATAAGTATAAAGAGCAGGGCGGGAAGCCGGAGGGGCTTGCCCTCCAGGAGGCCGGAAGCGAGTCGGAAAAGGCTCTGGAGATGGCGCTGGTGCAGTTCAATACCATGATTCAGAATGCGTCTGAGGAAATCGCGCCCCACAAAGTATGCGCCTATATTTATGACCTGGCCAACGCTTTCAACCATTTCTATCATGAGACCAAGATTTTAGGCGAGGAGGACGGGGCAAGGCGGGAGAGCCTGATCGCGTTGCTGGCGCTGACCCGGGACGTGCTGGAGACCTGCATCGATTTGCTGGGATTTGCCGCGCCGGAGAAGATGTAGGACAGGGCGGGATGGCGACAGGCTTTACGAGGCATAGCCGCAGAAACAGTATCGCAAAGCGAAGCATATGGGGCAAAAAGTCACTGACCGGGAAATCGACCTTAAAATAGACTGGAAAATCAGCAATCCCTTTGTCACACAGAAGATGCTGGGGGATGTAACGGGGCTTTCACGGAGCGGGGTGAGGTATATCATGGGACAGCTCCGGGCAGAGGGGATTCTACAGCGTGTGGGCTCCACCAAGAAAGGCCGGTGGATTCTGAAAGGCAGTGATTGAAGAGACAGGCGGAAGCAGGCGCATAGAGTATCTGCTTCCGCTAATTTATACTTAGGAACTGTCTGTAGACAATTCCTTACACCCGAAAACATTTGCCGCTGCTTTTCCATATTGTGTTCAAAATCGTTTTTAGAATTTCGGATTTTACGTTTGTCTTTTCTGCGCTTGCATGGTAAACTTACTATAAAGAGAGCTAACGCGACAAAATAATTAAATCTGTATTGGGGCCGGACGGATGCCCGCAATGGCATTGGCGGCGGAAAGGGAAGCAGAGAAAGCGGAGGTGGCGGATGAAAGCGCTGAAAAGGGCGATAATGAAGGTTGCCAGAAGCAGGATAGGAGGCGTCCTGGCCAGCTTCTGCGTCAGGAGATGCCTGTGTCTGCTGCCGGTAAAGGTGGAAGCCAGCTCAGCGGAATTCGTGATGATGCGCCATCCGCAGCCCATAGCCCGTTGGCACGCCGTCATCGTGCCCAGGCGGCGGTTTCCGGATGTGGAGGCTCTTTTGCAGGATGAGAGGGCATGGGCTGCGTTTGCGGCATTCGCGGAGGCGCATGTGGATTTCCGGGAGGTTTCCATGTGCTGCAACTTCGGGGCGCGGCAGGAAGTGAAGCAGGTACATTTCCATGTCCTTTCCAGGGAAGCGCTGGCGGAGAAGGCGGATGAGGAGACGGAAAGCTTCGAAATGGAAGGACGGAAAGCATGTTTCAGCAGCCGGGGGAATGCCTACATGGATGTCGCTGATTTGGCATGTGCGGCATTTGTCAGGAAAGCTTTTTCGGAGGAAAAGAGCAGGCGTCCCGGGGGATTTTCCCTGATTTGGCGGCTGGGACAGTGGGGGTGAGACAGCCGGGGTGGTCTGTGCGTTTCGGCTGTAGAGAGACCGGCGATAGAGTGCAAAGGCTTTTGCATGGAAAGCGGATATCCGATAGAATGGATATCGGAAGCGGCAGTGGGCACAGGAGCCGGACAAAGGGGAGGTTTGCCTAAAGGTGGGTTGGAAATTAAAAGTAGCGGGATATGGAAAAATAGAAAGCGCAGAGATTGAGATGGCTCCATTGACTCTTTTTGTGGGCGATAACAACAGTGGAAAAAGTTATCTGATGTCGCTGCTATGGGGGATTCTGAATCTGGAAGAGGTTTTTGCCGGTACTGGAAGTGCGCTGGAGACAGAGGCGGAAGAATGGCTGTTGCACTGGGTAAAGGAGCAGATGGAAACTGCCAGGGAACAGGGCGGACATACTGTGCAGGCCAGCGAAATCGGAAGTGAACTGCAGACTGTTTTGCAGGCGAGGATAGAATGCCATAAAGATAAGCTGGTAAAAGCGATTTTTAACAGTGCGGATGTTGATATAAAGGAATTGCAGATAGAATTGACAGGATTGGACGATATTTCTATCGGCTTCAGAGCTAAGACAAGTGAAGACAAAATCATATTTTCGATTCACCTGGGAAATGATGCTAAAGGGTATGTGACATACTTTTCTGAAAAGGGTCGTATGTCTGAAGATTTGGATGAATCAGATTGGGACTTTTTTGTAAACAATATTTTCAGATTTTTACTTAACGAGGGACGGCTTAGGACGTTAAACAAATGCATTTATCTCCCGGCCGCAAGAACGGGTTTTATGCTCACGAAGGATGTCATCAATAAAGTCGGCAGAAGAGCGGCCTTTAACATAGGGATAGAAACGGAACCCTTGCCACCCTTTGTAAGGCCAATCAATCAATTCCTGGACGTGATAAATGACCTGACTCTTGACGGCGAAAGCAATGAAAACTTTGCGGAAATAGTGGAGTATTTGGAGAGCGGCATGGCTGACGGGACAGTAGAAATGAGTTCTCTTCCGAATAAGGAAGTGACCTACGTCCCGAACGGAAAAACGACAGGAATGTCATTGAGAACCGTATCCGCTGTAGTGACGGAGCTATCTCCGCTTATCTTGATACTAAAGCATAAAAAGAATGTGGGAGCCCTGTTTTATGAAGAGCCTGAAATGTGCCTCCATCCCCAGCTTCAGCAGAAAATGGCAAGAGTTTTATGCCGGCTGGTAAATGCCGGGGTGCAGATGAATGTCACGACGCACAGCGACATCATACTGCAGCATATCAATAACATGATACGCCTGTCCGGGCGGGAAGACAGGGAAGAAATATGCCATCAATTGAGATATGATTCCCGTGATTTGCTGTGGTCGGAAGAAGTCAAAGTCTACCAGCTTCGGGCAGAAGCTGGAGAAAAGACAAAGGTGGAAGAATTAAGCTGCGGTAAAAACGGTTTTGCGGTTCCGACATTCAACGATGCATTGGACAGGATTATGGACGAGGCATATGTGATTCAGGAGTAGAACGGAATGGGAAATACAAAAAGAGAATTCATCATAGAAGATTTGATGGTACAGGATTTTATCGTACATGAGGGTTCAGAAATGCTTCTGGAGGAGGCAGAGGAAACCGGAAGAAGCCAATTGCAGGTAAAACTGGTATCGGATGATAATCTGTGTATTGCAAATATGGATAAGAAAAAGACAGACTTTCTCTTTTTTCAGGAAGGGAAGACGAAGTCCATGTATAAAAGGGTTGACCATTTATACTGCTTAACGATTTCACTTGCCGTGAAACCAGACTGCATAACGCTGA
>OFFZ01001247.1_pt1 | contig 14281 bp, 18 predicted proteins | sample 1521631 | NCBI WGS metagenome assembly OFFZ01 (sample SAMEA3504102, study PRJEB24116) | mouse gut metagenome | biome: mouse gut; feature: mouse-associated habitat; material: faeces | place: Denmark | collected 2011 | reverse complement strand
GGGGATATCGGGCCGGAAGCGGGCATGCCGGTAATGGAGGGAAAATGTGTCCTTTTCAAAGCCTTTGGAGATGTGGATGCGTTCCCGTTGTGTATCCGCAGCAAGGATGTAGATGAGATTGTAAGAACCATAAGCCTTCTTTCCGGAAGTTTTGGCGGCGTTAATCTGGAAGATATCTCTGCCCCGCGCTGCTTTGAGATTGAAGACAAATTGAAGAAATGCTGTGATATCCCAATCTTCCACGACGACCAGCACGGAACGGCGGGGATTACCTTAGCCGGGCTCCTCAATGCATTAAAAGTAGTCGGTAAGGAATTAAGCGAAGTCAAGATTGTGACGTCCGGAGCCGGAGCCGCCGGAATTGCTATTATTAGGCTGCTCATGTCCATGGGGCTTAAAAATGTAATCATGACTGACCGGAAAGGCGCCATTTACGAAGGCCGTGAGGACATGAATGATATTAAAAAGGAGATGGCTAAGATTACCAACCTCAACCATGAAACGGGAGAGCTGTCAAAGGTGATACAAGGCGCAGACGTTTTCATCGGCGTATCGGCGCCAAAGACTCTGACGGCAGATATGGTCAGAACGATGGCAAAAGATCCGATTATTTTTGCCTGTGCTAACCCGACCCCTGAGATTTTCCCGGAAGAAGCCAAGGCTGCCGGCGCGGCGGTAGTTTCTACCGGACGCTCCGATTACCCGAATCAGGTAAATAACGTACTCTGTTTTCCGGCGTTGTTCAGGGGAGCTTTAGATGTGCGGGCAACAGAGATTAACGATGAGATGAAGGTAGCGGCGGCGTATGCGATTGCCGGCCTTGTGTCAAAGGAAGAGCTGAACGCGGAATATATCCTGCCTCAGCCTTTCGACCCCCGTATTAAGGATGCTGTCGCGGAGGCGGTTGCAGAAGCGGCAAGAAAAACGGGCGTGGCCAGGATAGGCTAAATGCTGTGGTTGATTGAGAAAAAATTTTATCTTGAAAATGTTTATCTTAAAAAAGTCAAGAAGAAATTAGAATTTTAGTTGCCTTTAGCTATTTTCTACATTTTGCACAATTCTTCTTTGGTGTTTTTGTGCATGGTGACAAGGCATACCTTTGGTATGCCTTGAAGCAAGACGCGATTTTACTTTTTTTTCCTTTTGGGTTTTTCCCGCAAAAACTTAGGGGATTTTTCCGGCGTTATTTTTAGGATTTCATTTTCTTAGTTCCTGCAAGCCTGTAGTAAATCATTTGCTGATAACCCACCAAATATCCCACGGGGATAGTTATTCATCCATGTTTGTATCTTCTCTATGTATTCCTCGTCGTATTGGGAAATATCCGCTCCTTTCGGTATCCACCGCCGGATTAGACGATTCGCATTTTCATTACTCCCTCTTTCGCTACTGCAATAAGGATGGCAATAGTATAATTCTGTCCGTGCTGTAGGCGAACTGATTGACGTTTCTACCCATTCAGAATCTAAGAATTCTACACCATTATCACAAGTGATTGTTTTGTACTTTTCTCGAAAAGCTGACAGTCCTAAAGATATCTCTATACTGTCTAGGCAGGTACATACTTCCTTGATTGATTTTGCATCTATCTTGTATATCTCTTCTTCCCTTGTCATTCGCTCTGTAAAGACTAGGAGCGCGCCCTTCCCTCCTTTCCCGGATACAACCGTGTCCATTTCCCAGTGCCCGTATTCTTCCCGGTTCTTGATTGCCTTATCCCTGTCCTCTATGGACTTGCATACACTGTTATTTAATGCCACCTTACGCCTTGTAGTACCCTTATTTTGGCTTTTTCGGGGGCAGGGCAGGGTATCCATGGATACACCCTCAAATAACCCGATTTTTATGTAGTTGTAAAGCGTATTCTTGCATACGTCCGTTTCAAAATGGATATCGCTATTCTTGATATGTTCGACAACTGCATACGGGGAATATTTTTCATCACGCAATAACCCGGTCACATATTCAGCATATGCATAATCATTCCCGATTTTCAGTTCGCGCCCTTTGTTCGTTGCATTATAGTTTGCTTTTTCCTGTGCCACGTCTGCAAGATAGATTTCATATTCTGTTAAGTCGGAATGTAACTGTTTTGTCATTCCACGTTTTAATTCATTGTAGATTGTTGCTAGGCATCTTCCTAATAATTGCGCTATCTCTTTCGGTTTGCATCCTTGCTTATAAAGTGCTTCAATCTGGTATCTTTCCCGCTCTGTGATATACTTGTTCTTCATGGTACTTTCCCCCTTTTTCCGAGATTTTACCACAAAAAAATTATCTGTCAATGACAGGCGTTGTTATTCCATAATCATTGACAGATAATTTTTTTGTGGTGAAATCTTTGTTTGGGTGGAACTCTTTCTAAAATATATAATTCTATAAATTAATTCATATTGTTATGTGGCTAATAGAAAATATAATTCGTAGAGTTGAAAAGCAATGTATCCAATCAACATGAAAATTAATACTATCAAAACAAATTTGATTACTGGAATATAAGACTTGCTTTTTTGTGTTCCTCCATATAAATTAATTTGTTCTAATTCTTTAATCCGCATTTTATCAAAGATTGTTTTATGCTCTTTCCCGTACAAATGCCATAACTCTGATTTTCGCTCTTCTTTCTCGATACGCTCTATTCTTGCCTTCTTCCTGTCTTCGTAGGTTTCCTTCATGTAATCACGTTCCATTAAACCCATGTTCCCTATCCCCCTTTTCTTTCGCATCTCCGTTTTCTCTTGCTAAAAGTATACCATAGGGGCGGGGGTTGTCAAGCGAAGATATTTTCCGCATAACCGAGTTCATCCGGCGTTAGTTCCCTGAAATCCGTTTCCCGAAAGAGCAGTTCCGCTTTCCCGTCTTCGATTACACGGCGGAAATTTACGTCCTTGTAGATTGGTTTGAGCTGTGGGGCTTTCTCCATCCTTGCTAACATCTTCTCTGATTCCTGTATGAGCCTTTCAATTCGTTGGTTTGTCATGGCTTCTTTCCCCCTTCTCCATTTCTATGTAGTTGATTGTAAGTCCAGCCGATTCCACGACTACTTTTGACGTGTGGCGGATGGACTGGATGTTGTTGTCTATGAATTGTCCGATTTCTTCGTATGGCAGGTTGTACACGCTGACTTTTGCCGTCTCACAGTTCTTGCTTGACCAGTATCGGCGTCTGTTCTTGCTGACTGCACATAATTCCTTGGTAATGTATTTCGTGATGTACGAGGATACCTTGTTGCTTTCTGCCACTTTTGATACTGTGGAGAACCCGTATTTCCAATTCGCCATGTTGTATATGGTATGACCATTCTTTTTTATCCCGCTGTCCGTTAAGTTGATATTGCCAATATTTGCTAACAGACCGTGGAAGTGGTAATGTACCCCGTCCTTATGCAGTTCCGGCACTATGAGATATTTCAGGTCGGGGGCATAGCGGGAGCGAAGGTTGTTGAGCCACTTGCTTACCTTGTCACAGAGAAGGTTATAATCACTAGAATCTAACTTGTTTCGGTCGAAGGTCAGCGTCAGGAAATATTCCCATATGTTCGCACGGGATATCTCATAGATTTTCTGAATGGTGCGGTTCATGCTTGATTGTATGGCGTGTCCCCGCTGTCTGTCCGGGGGTTCGGACGTATGAACTTTTTCCAGGTTGTCCAGAAGTTCGGACGTGTGAACTTTCCCGTGGGTGTGCGAGAGTTCGGACGTGTGAACTCTTAGCAGTTCGTCGCATTCCTGTGGGACTGCTAACGGGACAGGCGGGACTTTTTCGTTGGTGGAAATTGGTTGGTTGTATAACCGTATCTGGATTCCATCGGCATATTCGTACACCTTGAGATTATAGTTGCCCATAGCCGGCTTTCCCCTTTTTGCCCTTTTCCCCGGTGGGGTGAGTGTTAAGTGTTGCTATAGTCAAGTAGGAGCAACATTTTGTACGCCCTACCCGCTTGCTTTTTCGTCCGTCATGTCCGCCCCTTCCCCTTGCGGAGACCCCTTAATCCCCGCCGTGGCAGGGGCGAACATGCCGAACGTGTCATACAGGCTGTAATATTTCTTATGTGCTATGAAGAACTCTGAGCCGACTTTCTCCTTCATGGGATACCAGACTTTCACCGACACGAATAGGTTGCCGAGGCAGAACGCGCTCAGCACCTTCCCCTTTATGCCGAAATTGCTTACTTTCCTATGGATTTGTTCATACTCGATTAATGCGCGTATCTGCCTGTCTATCATCCGGTCGAACTGTGCGACCAGTATCACGTCATAGCCAAATTTCCTATGCTGGGTAAAGAAGGAAAGCCATTCATTGCGTCCCTTGGTGTTCCATTCCCGGGCATTGAATATTAGCTGGCATTCATCAAGGATTAGGAGTATCTTCCCTTCTACTACCCGTCTGCCTTGGAAATAGCCCCTTGCATAATTTATCAGGTATTTAGGGGTGAGGGTGTCGTTTGCTACCTCTACGAATTCCCCTTTCGCTTTCCTGATATTCCCGGTATTAACGGGGAAGTTTGCAAGCACGGGATACCCTCTTTTTAATGTCCAGTAAATGACCCTTGATGTGTGCAAGGACTTCCCCGAGCCAGGAGTCCCGCTGTACAGGTAAATCATACCCTTTCCTCCTTCTTTCGCTTTCCCATTGCGTGTACCCCATGCCGGACAGGCAATATTCTGAGATACATTTCCTACAATGTTTTGTATTGGTTTCCTTATCCCCGTACCTACAAGTGGTACAGGTGTTTTTTGTGTTATCGTCAAACCACATCCTTTTTCCCTCCTATTCGATTGCGCGTATCCAGCGCAGGACTATGGAATACAGGTAGAATAGTCCGATTGCGATAAGCCATGCTTCGCCGATTGCTATCATCTGCCCTACGGGGATGAACCAGTTGAGCCACCCAAGGTAAGGCAGATTCCCACATGCTTCTATAAAGGATGTGAATGGGCTTGTGGGGAGGAGCTTTAGCACCCAGTCCAGGAATTTTTCAATAATTGATGTCATGAAATCCAACATTGTGCTTTCCTCCTTTAACCTTTTATCAATGCCCTTGTCGCAACAATCAGACCTGCCATATAGATGATAAGGAAGGCGGAACGGCAGACCACGGCAACGCCATTGAAGTCTTTTAAGTCGATTACAAAGGTATGGTCATAGTTGATAATGCCGAAATGCACGGGAATCTCCACCCGGGGCGTTACGGGTTCGGCATTGAATAGCTTGAAGCAGTCCACTAAGTCGAACGGGATGCAGAACGGGAATAAGTGTTTCAGGTCTGCTAAAAAAGTGTCGTTGTTCGTGGGGGTGTCGGGGTTATCCGGGTCAGGGTTCGGATTTGGATTCGGGTTAGGGTTTGGATTTGGGTTCTCGGTAGGATTTACAAGGGAGTCCACAAACTCATCCATTATCTTTTGCTTTTCTTCTTCCTCCTCCGCATTGTTCAAATCCTCAAAGTATTGGTTCAGTTGTTCCGTCGTTGGTAGAGTTACGTTTTCATAGAGGGATTTGGTCAAGTCGCCGCCTGTCTCTGCCAATTTTTTTGCTAATGCGGTAGATTTCCCAATAGTGGAAGGATTGACATATTTATCAGGGTATACCGGATAAGGATTGTTATAAAAAGCAAGAGATTCTTCTAGTGATGAAGCAATAGGAATATTGCCAAATGCACTAAAATATTGCGTGTCTTCTGGTAATAAGGATAAACCGGATGTAAGTAACCCATCAGTTACATAAATATTGCCACTTGGCATAAGTTCGGCACGTATTCCTTTAGCATTTCTATTACTAACACCGCACATAAATCTTGAATTGCTAGAATCTATATAAGCATAATAATCACCAGATTTAAAATAAAAAGTATACATTGAAATGGTTCTTGTGGTACGCTTATAAATATAGGTTAAGTGATATGGATATTCAGATATCGGAATTGCATTGTGTTCACAATATTCAACATACGCATTATCTGCATTCCGTAATATAGTATTAATATCTGCCGGTAGTCCACCGGGCATTTTCGCACCTTCCTTGGAGCTTTCTAACATGGTTGCCCCGTATGCACCAAGGAGGAAACCCGCGCCAGTTCCTAACGCTTGGGACAGATTCCCGCCGTTTTTTGCGACGAGTTCTTTTAGCTTCTGCCATGTCGGGAATTTGTTGTTATCGTCGTCGTTGTCGCCATCACCGCCTGTATTACCACTACCTCCCGTTCCTTCTAAAGCACCTATGTATTCGCCAGTTTCGGGGTCAACATAACCTAATTCTATAGCTTTCTGCAAAACATCGTTGTCCCATTGTTCTTGTATTCTGTCAGCAAAACCTTGTCCCCATTCTGCCATTTCTGGGTCAAGGACGGGAGAATCTTCGTCTTCTAACCATTGACCATTAGTCCAATATTCAGATATTCCAACGTATGCAATCCCCGCTGTGGCTAATAGGGCAGTTAGCAGGATGATATCATCCACCACGGCTACCGCTTTTACTTCCCTTGCTTCGTTGTAGGACATCATCACCGCGCTACTGGCAATGCATCCCACTAGGATGTAAGGGATTGCCTTCCTAAGCAGAGTCTTGCGGATATGGTAGTGGCTTCTTGGGGTGTCCGGCTGGGTCGCCCCGTTGGTTCGGGTTGCTTCCTTCGTTTCGGTTGCTTTAGTTCTCTTTTCCATGGTTTCCCCTTCCTCTCTTTCTCTTTTCTTTCTTTTCTCTCTTTTGGGGTCAGGAAAAGGGACTGGATTCCCTCTCAGTCCCTTCTTTTCCCTCCGCTGCCTACTTAGTTACGATTTTTTTGAAAATACGGATGCCCGTCGTTACTACGATGACCGCACCTACCACCGGGAGGGCAACCGGCAGTACATCCCCGATGATTCCTGTGAGTGAACTTGCTACTGATGTGAAACTGGTTACTAATGCTGTTGATACGCTTTCCATATGCGTTCTCCTTTCTTTTGCGCTTTACGCTTTTTTGATTATATTTATCAACCCGTGGATGGCTACCCCGATTATCATTGGAAAACAACCGAGGACAAAGCCTACTGGGATTGATGCCGTGAATAGCTTCCCTAGTTCTTCTAGGGATAATGTGAGTATCTCATGCCCTTGCATGTTTATGGCTCTCCTTCCTTTCTCCTTTAGCTGGTAAAGTACCTTGCAAAGATGTTGCAGGATAGGATTCCCGCAATTATGCCAATGCCTACCATGCACAGGATAGAAATGTTGGTCAAAGTCTCTAACCGCTGGTCTATGGTCTGGGTTGCCGTTATCAGTGTGTTAATATCGTTGGAATAATCTATGTATTCCTGTACAGTGGGGGCGGGTTCGGACGTGTGAACTTTTTCGTCCCCAGTGCTTTCTATGGGGGTGTCCGTGCCTGTACCTCTCCCTCCCTCTCCCCCCTTCTCCGTGGCTTCACCTGTGATATTGGTGGGGTCTTTGGGGGATAAGCTCCTGTTTTCATCCATAACGGTAATGTCACTCCCTTTCATTTAATAAAAGTATTAGAAATAGGTTCTTTATACTTTTTGTACCATTCCTACCCCCTAACCCCCGTCCCGTCTCCAACGGGGGATTCCTTCCCATTATGGGGATTCCCTGTGCCCGCCCTGTCAAGGGTCGAGATAAACGGGCAAAGAGCGCCCGCCCTTGACAGGTCTACTGTACGGGGTGCAATGGTAACAATACTGGTAACGGTAGTTAGTGTCGGTGAGGGAGGGATATGGTATTCAGTTATAAAGTTCGGACGTGTGAACTATTTGGGTGGGGCGGGATGCTTGCCCCGGGCGGGGTTATCTTTCCCGGCATTCCCGTCGGGGGCGGGGTTATCTTTCCCGGCATTCCCGTCGGGGGCTGGGTTGTCTTTCACTGGATTCCCGTCGGGGGCTGGGTTGTCTTTCACTGGATTCCCGTCGGGGGCTGGGTTGTCTTTCACTGGATTCCCGTCGGAGACTGGGAATGCACGGGTCACTTCCATACGAGAATTCTTCACGTCAATAGTTGCGTCGAAATGATATCTGTGCATGGGTTCGATTTCATTATAGACTTCCTCTGTGATACGAACGTCCTCCACCTGTGCCTCGTCCCCCACCTTCTTGTGGCAGATTGCCTTATAGACAACTCCTTTATTGCCGTTCATTTCCCATGGCTTCCTTGATTTGTCAATGACTGTAATAGGTTCTTTCGTGCTTACTGAAATTTTCATAATTGTTTTCTCCTTCTCTTTTTGGTTTTTATCACAAGCCGGATTTCTCCAACAAGCTACTTTTTTTGGGGGAAAGCCCCGTTTCCAGGGCTTTCACTGGTTTAGTTTTTAATATACAATCCTTACCTCTAAGCGGGCGTTCTTCTTTTGGTTGCCCTCCGAGATGTCATGGAACGTGTCATTAATGATACTACGGAATGAAAATAATTCCTCTACCGTGCTTGCCTGGCATACAAATACATTGTCGGAAGATTCAGTGATATCCAGTTTTGTTGTCCCTCCTGAGGGGGCATCCGCCACGCCATCGGCAGTACTGGGTTCGGTGGAATCTGCCGGGGATTCTTTCATTGCCGTTTCGATTGCCTGTGCGTTGGCTGTGGTTCGTAAACCGTTCTCGTACTCTATGCGCATCCGCTTTAATTCCCGGACAGATTTCGTTTTGTCGCACTTCTCCAAGAGTTCCCGTGGGAATGCAAGCATGACCGCAAGTTGCGATACGCTGTACTGTGCGTAATCCGGGGACAGCTCCATAATGTTGCCGTTCTCGTTCGGGACTCCGAACTTCTCACAAATATTGATAAAGTTGTTGCATGTCCCGCGCGCTATAGTATAGTTCTCCTTTGCGAAATCGTAAATGTTCTTGAAGTTGTCCAGTCGGTAGAGCTTGTTCTTATAGATTGCATGGAGGGCGAAAGCTGTCTGTAGGTAACTGTTCTCCATGTTCTGATAGGCTTTGTCAATTTGACATTTAAAACGCTTGTACAATCGCCTATCCTCTGCAAGCTGAGCTTTTTTGTTTTTTTCCTCCGCTTGCTTCAACTGTTTGGTGATGCTGTCAGTTGTAGGAGGGTTCATTACTGTGGAATCCTTGGTTTCCTTCGCCACGGTCTTAGCGGTTGCCTTGGCTGTAGTAGGCTCTGCCTTGGTGCTTGGCTTCTTGGTTGCTGTCTTAGCGGTTGTCCCTGTTTTGGTTGTTTTTGTCATGGTTATTTTCCCCCTTGTGCTTTTAATTGGCTTAGTGTTCAGGCGTTAAAACTTTTTCCAGCAAATTATCGGAATCAAGGATTCTTTCTTTTAAATACTTTCTGTATGTGTCTTGGTTCAACTCGTGAAACATGAAGTCGTGTACCCTTACATATCCCGTACCCTCGTATATCCATATAGTAGGATTTTGGGGATTGGGTGGCAGGGTGCGGATTTCCGTATATTGCTGTAGTAATTTGTATAAATCATCAGAATATATATCACGGTCAATATTTCCTTGGTTGGTGTATGTCCTTAATCTGTATTTTGCGTTTCCCATTATTTTCCCTTTCTTGAAAAGTTCGGACGTGTGAACTTTTTTCTATATTACAGGGGTTCAGTTGGGTGAACCCCCGTCAGTGTCTTCCATTAATTGGTTATACCGATTTGATTTAACGCCCTTGTAATAATTAATGTTTCGGATTCCTTATATCCGGCGTTCCTTAGTGTGTCGAATAGTTTAGATTCTGATATTAGATAATCGTTAGTTTCTTTAATTGCAATAATCTCACCATTACCTTGTACATACTCAATAGCAGATTCTTTTGAAAATGAAGGTACATATGCAATCGTACAATCCTCAGAAACCGTATCCTCTAAGTACACCTTGTAAACTTTCATGTTATTCATGTGGCTTTCCCCTTTCTCTAAAGTTCAGACGTGTGAACTTTTTTTGTACGTTTTTCCCTGTAGCAGAATCAATATTTAATTCTAATTACATTATAGACTTTACATGTCGCCGCCCGCCGCACAGAAAATCTTGAAGCCCTAAAGCGTGAAGTCACAGAGCGGCACCCCACACTGGATGTCGTAATCAGGACTGTTGACCTGTCTGTGCGGGAGAATGTATATCAGTTTTATTCCGATTTAAAGGACTTCCAACTGGAAACCTGGGTCAACAACGCAGGCTTTGGAAACTACGACAGCGTGGCACAGCAGGACTTGGGGAAGATTGACACCATGCTCCGGCTGAATGTTGAGGCTCTCACTATCTTGTCTTCGCTGTTCGTTCGTGACTATAAGGACGTTCCCGGAACACAACTTATCAATATATCTTCGGCGGGAGGATATACGATTGTCCCTACTGCTGTTACCTATTGTGCGACAAAATTCTATGTCAGTACGTTTACCGAAGGGCTAGCTTGGGAGCTGATTGAAACAGGAGCAAAAATGCGGGCCAAAGTTCTGGCTCCTGCGGCAACAAAAACGGAGTTCGGGAAAAAGGCCAACAACGTGGATGCCTACGATTATGACAAAGCGTTTGGCACTTACCACACAAGCCGGCAGATGGCGGAGTTCCTGCTGAAGCTATACGACAGCGACAGCACTCTCGGCATCGTGGCCAGAGAGACTTTCCAATTTAAACTGCAGCCCCCGGTGTTCCCTTATGCAAACAGCTCTACTCATAATCAGAATCCAAACTAAGTAAGGATTTTTCCATTGAACGGCAGCCAGAGGGTAAGGTCTTTCCTTGCCCATTGACTGCCCATTCATGCTGAACAGTCCGCAGAAATTGTAGGTTCTACCATAATTCCATATACGTTTCATACCCATCTGGTGTTATTCTATGGGTGCAAGGAGGTGCTATTTATGAATTTCTATTCTGTATGCGATTTAAGAACCGAAACCAAAAACCTATGGGATAATCTTTCCGCAGACGGAGAAGTGGTCATTACCAACAATGGAAAACCGGCTGCCTTAATGATCAATATCCCTACGGACTGCTTTGACGAGGTCGTGCAAGCTGTCCGTCAGGCAAAAGCCATGATTGCTTTCAACAATATGCGAAGCAAAGCTGTTTCCCGTTATTTTGGTGTTGGACACCAATAAATATAAATACAAGCAAAAAATAACCCGCTAATCCGAATACTGCATAAACAGTATCGGATTAGCGGGTGTACTACTATTCCATCAATGTCTTCTGAACAATCTCTGATTCGAAAAACTCTTCAGAAAATTCCCGGCTCGATACACTATATTCTTCGTATATATCTACAAAACCGTATTTTAACTGATCTAATTCTACCTCTCCCAACCTATAATCCCGCTGAAAGATTTCCCATGACTCTTTTTTATTATCGCTTTGGTACAGCATATCGCCGGTTTTTATTTTTGATCCAACCATAATATAGATTACATTCAGATCCATTGATCCCCTGCCTACCTGCCCATCCTTTAACATGACCTTGATACCTCTGGTATGAACCGGCCGGTTAGTAAGTATCCTGTCCACGTACCCCTCTGTCAGCTTACCTGATTTCTGATCCTTCTTTAAAATGATTTTTACCCGGCTTCCCGGTCTGATATTCCTCCGATACATATGGTTCTCCATATATCCACCTCCCTATGTTATCCATTTTACAGAAACTCCTCTCTTCTTACAACCAGGCACATCTGATTTATTTGTTCCATACTGATAGCTGCTGTCGGAAAAGTTTGCATATTTTTTCCCTTTATAATATAATAAGAAAATAGACGCTTGCTGTTACGGAGGTGAATAAGATGTCAGATATGATAGATAGCAACCAATATGAGAAATATGAAAAAATAGCATTATTCATCCAGCCAAATATCCACAAAAACCTGATTGCCACTTATGAGAAGTATATCAGGGGTAAAAAGCCAGAGTTATATATAGATGAAAACTACATCAAAACCACAAAACCTTTATCCAGGGCATCAGATACGGAGCCTTCTTCCCAGGACAAAAAAGATTCCCGCAGAAAGTCCGTATCACTGGAGGATATTATCACCGTCTGTACATATATTGCACTTTCCAAGGAAAATATTGAGCAGTCGATTCGTACCTACCGCGAGAACCGGCGCGTATATAAGAGGAATTGGTTCAACAGTATCAAAGAAGAAATGGGGCCTCCAGAGAAAATGAGGCCGAAAAACCCCCGGTTATTGAGAAAATATGCGGAATCCACGTCATTAATCAATAATATGGACCGTTCACAGGATGATGACCGGACCATTGAGGAGATCATGCTCGACAAGTACAATGAAATTGACAACTGGCGTTCCGATACGACCGCTCCTATTACAGATTTTTCTTTTACGGCCCAGAAGCCGACCAAGACTCTGGCCAACGCTTTCATCAATGACATCACTTTCGAGTCCCTTCTAATTATAAAGGATGCCTTTGGCGGATCGATTGAAGGCTTTAATACAAAATACCCCACCGAATTCAACGAGCATCCACTATTCTCGTTCCGAAGCACGGTAATGGATTTCGAGCCGCAACTGTTAGAAAATGAACTTACCTTTTTCAACCAGTACAGCTATAAGGACGAAGACAAAGGGATAGAAGGCGACATTACAGTAAAATATAATCCGGACGTGGATCTTCCAAGTACAGTCACGGAAAAAAATCTCTCTAAGATTATGAAAGAGTTCCAGATTAACCTGAAACAGCGGGAACTGGATATGAAAGACCGCGAGATTATGACGCAGCTCTTTAATCTGATCAATGGAGAAACTCTTTCAACCCAGCACATCCGGGTTGATTTAAGGGAATTTACAAGAAGGGTTTTCAATATCCGGGTTCCAAAGAAAAAACACTATGAAGACATTGGAAACCGGCTGGAAAAACTGAAAAACTATGATTATACGATTACTGTGCGGAGCCGGGAGACCGGTGAACTTATTGAAACAACATCCCTTGGATTGCTGAATTACCTGTACATCAACTTCCAGGAGAATTATTTTCAATACACCCCTTCTGAGCAGTGGATCCGCACCTATGTCCAGAAAAAGTACATCAATATTTTAACAGACTCCTATAAAAGTGTTGACTCTCCGCAGACAAAGGGTATCATGATGATCCTTCAGCAGGAGCGCCTTACGGAATATGCCAAGAACTCCTATACCAAGACCCTTCCGCTGAATTATTTCCGCCTTCACATGAAACTTCAGAAAATAGGAAACGCTGCCCTGGTCAAAGAGCTGACAAACCATATGTCCATTTTGAAATCAGAGCAGATTGTAATTAAAGATTTTGAGTTTATCAATAAAAACTCTGCTGTTACAATCCAGTTCCTCCCACTGGACTCCAAAGAACTGATTGCTTATGAGTTTAATACAAAAGCGCTTGATGATCCTTCAAAGATTATTGATGTAGAATGTGTCGATATCACAAAAACCGCAGGAGCAGATTAAGCTTTCTGCGGTTTCTTGCCCTTAAAACTTTGTCGCTATCTCAATCCGGAACTTTGTCTCCATCTTCCATCACCTATACCGCATATCTCGATTTTGTCGTTATCTTTTGCTGATATACCCCTCATTTTTATCATTTAGTCCGCTTTTTTGGGTGCACTTTTTATCTCTATATGCTCCGATTCATCATTTAGTCCGTTTTTGAGGGTATGTTTTTCTGCTACTCTTTATACCAAACTTACTTTTAGTCCGCTTTTTACGGCACATTTTTTCAGTCTGTACACATTCCCGGTTTCTATTTAGTCCGCTAATCCGGGTGCATTTTTCATGAATCTGTATCCCTGCCCCTTTATTTAGTCCACTTTTTCAAGCTCATTTTTTCTATCCATTCCGTTCTCGTTCCCCCATTTAGTCCGCTTTTTCAGGTGTTCTTTTTCACGGAAGGCTGCCGCCATCTGCACCGGATATCACAATAACTGCCGCAATTTAAATACAAATTTTAATTTTGTCGCTATCTTTATCATTCTGTACCAGATAAACTGATTTTGTCGCTATCTTTTTGTTTCAGATAGCAGATCCATTAATTTTGTCGCTATCTTTCCCACGATTCACCCCACAAAAAATAAATTTAGTCCGCTTTTTTAGGTATTTTTTTCTATTTTTTTTCATTTAGTCCGCTTTTTAAGGGTACTTTTTTCTTTCAAATTTATTCAGTCCGTTATTTGGGGTGTATTTTTTCTGATTTTTTTATTTAGTCCGTTTTAAAGGGTACACTTTTTTCATTGTATGATTTCCCCCAAAAAAAATATCTTTCCCCCAATACAGATCTTTTGAGGAAAATTTGAGAACTCAGCCATGATTCCTGTTAAAATCTTCTATTTAGTCCGTTTTTTGCGGCTTCTTTTTTATAGT
>OFFZ01001234.1_pt1 | contig 14368 bp, 8 predicted proteins | sample 1521631 | NCBI WGS metagenome assembly OFFZ01 (sample SAMEA3504102, study PRJEB24116) | mouse gut metagenome | biome: mouse gut; feature: mouse-associated habitat; material: faeces | place: Denmark | collected 2011 | reverse complement strand
CCTGGCCTACGACAGCGACGGCGCAGGGGTGAAGGCGGCGCTCCGGGCCATCGGCATCCTGCGGGAGGCCGGACTCACCGGCAAGGTGATCGACATGCAGCCCTACAAGGATCCGGACGAGTTCATGAAGGGGCTGGGGAAGGATGCCTTCGAGGAGCGGATTCGCCAGGCGGAGAACAGCTTCTTCTTCGAAGTCCGGATCCTCCAGGGGCAGTTCGACATGGACGACCCGGAGGAGAAGACCAGGTTCCACAGGGAAATCGCGAAGAAGCTGTGCGAATTTTCCGAGGATGTGGAGCGGGACAACTATCTGCAGGCAGTGGCCGGGAAATATTATATCGGCATCGAGAACCTGCGCAGGCTGGTGGCGCGCTACGCCATGAGCACCGGCCTGGCGAAGCAGCCGGAACGCCCGAAATCAGGCATACAGAAGAAAAAGGGGCCCGAGGAGAGCGCCAGGCAGTCCCAGAGGCTCCTGATCACATGGCTCTGCAGCGAGCCGGGTCTCTACGGCAGGATCAGGAGATACATTTCCGCGGCGGACTTTACCGTGGAGATTTACCGCAGGGTGGCGGAGCGGCTTTTTTCGGAGCTGGAGGAGGGCCGGGCCAATCCTGCGGGCATCATCAGTATGTTCCAGGACAGCGAGGAGCAGAAAGAGGCGGCGTCGCTTTTCGGCGCGGTGCTGCCCCGGCTGGATTCGAAGCAGGAGCGGGAGAAAGCCTTTCACGAGATTCTGCTTTCCGTGAAAAAGAACAGCTACGAGTACCATATCTCCCATATGGGGGCGGACGTGAATGCCCTGGCGCAGGCCATCGCGGGCAAGAAAGCGCTGGAAGAGCTGGCAGGAACGCATATTTCCTTAGATTAAGGTAAAGATATTGGTAACTTCGAGCAGTGGGAACGCAAGGCATCTACAGTAAAACAAAAAGGGGAAAGGATTTCCCGAGGAAGGATGGAATTACTACAATGGATGAAAACACAAGGGCAAAGTTTGAAGAGAAGGTGAAAGAGCTCCTCAATATGGCCAAAAAGAAGAAAAATGTGCTGGAGTATCAGGAAATCAGCGACTTTTTTGCGGACATGCCCCTGGAGGAGGAGCAGTTCGAGAAGATTCTGGATGCTCTGGAGCAGAACAATGTGGACGTGCTGCGCATCACGGAGGACGAGACCGACGTGGAGGAGATCATCCTGTCGGACGAGGACGATGTGGACGTGGAGAATCTGGATCTGTCTATCCCGGACGGAATCAGCCTTGAGGATCCCGTGCGCATGTACCTGAAGGAGATCGGCAAGGTGCCCCTGCTGTCCGCGGAGGAGGAGATCGAGCTGGCCAAGCGGATGGAGCTGGGGGACGAGGACGCGAAGAAGCGCCTGGCCGAGGCGAACTTACGCCTGGTGGTCAGCATCGCCAAGCGGTATGTGGGCCGGGGCATGCTCTTCCTGGACCTGATCCAGGAGGGGAACCTGGGACTGATCAAGGCCGTGGAGAAGTTCGACTACCGAAAGGGCTATAAATTCTCCACCTACGCCACATGGTGGATCAGGCAGGCCATCACCAGGGCCATCGCGGATCAGGCCAGGACCATCCGCATCCCAGTGCACATGGTGGAGACGATCAACAAGCTGATCCGTGTGAGCCGCCAATTGCTCCAGGAGCTGGGGCGGGAACCGGCCCCCGAGGAAATTGCGGAGGAGATGAACATGCCCGCGGATCGTGTGCGGGAGATCCTGAAGATCAGCCAGGAGCCGGTGTCCATGGAGACCCCCATCGGCGAGGAGGAAGACAGTCATCTGGGAGATTTCATAGAGGATGACAAGGTGCCTGTGCCGGCGGACGCGGCGGCGTTTACTTTGCTGAAGGAGCAGCTGGTGGAAGTGCTGGGCACGCTGACAGAGCGGGAGCAGAAGGTGTTGCGGCTCAGGTTCGGGCTGGACGATGGGCGCGCAAGAACCTTGGAGGAAGTAGGGAAGGAATTTAACGTGACAAGGGAACGGATCCGCCAAATTGAAGCGAAAGCACTGCGTAAGCTGCGCCATCCCAGCAGGAGCCGGAAGCTGAAAGATTATCTGGATTAATCAGGGATTGCAGAAAGGCTGTCCATACAGGCGTAAGGACAGGGAAATAGGGGTTTGTTTCACTATGGTTAATTTGTCGAAAAGGCTGCTGGCAGTGGCGGAGGACGTCAGCAGCAAGTATGCCAGGCGCACCCAGAAGGAATTCGAAAAAATTGCCGCTTATATTCAGGAGATGGCAAGAGGAAAAAAGGGGAACTATATGGTATTTTTTCCTTCCTATAAAATGATGCATCAGGTTTGGGATTGTTTTACGGGGAGGGAAGGGGTGCGGCAAGAGACTGACTGTATTTGCCAGGAGAGCGGCATGGGAGAAGTGCAGAGGGAAGAATTTTTGGAAAGCTTTTCGGCACAAAGGGAGAAATCGCTGATTGGATTTTGCGTGATGGGGGGGATATTTGCAGAGGGAATAGATTTGAAGCAGGATGCGTTGATCGGGGTGATGATTGTGGGAACGGGATTGCCCCAGATCAGCAATGAGCGGGAAATATTGAAGAATTTTTATCAGCGTCAGGAGGGGGCGGGATTTGAGTACGCCTTTCTATATCCTGGGATGAACAAGGTGCTGCAGGCGGCAGGTCGGGTAATCCGCACAGCAGAGGACCGGGGAGTGATCTTGCTGCTGGACGAGCGGTTTTTACAAAGAGAGTATCAATGCTTGTTTCCTAGGGAATGGAATCAATTTCAGCGGGTAAATCTGTCCCAGATCCGGGAAGCGGTGGAGACATTTTGGAAAGTACATGATTAGGCGTTTGCGAAACTCAATCGTTTTAAGAATTAAAATGGAATAATATGACGGAGGTGACAAATATGAAGAGAAAGAACAAATGGAACGTTTGGGGATTCTTGCTTGTGATAGTGCTTGCGGCTTTTCTGGGAAGCACGACGGTCTATGCGGCGAAGCTTCCTGCCCTCAAGGTCAAAGGAACCCGGCTGGTCAATGAAAAAGGCAAGACAGTCCAGCTAAAAGGAGTGAGTACTCATGGACTTTCCTGGTATCCCGAGTATGTAAACCAAAAAGCTTTTACCCATATGAAGAAGAAATGGGGCATTAACGTCGTGCGCCTTGCGATGTATACCAGCGAGTATAACGGTTACTGCACCGGGGATGATGCCAACCGCAAAGCGTTGGAAAAGAAAATTGATCAGGGAGTAACATACGCCACGAAAGCAGGCATGTATGTGATTATAGACTGGCATATTTTAAGCGACGGCGATCCACGGCTTTATGAGAAGCAGTCTGTGAAATTTTTTAAGAAAATGGCTGCCAAATATAAAAACCATGCCAATGTCATTTATGAGATTTGCAACGAACCAAATTGGGGGACTTCATGGGAGGATATTCGGACCTATGCAAACAAAGTCGTAAAAGCCATCCGCTCCAAAGATAAAAAGGCAGTGATTTTGATTGGAACGCCTACCTGGTCCCAGGATGTGGATGCTGCTGCGCAACATCCGTTGAAAGGATATAAAAACCTGATGTATACCCTGCATTTTTATGCTGCAAGCCATGGTGATAATCTAAGGGAAAAAGCCCAGACAGCGTTGGAACAGGGACTTCCGCTGTTCGTCTCAGAATTCGGGATTTCGGATGCAAGCGGATCGGGCGGCCTCAATAAGGCGGAGGGCGCCAAATGGATGAAGTTCATAAAGAAACATAAAATCAGCTATGTAGGATGGAGCTTGTCGAATAAGGACGAGAGTTCTGCGCTCATAAAGCCTTCCTGTAAGAAGAAAACGGGTTGGACCAATGGCGATCTCGGGGATTGGGGAAAATGGCTGCTAAAACAATTTCGCAAATAAGTTGCAGCGTATCAGGAGGACTTGCGCTAAATTCGTTTTAACTATCACAAGACAGAGTTAGTGGCAAGAGAATCAGAAATGGCAGAAAGTTCCTAGATGCATATATTATTTTCAAGGGTGAAAAAACGCCCCGCAAAAATAAATGGACAGGAGCTTTTGAAGATGGGAAATTATATTACATTGTCGTTGGAGTTGAATTTGTTTTTTCTAAGGATCATGAAAGAACATTCGCTGTTTCTGGAGTCAGGATTTCTTGTGAAAGAGGAATCATTGATTCAGAGATCTCAGTGGTTTAACCAGCAATTTGAGCAACTGTTGGCAGAAGTTACAAAAGTCAGCAATGGGGCGGTTGGAAAATCTGTGCTAGAGTCACAGGAGCTTTTCACGCCATATACAAAACATGCCGAGGAAAAGACCTGTAGGCTGACTGGAATTTCCATTGACACGGAAATCACGGCGGCGCAGGAAAATCTGTGCAGCGGCAGCGGCGTTCAGTTCCGGCGTCCCATGCATGTCGTGGTAAGGCGAATTAACCAAAAAGCGCTGCGGCTGGTCAGAGGGCTGATTGAATTAAAAGAAGAGGCCTTAAACGCAATAAAGAGATGTGAGATATTTGCATTTCAATATCCCCTGCTGATAGAGCATATCCTTAGAGAGGCAAGAATGTACGGAGGATTTTTGACGGAGCTGGAACGGCGGGGAACGATAGCTGCGCCTTGTATGCGAAAAACAGAAATTTTCTGGAATCAGATTATGATGGAACATGCATGGTTCATCCGTGGCCTTCTGGATCCTTGTGAAGAAGATCTTATCAAAACAGCAGACCAATTCGGCAAAGAATTCTGTTGTCTGCTTGCAGAGGCAAAGGAGAAAGAATGTGCCCAGATCGAAGAGATCGCAGCAAGAACGATCAAGCAGACGCAAGGCATCCGGGATTTCAAAGAGGCAGGAACGAAAGGAATATTGAAATGTGAGATTTCATCCATGATTCTGCCTCTTTTGGCTGATCATGTGCTGCGGGAAGCCAATCATTACCTGCGCATACTTGGGGAAGGCTGTGAATGCCAGTGCCAGGAGCCTGCGGATTCTGTACAATGCAGTTGAGAAAAAGATTCAATGGTTAAGAGGCTCGTTCTTCTTGTTTCATAAATTCAAACCCTCGGTCCTTGAAAACAAAAAGCCTAAAAAAATCAGTAAAAAGGTTGTTTTTTTGTGCATTTTACTGTATATTATAAGAAAGGAACCTGGGGTTCAAATTACAGAAGAAAGTAGGTGGCAGTATGAAGAAGTATAAGAGAAATTCATTCGAAGTAGAGGCCGTGCAGTATGAGGTTGGCAAGGGATTGGAAGATGGATTTATGCCATGGACGTCTGTATTAACTACAGGCTGGGTGTCTACGGATAAGCTTTTGAAGATAACTAGGGAAGATGGCACGGTGGTATGTCCCTTTATCCAGAATCGCAGAGGGATGATCTTTCTCAGAGAAGGAGACTATATCATTACAGAATACGACATGGAACGTCATGTCTGCGGAGCAGATAAATTTGCAGACCGTTATCATTCGTTGGAAGAGGAATGAGGGAATATAAGTCATGCCCAGTCAGCTTGCTGCGGGATGTCTGACTTTGTAAATCCTTTCAGATGGTCGGAAATAGGGCTGTCGCAAAACGAGAGATTTCTACAAATATGGCGCAGATATTGGCTGTATTGTTACGATGCGTCGTAGAATCTTCGTATTTTGCAGCAGCTCTCTTTTTGTTCCACAGAGGGGCTTTTTGACGCCCTAATCCACATGTAACCGCAAGAGTAATAAAAGATATTCCTCGATTAGGCAGGAGTATCTGACAAAAGGAGAGCATTGATGTCATTACAGTTGATTTTCGGAGGATCCGGAAGTGGAAAATCTGATTATGTATATCGAAGAATTTTAGAGCAGTCTAAGAGAGAGCCAGAACGCACCTTTTTTGTCCTGGTGCCGGAACAATTTACGATGCAGACCCAGCGGGAGCTGGTGGCAAGGCAGGAAAATCACAGCATTATGAATGTGGACGTGGTAAGCTTTCACCGGCTTGCCTACCGGATTTTTGACGAGCTGGGCATGAGGAACTTGAATTTATTGGAGGAGACAGGAAAGAACCTGGTGCTGCGGCGGGTGGCAGAAGAACAGCAGGACCAGCTAAAGCTGATCAAAGCCAGCATGAAAAAGACAGGGTATATCACGGAGATGAAATCGATCATTTCGGAGTTGACCCAGTATCGGATTGCGCCGCAGCAGTTGGACGTTTTGATTGAACAGAAACAACAGTCCCCCTTGTTTCGCCACAAGATGCAGGATATTCAAACGATGTACCAGGGATTTTTAGACTATCTTCGGGGAAAGTTTATCACGGCAGAAGAACTTTTGGAAGTGCTGGCACAGGAGGCGGAGCGCTCAAAGCAGTTGAAAGATTCTGTGATCGTGCTGGATGGCTTTACGGGATTTACTCCGGTGCAGTATCATTTGCTGCAAAGGCTGATGAAGCTGACGGGGGAGCTATTGGTTACAGTGACCTTAGATCAACGCGAGGATCCTTACCACAGCCAGGGGATTCAGGATTTGTTCTATATGAGTAAAAAGACGGTGCAGACGCTTACAGAGCTAGCGGCGAGTCAACATGTGGAGATCCGGGAACCCATATGGATCAAGCACGGCAGCAAGAGCCGTTTTGCTTTGGCTCCGTCCTTGCTTTGGCTGGAACAAAATTTGTTTCGTCCACAGCCGAAAGCGTTTCTTGCATTGCCAGCAGAGACGGAGCAAGAATTAAGGCAAGGCGTTTTTTTGTATTCTTTGCAAAATCCCAGGCAGGAGCTGGAATTTATTGCCAGAAAGATTAAGGGGCTGGTACGAGACTTGGGATACCGTTATAAGGATATTGCAATCGTATGCGGAGATGTGGAACTGTATGGCAAGTATGCCGAAAAAATCTTTCGTACATATGAGATTCCGTTATTCTTAGACACCACGAAAGATATTCTCTTTCACCCGATGACAGAATTTTTGAAAGGAGCGTTGCTATTGGTGGAGCAGGACTTTTCCTATGAGACGGTGATGGGATATCTGCGCTGCGGCTTGTCTGGTTATCAGATCGATGAGATCGACTTGCTGGAAAATTACCTTCTTGCTGAAAATATCCGGGGATTTTCTAGATGGCAGAAAAAGTGGGTGCGCCGAGGAAACGTCCAAGATCAGGCAGAACTGGATTTGATCAATCTGCTCAGGGAACGTCTCGTGGAGCAGATGGCGCCATTGCGAGAAGTTTTTCGCAAATGCAAGCCAGAAGGGCAGGCGGACAAAAAAGGGTTGAAAAAGGGAGAATACCGCACGGTGTTGGAAGAGTCCCAGGTGTTTTATAAACTGATCCGTTCGCTTGAGCTCGAAGAACGGCTTCAAGAATATCAAGAACAGTTTCAGCAGCAGGGGGAGACTGCTCTTGCGAAAGAATATGACCAGATCTATAAGGTGGTCATTGATTTGCTGGATAAGATGGTGGAGCTCTTGGGAGATGAGCGGATGCAGATCCGAGAATACCGCCAGATTCTTGAAGCTGGCATGGAGGCAGCGGCAATCGGCATCATACCGCCTGGCTATGACCGGGTGGTGCTTGGAGATATCGAGAGAAGCAGGCTGTCCGATATCAAGGTACTGTTCTTTGCAGGAGTCAACGACGGGCTGATCCCAAAGGCTGTAGAGCATGGGGGAATTATTTCCCAGGCGGACCGGGAACTTTTTGCAGCCAACGAGATGGAACTTTCCCCCACAGACCGGGAGCGCAGCTTTATTCAAAAATTTTATTTGTACCTCAATCTCACGAAGCCATCGGAACGGCTGTATCTTACCTGGTTTCGCGTAAGCCAGGAGGGAAAGGAGAGCCGGAAATCTTACCTCGTGAGAGCCATGGAAAAGATGTTTCCAGATTTCGTTCCGGTGCGTGTGCAAGAGCGTCCAGGCATGGAACTGGTAGTGACGCCGAAAAGCAGCCGCAAATTTTTTGTGGACGGTCTGAAAATGGCAAAACGGGGAGAACTTTCTTCGGAATGGATCGCGCTGTATCGGTGGTATGAAAAGCAGCCCAAATGGCGGGAACAGATTGCGCCATTTTTAGAGGCGGCATTTTACCAGTATCAAGGCAGCGACATGGGAAAGCAGGTCACCAGGGCGTTGTATGGCGATGTGCTCGAAAACAGCGTTACCCGGCTGGAACGCTTCAGCGCCTGCGCTTTCCGCCATTTCCTTCAGTATGGGTTGAAGCTTGAAGAGCGCAGCTTGGGAGAATTTGCCCCGGTGGATATGGGAACCATGTTTCACCAGGTGTTGGAATGTTATGCCAACGCCATGGAACGGGAAGGATATCATTGGTTTGACGTGCCAGAGGAGGAACAGGAACGGCTGATCTTGCAGGCGGTGGAGGAAGCGCTGGGTTCTGGATTTGACAGCCTGCTTTTTAGGGAAGCCCGGACTGCCTATTTGGTGGAGCGGATGAAGCGCATTTTGAAACGGACGGTTCAGACCATTGCGGAGCAAGTTAGGACTAGTCGCTTTGTCCCAGAAGGATATGAGATTTCGTTTTCCTTTGCAGAAAGTCTCGATGCAGTCAATTTTATTTTAAGCGACCAGGAGAAAATGAGGCTCCGGGGCAGGATTGACCGCATTGATACCCATAAGACAGAAGACGCTGTATATGTAAAAGTCGTGGACTATAAATCGGGAAACCATGATTTTCAGCTTTTATCCTTGTATCACGGACTGCAGCTTCAGCTTGTCGTATATTTGAATTCGGCGGTAGAGCTTTTAAAACGGAAATACCCAGACAAGCATGTTGCGCCAGGAGGGATGTATTACTATCATTTAGATGATCCTGTGATTTCTGGGAATTCAAAGAAGACCGACGCCGAGATTCAGGAAGAAATATTAAAGGAGCTAAAGCTCAAAGGCGTGGCGTCCCTGATAGAGGACCCAAGCGTCAGTCCAAAGGCAAAGAAAGCCGGGGAAGACGAGTTTCGGATTTTGTCTGGCTATGTGAACCATAAAATACAAGAAATTGGAAAGAAGATTTTTCAAGGCGAGATCGGCGCAAATCCTTATCAACTGGGAGAGGATACAGGCTGCGACTACTGTCCTTACCATGGGATCTGCGGATTCGATCCAGGCATTCCGGGGCAGGAATACCGCAAGCTGGAACATATGAAAGATGACGGGGAAATTTTGCAGAAGATGCAGCAGCAATTATCTGAGCAAGAGCCGCCTGCAGAAGAAAATATTAGAGTCAAAAAAGACTAAAAGAATTTGAAAATTCTTTCACAACTACCTGTTTGTGCCAAAAAGCACACAGAATGGAGGAAAGAGTGAAAGAATTTAGAATTCTTTCACAACTACCTATTTGTGCCAAAAAACGCACAGAATGGAGGAAATCATGGATAAGAAATGGACGAAGCAGCAACAGCAGGTGATTGACCTTAGAAACCGGAACTTGCTGGTTTCTGCGGCGGCGGGAAGCGGTAAGACAGCGGTTTTGGTGGAGCGTATCATTCAGAAAATTACCGACGATATACGTCCGGTGGATATTGACCAACTGCTAATTGTGACGTTTACCAATGCGGCTGCGGCAGAAATGCGGGAGAGGATTGGGAGCGCCTTGGGAAAAGCGTTGGAACGACAGCCGGGAAATGTTCGTCTGCAGCGTCAGCAGACTTTATTGCATAATGCGCAGATCACCACCATTCACAGTTTTTGCCTTTATGTGATACGCAATTATTTTCATCGGATTGACCTCGATCCAGATTTTCGGGTGGCGGAAGAAGGAGAATTAAAGCTTCTGCAGAGCGACGTGCTCGATCAGGTGCTGGAACGATATTACCAAGAGGCAAAGCCGCAGTTTCTAGCTCTTTCTGAGACTATCGCCACAGGAAAGACGGATCAGCCGTTGAAAGAGGCGATAGCAAAGCTGTTTGCGTTCGCCATGAGTTATCCCTGGGTGGAAGAATGGCTTTCGGACTGCGGCAAGCCCTTTCAAGTAACAAGCGAAGAGCAGTTTGACAGCCTTGCGGTTACCAGGGAATTGTTAGCATATTTAGAGAACTTGGCGAGCCAGTGGGCACGGCAGATGAGGCAGTGTTGCAAGATATGCCTTTTGGAGGATGGTCCCTGCGATTATCTCGAATTATTGGAACGTGAAGCCGCAGCCATGGAACACATAGCGCAGAGCCAGACATATCAGGCGTATTATGAGCGCATCCAGGGCTTTTCTTTTGGGCGTCTGCCGTCTTTGCGGAAATTTGCAGGGGATGCGGCTAAAAAAGATCAAGTGCAAAAGCTGCGCAATGAGGTGAAAGCCTCTGTAAAGAAGATCATAGAACAGTTTTTTTTCCAGAATCCGGCAAAGATGCGGCAAGATTTGCAGAACTGCCGTCCGGTGGCAGAGATGCTAATCGAGGTGACGCTCTCGTTTATCGATGCTTTTTCGCAGAAAAAAAGAGAAAAAAATATCTTGGATTTTAATGATCTGGAACATTTCGCCCTCAAGATCCTGGTAGAAGAAGAGAGTCATGCTCCCAGCCGTACGGCGCAGGAGCTTCGCAATCACTATGAAGAGATCATGATTGACGAATACCAGGATTCCAATTATGTGCAGGAAGCCATTCTGCGCTCAGTGTCCAAGGAGGCAGAAGGCGGGCACAATATCTTCATGGTGGGGGATGTCAAACAGAGCATTTACCGTTTCCGCATGGCGCGTCCTGAGCTTTTCATGGAAAAATATAATGCTTATACGCAGCAGGAAAGTGAAGATCAAAGAATAGACCTGCATAAGAATTTCCGTAGCCGCCCTGAGGTGTTAGAGACAGTCAACGATATCTTTTGCAAAATCATGAATCATGACATAGGAAACATTACTTATGACGCACAGGCGGCGTTATATCCAGGAGCTTCGTTTCCCCAAGGGACGCCAGGGATGTTTGACACAAGGATCGTGGTGATTAATCCAGAAGACAAAAATCCAGAGCTCAAAGTCCAGGAGCTGGAGGCAAGGGCGGTCGCAACGGAAATCCGCAGACTGATCAAGGAACAGAAAGTTACCGACCAGATGCCGTCAGAAAAAGATCAAGGAAGCGTCCGTAACCTGCGCTATTCAGATATCGTGATTCTCCTGCGTTCTATGACTGGATGGGCGGATATCTTTGTAAAGTCGTTGGGTGAGATGGGAATTCCTGCCCGGGCGGCGTCAGGAACTGGATATTTCTCGTCGATCGAAGTGCAAACGGCTTTAAATTTATTAAAGATCCTGGACAATCCCAGCCAGGATATCCCCATGGCGGCGGTATTGTCGTCTCCGGTGGTGGGGCTTAGCGGAGAAGAACTGGCAATCCTTCGAATACAGTTTCCTCAAGAAAGATTTTATCAGGCAGTGTTGCATTACTTGCCGCAACAATCACAGGCGGCGCAAGATCCTCTGGAGAACCACCTTGCATCTATAAAATTGTCACAGGACTCCAGAGAGAAGCTAGAGAGCTTTCTGGAATTGCTGCAGAAATTCCGAAGAAAGGTCAGCTATACGCCGATCCACCAGCTTTTGTATGAACTGCTAGAGGAAACGGGGTATCAGGCTTATGTGTATGCTTTGCCAGACGGCGAGATTCGCAAAGCAAATCTAGAGATGCTGGTAGAAAAGGCGATTGCCTATGAGAACACCAGCTACCGAGGGCTGTTTCATTTCATTCGTTACATGGACCAGCTTCAGAAATATGAGGTCGACTTTCCAATGGCAGAGGGGGAGGAGGCGGAAGACGCCGTGCGCATTATGAGCATCCATAAAAGCAAAGGTCTGGAATTTCCAGTGGTCTTTGTCTCTGGATTGGGAAAAATGTTTAACAGCCAGGATATCCGGGAGCGTGTGGTGCTGCATCCAGAGCTTGGCATTGGAATGGATGTCACAGACCTGAAACGGCGATTAAAAACGCCAGGGCTTACCAGGCAGCTTTTGGCAAGAAAGATTGCAATGGAAAATACCGGGGAGGAGCTTCGGATTTTGTATGTGGCGCTGACTAGGGCAAAGGAGAAGCTGATTCTGACCGGGGTGCTGAAAAAAGCGGAACAGAAATTGGCAGAGCTTGGCATTGCAGTTGTGGGAGAAGAACGGCAGCAGCCAGGACTTGGAGAACAAGCATTATTGCAAGAGCCAGGAGCCATTTCCTTTTTAAAAAGGCAGAACGCCAGTACCTTTTTACAGTTTATCTTGATGGCGTGCGCAGCTTATCCTGGCAAATATCCAGTGCATTTGCTGGAGATGGAGGATCTTTGCAGCGCCCAGGAGCAACATGCGGCAAGAGAAGAGCTGACTAAGATAGAATTGTTTGCCAGGTTAAAGAAAGCAGAACCGCAATGGGAAGAACAGGTTGCCAGGCGTCTGGCGTACCGTTATCCTTATGAGGAGGAAACGGTGATGCGCACCAAAGTGTCCGTGTCAGAGCTAAAGCGCCGCGCTATGGATGCGCTGCCAGAAGAACGGCACGTCCCTCGGATTGACTGGGAAAGCGGCAATATGCGTCAAGAAGAAGAGCAGCAGGATTCCATTGAAATAGACAAAGCAGAGGAGCAGAAAGATCACTATATTCCTAAATTCATGGAGCAGGGACAGGAGGTAAATACTGCCACAAACCGGGGAACGGCAATGCACCGGGTACTAGAATGCTATGATTTTACCCGCACGCTTGCATCCGTTGAGAAACAGCTTAGGGAAATGGAGGAACAGCAGAAGATAGATAAAAAAATGCGAAAGATGATCAATGTCTCTGCATTGAAACGTTTTTTAAACACTTCTTTGGGGAAGCGGATGCAGAAAGCGGCAGAACGGGGAAAACTGTATCGTGAAAAGCCTTTCGTGATGGGAAAGCCTGCAAGTGAAGCCTTGGCAGAAAGCAAAAGCCAGGAAATGCTATTGATCCAAGGGATTATCGACGTGTTTTTTGAGGAAGAAGACGGAATTGTGCTGATGGATTATAAGACGGACCGTGTGAAGACGGCTGAAGAATTATCCGAACGTTATCGAAAGCAGATGGAACTGTACCAGGAGGCGATTGAGCGTGCGTTAGGCAGTCCGGTCAAAGAGCGGATCATATATTCGTTTTGTTTGAATGAGATAGTCATAGTGTAAGGAACGAACAAAACCTTAGAAAGGATGAGCATATGAAATATAAATTGATTTTAGCCTCGGCGTCTCCCAGGAGAAAGGAATTATTAGAGCAGGTGGGTGCAGCGTTTGAAATCATTCCCGCCACAGCAGAAGAGGTAATCTCTTCATCCAGCCCCAAGGACGTAGTGATGGAGTTGTCGAGGCAGAAAGCCGAGGAAGTTGCAAGAAGAGCTTGGGAAGAGCCTGTGATAGTGCTGGGCGCCGATACGGTGGTGGCGCTTGAAGATCAGATTTTGGGAAAGCCTAGAGATCAAAAGGACGCCCAAAGGATGCTGGGGCTTTTATCAGGCAGGACGCACAGCGTGTTTACGGGAGTTACCCTGATTGTGAAAGCAGAAGGCAGGCAGCAAAGCCGTTCTTTCTATGAGGAGACCAAAGTGTCTATGTATCCCATCAAGCAACAGCAGATTTTATCTTATATCCGTACAGGGGAACCGATGGATAAGGCGGGGGCATATGCGATTCAGGGCAGGTGCGCCCTCTATATCAAGGAGATTCAAGGAGATTACAATAACGTGGTAGGCCTTCCAGTGGCAAGGATTTTTCAAGAGATCGCAGAATCAGGCATTGAAATTTTGTGAGATTCATACTATCATAGAGGTATCAGGAGGAAAAGAGAATGAATCAGTATGATGAAATGTGTTTGCAATGCTTTCTGGAAAAACAATCCCAGCTCTTTGATGAGACGGTTGCCCAAAGCCTTGAAGAGGCAGAGGAGTTCTTGGAAGACTGCATGGCGGTGGTTTGCGACAATATCAAAGATGTACGGGCATACTTTGAGGAGGAAGGCGCAGACGTCGCCCAGATGAGCAATGAGGAATTACTTGCATTGAGAAAACAGCTTTCTGTCCGGTACAGGGATTTTCAGGGTAAGGATCTGCGGCTGGATATGTCCCGGGGAAAGCCAAGTGTGGATCAGCTTGACCTTTCCATGGGAATGATGGACGTACTAGGCAGTGAGGATGATCTGACTTGTGACGATGGCACGGACTGCCGGAATTATGGGGTTCTGACCGGAATCGGGGAGGCCAAGGAGCTTTTGGGGGATATGATGGAGGTGTCTCCGGATAATATCATTATTTACGGAAACTCCAGCCTGAATGTGATGTTTGACACGGTTTCCCGTTCCATGACTCACGGGGTTATGGGGAATACTCCCTGGTGCAAACTGGATAAGGTAAAATTTTTGTGTCCGGTACCCGGGTATGACCGTCACTTTGCTATCACAGAGTATTTTGGGATTGAGATGATCAATGTGCCGCTG
>OFFZ01001232.1_pt1 | contig 14373 bp, 12 predicted proteins | sample 1521631 | NCBI WGS metagenome assembly OFFZ01 (sample SAMEA3504102, study PRJEB24116) | mouse gut metagenome | biome: mouse gut; feature: mouse-associated habitat; material: faeces | place: Denmark | collected 2011 | reverse complement strand
CGTGAAAGCACCTGGCTGGCGGTCTGCAGTCCAGTTGTACTGCATATTTAACCGGCGTGCAGTATAATTTACAGAGAATGCAACGTGAAAGTTGAAGTGTCCGGAAAATTCTGGTATACTTAAAGGCGTGTTCAGGAGGAAAAGTCATCGGATATTTTTCGATAAACCGGGAAAGAGGGTAGATTAAGATGGGATTTACACTGGAACAGGCACAGGAAAAGCTGAAAAAGTACGGTCAGGAGCATTTGCTGAGATATTATGAGGAGTTGTCGGGGGAGGAACAGGAATCTCTTCTGGCCCAGATCCAGGGGGCGGACATGGACATGCTGGAGGCATGCAGCCACCCGGAGGTACTGGGGGAGAGGGGCGTTATCACACCTCTGGCCTCCATGCAGCTGTCCCAGATTGAGGCAGAGCGGGAGGCGTTTACCAAAGAGGGCATACAGGCCATACGCCAGGGAAAAGTGGGAGCAGTGCTTCTGGCAGGAGGCATGGGGACCCGCCTGGGATCGGACGATCCCAAGGGCGTGTACAATATAGGGCTTACCAGGGATCTGTACATTTTTGAATGTCTGGTGAACAATCTGATGGATGTGGTGAGACAGACAGACAGCTGGCTGCATCTGTTTATCATGACCAGCGACAAGAACCATGAGAAGACGGTGAGCTTTCTGGAGGAGCACGGCTTTTTTGGCTACAAGCCGGAGTATGTGCATTTTTTCAAACAGAAGACGGCGGTGGCCACAGATTACAAGGGAAAGATCTACCTGGAAGAAAAGGGAAAACTGGCCTGCTCTCCCAACGGCAACGGCGGCTGGTTCATCTCCCTCAAGGACGCAGGGCTGCTTGATCTGGTCCACAGCAGCAGGATAGAATGGCTCAATGTCTTTGCGGTGGACAATGTGCTCCAGAGGATCGCAGACCCCTGCTTTGTGGGAGCCACCATCCTGAAGAAAAGCGTGGCCGGGGCAAAGGTAGTGCGCAAAAATGCCCCTGACGAGAAGGTGGGGGCGGTCTGCCTGGAGGATGGACGCCCGTCCATTGTGGAATACTATGACATGACCCCGGAGCTGATGGAGGCCAGGGACGGGAACGGAGAGCCGGCCTACAATTTCGGCGTTATCCTGAATTACCTGTTCAGCGTGGCGGAGCTGGAGCGGATTCTGGAGCAGAACCTGCCCCTGCATCTGGTGGAAAAGAAGATTCCCTATCTGGACGAGACAGGAAAGCTTGTAAAGCCGGAGGAGCCAAACGGCTATAAATTTGAAAATCTTGTTCTGGATATGATTCATCAAATGTCCAGCTGTCTGCCCTTTGAGGTGGTGAGAGAGAAGGAATTTGCCCCCATCAAGAATAAGACGGGCATTGATTCTGTGGAGAGTGCCAGGGCGCTGCTGGAAGGAAACGGAGTAGTGCTGTAGAATAAAGCAGGCGGTTTATACCGGCACAGGAACAAATAAACTGACAGTCAGTGCGGCGAGGGCCGCGCAGAAAAGAGGGTGTTATGAAGATTTTAGTCACGGGCGGAGCGGGCTATATTGGCAGCCATACGGTGGTGGAGCTGCAGCAGGCAGGCTATGATGTTGTGGTGCTTGACAACCTGTGCAATTCCAGTGAAAAATCTCTCAAGAGGGTGGAGGCCATCACCGGCAGGACGGTTCCTTTTTACAAGGCGGATATCCTGGACAGGGGTGCCCTGGAGGAAGTGTTTTCCAAAGAGCAGATTGACGCGGTGATTCATTTTGCCGGACTGAAGGCTGTGGGCGAATCCGTTCAGAAGCCCTGGGAATACTATGAGAACAATATTGCCGGAACCCTCACCCTGGTGGACGTGATGAGAAAGCACGGGGTGAAGAATATTATCTTTTCCTCCAGCGCCACTGTGTACGGAAGCCCGGCTGTGGTACCCATCACGGAGGACTGCGCCAAGGGAGAGTGCACCAACCCTTACGGCTGGACAAAATCCATGCTGGAGCAGATTCTTGCCGACATACAGAAGGCGGATACGGAGTGGAATGTGATTCTGCTGCGCTATTTCAATCCCATCGGCGCTCACAAAAGCGGCACCATGGGCGAGAATCCCAACGGCATTCCTAACAACCTTATGCCCTATATCACCCAGGTGGCAGTGGGAAAGCTGCCCCAGCTGGGAGTGTTCGGGGATGACTATGACACCCCTGACGGTACGGGCGTAAGAGATTATATCCATGTGGTGGATTTGGCGATGGGCCATGTGAAGGCGCTGAAGAAGATTCAGGAGAAGGCGGGCCTGAAGATATACAACCTGGGCACAGGGGTAGGGTACAGCGTCCTGGATCTGGTAAAGGCCTTTGAGGAGGCCACAGGGGTAAAAGTGCCCTATGCCATTAAGCCCAGGAGGGCAGGCGACATTGCGACCTGCTATTCCGACGCTTCCCTGGCCAGGAAAGAGCTGGGATGGGAGGCCCAAAACGGCATTCGGGAGATGTGCGAGGACTCCTGGAGATGGCAGAAGAACAACCCCAATGGGTACGAGGACTGAAATGGCAAGAAAAAAGGGCTGCGCCGCAGTCCTTTTTTCTGGTATGTCCCCTGTGTTCCGCAACATGCGTTTCATTGGCGGGGGCTGGATGTGATCAGGCCACATAGGTATACATAAAGATAAAGTGGCATATGCTCCCTGCCATCACAAACAGGTGGAACACTTCGTGGGAGCCGAAATCCTTGTGCCTGGAGTTGAACAGGGGCAGCTTCAGCGCGTAGATGACGCCGCCCAGGGTGTAGATGATGCCTCCGGCCAGGAGCCACAGGAAGCCTCCGGTGGAAAGGGTGTCAAAAAGTCTGCCGAACACCAGCACGCACACCCAGCCCATGGCGATGTAGATGAGGGAGGAAAACCACTTGGGACAGGTGATCCAGCAGGCTTTCACCGCCATGCCCGCCAGCGCGATGCCCCATACCAGGGCCAGCAGGGAATAACCGATCTCCCCTCCCAGTACAATCAGGCATACAGGGGTATAGGAGCCTGCTATCAGCACAAAGATCATCATATGGTCCAGCTTGCGGAACATGCGCAGGTATTTTTCGTTCAGGTTTACGGAGTGATAGGCGGCGCTGGCGCCATAGAGCAGGATCATGCTTGTCATAAAAACTGCCATGGCCACAAGACTGACTGTGCCCGATGTGGCGCCTGCCTTCAGCAGCAGCGGCACAGCCGCAAATACGGCCATCATCATGCCTATGAAATGTGTAATGGCGCTCCCGGGTTCTCTTATTGTGATCTGCATTATCATACCTCCTGTCTCGGCGCCGCCATATCCTGTGGGGAGGGATGGCAGCGTTTTCAAAACTGCCGGTAAACAACCGGCCCGCGTGTGACGTAGTTATAAAAACCACATCTGGTGACAAGATGATATTATACCCAGATTCCACAAAAGTCAATACTTAATCTTCCTCAATTACTTGAATTTCCAAATAATCAAATTCAATCTCCTCGATAAAGCTGTCCTGAGTAAAGCGTGCTTTTTTGTGCCGCTTAAAATCACAGACTGCCGGATCCAGCCAGATGGGCACGCCCAGGTCCAGCTGGCGGCAGGCCTCTTCCAGCGCGTGGAAGACCTTGTGGGTTCGGGTATCCGCGCTGCTGTCACTGATGCAGGCATCGCCCATGACATGATTATCTTTAAAAGTTCTGGCCCATAATCGAAACATTTTCTGTCCTTTCCGCCCGGGCTTTTCCCGCCGGGCTGATTTTGTGCGGCAGTTTCTGCGCCTGGTTTCCCCGGGTTTTACCGCCGATCTGTTATTGCCAAAAGAGGAGCCTTCTGTTTCAGCTTCCATGGTAATAGATTTCGGCGGCAGATGCAAGAGTGGAATATTTATTCTGCCCGGTGCATATATATAAAAGGTATGGCATCCGGAGGAGGAGGGACAGTAACAGGAATAACATGGAAAAAAAGGGTAAAAAGGATTAATTTTTTGTGAATAATGTACATTTATGCTGGTATTTATGGTATACTGATTTTATACAGGGCGGAAGGCGGCCGGACAGTGCCCTTAAGGGCGCAATGGATCCTGGCAGAAGAAAGACAGGCCCGGCAGAAGGAGTCGATATGGGACCAAGGGGAGACAATGGAGAGGGGATTGACAGCTGGAAAGAAGTAACCCTCACATACAACGCAGCGCTTAAGATGATAGAGACAAGGATGGAGATACTCAACGATGAGTTCCAGCATGTACACTGCTATAATCCCATCGAGCATATCAAGGCGCGCATTAAGACACCGGAAAGTATTGTGAAGAAGCTGAAACGCGACGGCCGTGAGTCAACAATTGACAACATGGTAAAGTACATAAACGATATCGCGGGAATACGCATTATCTGCTCCTTTACTTCCGATATCTACCGGATCGCGGACATGATCTGTGAACAGAAGGACATCCAGGTGGTGGCCGTGAAAGATTATATTACCTTTCCTAAGGCCAGCGGCTATAAGAGCTACCACATGATTGTGACTGTGCCGGTGTACCTGTCGGACCGGACTGTGGATACGAAAGTGGAGATTCAGATCAGGACTGTGGCCATGGATTTCTGGGCCAGCCTGGAGCACAAGATTCACTATAAATTCGAGGGGGATGTGCCGGGACATATCCGCACGGAACTGGTGGAATGTGCCAAGATGGTGTCTGACCTGGATGTCAGGATGCTGAAGCTGAATGAAGAACTCCTGGCCATCAGCCTGGAGCACAGCGGATAGGGGGGTTCTCCTGTCCGCTGTGCGTTTCCTGTCTTTTTTTCTGTCTTATGGTTTGCTTTAGAGGTAAGGGGTCGAAATGCCTGAAATGAGGAGTGCCCAGGCGCCTTTCGGCACCCGGGCTATTATGAAAAAACCATCTAGTCTGAACCTGCAGTCTTCTCCGAAGAGCCAGCGTCCTGCGTTCATCTAAAAAAGAGTATATCAGCAAATTATGAATAAGATATGAATACAATGTAAAAACTTGGTGAATTGTGCTAAAAAGTTTCCTGGCTGAGTGCCATGCTATGCAATCTGCACAAAAACAGTGGGGGAGAGTTGTTGTTGTAATACATTGAGAAAAGTGGTAAAATGTCTGTGCAGGTACAAACAGGCCCAGAACCCCGGGAGGAAGACAAATGGATATGTTTATGGACAAGCTGGCACAGAAGCTGACAGCGCAGGAAATCATCAAGGCCAATACGGCCGCGGATATAGAAGAGCTGAACAAGCTGAAGAACCAGATTGCAGAATATAATGAATGCCTGGCAAGGCTGCAGAAACTGATAGACGATGCCGCCGGACGTCTGGCGGGCACACAGGAGCGCAGCGATGAGATTGACCGTCTGATGACAGAGAACATCAACGGGATTCAGGCCCTGAAGCAGGAGATATCCCAGGTTCAGGCGAAGCTGGCCTGGAAGGTGGAGACGGCAGGCCGTTCCCTGGAGGAGCGCCTGGATGCCCTGGACAAAGCTCTGGGGGGCCGCATGGACGTGGTGGGGGGAACCCTCACAGACCGGATGGACCGTCTGGAGGTCTTTCTGGTACAGCAGGCCAATGAGTCGGGCCGGTCCACGGCGGGAAGAGCGGAGGCTCTGGATCAGGCTCTGGGGAATATGAACCAGGCTCTGGGAAATGTCAACCAGTCCCTGGGGAATCTGGATCAGTCCCTTGGGGACCGTGTGGATTCGCTGGAAGAAAGTGTGGAGTCCTTTGGGGACCAGATGGAATCTATGGAAGAGGCTCTGGGAAAACGTCTGGATTCTCTGGGGACATCCCTGGCGGAGCAGGCCGGAGAGGCAGGCCGTACCATGAAGGACCAGATGGAAGGACAGTTCAACGTGTGGGGGCACTCTGTGGTGAGCCGCATGGAGGCTGTGGGAAAGACCCTTGGGGGACGCATGGACGAGGCCGGCAAGTCTGCGGCGGAACAGATGCAGGCCATGAATCAGTCTCTGGGAAGCCGCATGGAGGAGGCAGGCCGGGTTCTGACGGATCAGATCAGTATTCTGGGGCAGGCTATGGGGGACCGTGTGGAGGAGGCAGGCCGTTCCACAGGGGAGCGGATGACGGCGCTGGACAAGTCCCTGACGGAGCGCCTGTCACAGCAGCAGGAGCAGTTTTCCCGGACGGTGGAGGAGAAGCTTGACAGGCTGGGGGAACAGAATTCTGCTCTTATGGAAGAAAAACTCAGCGCCCTGGAGGAGGCGGTGCACAAGGAGTGCGTGAAAGTCTACCGCAATGTCCAGGCAGTTATCACAGAGGAGGGCGGCAGGCAGTCGGCGGCCCTGGATGAGGCAGGGACGGGCACCGTGACCCTGAAGGGCAGGCTTCGGACTGTGCTGGGGATCTCCGTGCTGTCCGCAATCTTCTCCCTGGCGGCTCTGGTGATGCAGATCCTTGGGCGGCTGAACCCTTAGGAATTGTACAGAAATTTATTTTTTGGCACTTCCTTAGGGCGCTGTAGATAAGGTGACGGATGCCGCTTGCGGAGGAAAAGGCAGGAGGTGTCAGTTGCGGACAGGAGAGTTATGGGAAAGGAAATCTGGAAACCGGGTAACATGCTTTATCCTCTGCCGGTGGTTATGGTGAGCCTGGCAGAGAGGGAGGCAAAATACAATATTATCACCGTTGCATGGGCGGGTACCGTCTGCACAAACCCGCCCATGGTCAGCATCTCTGTGCGCCCGGAGAGATTTTCCCACCGGATCCTGCGTGATACAGGGGAGTTCGTGATCAATCTAACCACGAAGGAGCTGGCATATGCGGCCGATTACTGTGGTGTAAAAAGCGGCAGAGATGTGGATAAATTCACTGCGCTGGGCCTTACTCCCCTGAAGGCGGATAAGGTCAGCGCTCCTCTGATAGGAGAGAGCCCCGTGAACATTGAGTGCGGGGTGCGCCAGGTGCTGTCCCTGGGATCCCATGATATGTTTCTGGCGGAAGTTCTTGGGGTTCATGCGGATGAAAAGTATATGGACCACAGGCATAAGTTCCATCTGGAAAAGGCAGAACCCATTGTCTACTCCCATGGAGGTTATTTTGCGTGCGGGGAGCAGGTGGGGACATTTGGTTTCAGTGTGAGAAAAAAATCCTGACGGAGTGCATAGTTTGACACAAAAAGGTAAAAATGCATTTATGGGCTGACATAGCCTGTAAATGCTTTTTTTGTTGCAGTCAAAGGTGCCTGGAGGGATCGGTCATGGGAATTGATAAACTTATAAAATATAGGAAATGGAATCATAAAAAAAGCAAAGCTACATATATTAAGATTACGGCGTCCGCACTGCTGCTTTGCCTGCTGGCAGTGGGTGCCGCCGCCTTTGTGACAGAGGGGGAAAAACAGCCAGTGTTTTACCGCATATGGGTAAACGGCAGAGAAGTGGGGGCGCTGTGGGACAAGGCCCGTGGAGAGGAGCTGCTCTGGGAGGCCCGCCGGAATGTGGCCCTGGAGAGGGAAGGGCTGGTGTTCATGGAGCCGAGCGTGGAGATCCTGGAGGAGCGGCGGTGGGAGAAGCCGGACCGGGAACAGGATGTGCTGCGCAGGATGGAGGATGCTCTGCGGGCGGAGATCCTTGAGGAGCGAAGCCCCGTGTGGGTCCTGAAGGTCAGAGACCGTCTGGTATATCTTTCCAGTCAGGAGGAGGTCAGGGATCTGCTTCAGGCCGCTGTGGACAAGTATGGAGGCGGTGGAGATTTTGTGGTGGAACTGGTACAGGATCCCTGCCGGGGGCCTATGGTTCTGGGGGCGGAAGTGGTGGATGGTACGAGTCAGGACACGGAGGAGATGCTGCCCTGTATGGGAGCGGGAATCCAGGGCTTTTTTGCCGGGCTCCGGAGGGATTTGCTGGAGACATCCGGAAAGCTGACAGGAATCCGCCAGATGGAATTTTCTCAGGAGATAAAGGTGGCTCAGGCCTGGCTTCCCCAGGAGCAGGTGATGGATTTCTCCCAGGCCCTCAGCCTTCTCCTTCAGGAGGAAGAGACGGAGGGGATCTATGTGGTTCAGGAGGGGGATGTGCTCTCGGAGATTGCCCTTCGTCTGGACATTCCCATGGAGAGAATCGTGGCCCTCAACGACAGCCTGGAGAACGAGAATACCACGCTTCATATTGGGGACAGGCTTGTGGTTTCCCTGCCGGAGCCGGAACTGTCTGTGACATGGGTGGAAGTAGAATGTTATGAGGAAACCTATGAGGCGGAGGTGGTCTATGTGGATAATGACAGCTGGTATACCAACAAAAGCCAGGTGGCACGTCAGCCTTCTGCGGGGGTTCGGAAAGTGGTGGCGGAAGTGCGGTACCAAAATGACCGGGAGGTGTCCCGGGAGATTCTGCAGGAGGAGGTGGTGGTGGAAGCAGTGGCAAAGGTTGTGGAGAGGGGCACCAGGGTTCCCCCGTCCTATGTGCGTCCTGTCGCAGGAGGCCGGCTCAGCTCAGGATTTGGCAGCAGGAACGCCCCTGTGAAAGGCGCAAGCACCAACCACAAGGGGGTGGACTGGGCAGTGCCTTCCGGGACCGGAGTCTACGCCTCCTGCGGGGGAAGAGTTTCAAAGGCAGGCTGGGGCAGCGGGTATGGCTATGTGATCTATATTGAGCATGAGGATGGCAGACAGACCCGCTACGGACACCTGAGCAAGGTCTTGGTGAAGACCGGGCAGGAAGTACGGCAGGGGGACAGGATTGCTCTCAGCGGCAGCACGGGCAATGTCTCAGGGCCCCATCTGCATTTTGAGATTCTGGTCAACGGCTCCCAGGTGAATCCGCTGAAGTATCTGGAATAGTGGGAGCCCAGAGAGTGGAAACATTCGTTCTGTTTACAAACGGGGAAATATGTGGTAAGATTACTATCATTCCTGGCAGAGAACAGGAGAAGAGGATACGTTCGGCGTAAATGCGGGCCGAATCGGGAATGATCTGTGGATTATGATTGATAGAGATGCCGCATTGCGGCAGAGGAAAATAAATGGAACAATACGCAATTAAGGGCGGGAACCCTCTGGTGGGAGATGTGGAGATAGCAGGGGCTAAGAATGCGGCGCTGCCCATTCTGGCCGCCGCCACCATGACGGATGAGACTGTATATATAGAGAATATTCCTGATGTAAGCGATATTAAGATGATTTTGGACACCATGCGGGGCATAGGCGTGGCGGTGCGGCACACAGAGCGGCACAGGGTAATGTTAAATGCCGGAAATATCAACAATCTTGTAGTGGAAGATGAGGCGATGAAGAAGATCAGGGGCTCCTATTACCTTCTGGGAGCGTTCCTGGGAAAGTATAAACATGCGGAAGTAGTTCTTCCGGGAGGGTGCGACATAGGATGCCGCGCCATTGATCAGCACCTGAAGGGCTTCCGGGCCCTGGGAGCGGAGGTGTATATTGAGCACGGACTGGTGAAAGCCAGAGCGGAGCGCCTGCAGGGAAGCCATATCTATATGGACAAGGTCAGCGTGGGCGCCACCATCAATGTGATGATAGCGGCAACCCTGGCGGAGGGAACCACCATCATCGAGAACTCGGCCAAGGAGCCCCATGTGGTGGACGTGGCCAATTTCCTGAACAGCTGCGGCGCCAATATCAAGGGGGCGGGCACGGATGTGATCCGGATCAAGGGTGTCCAGAAGCTCCATGGCACGGAGTACGCCATCATTCCGGATCAGATTGAGGCGGGCACTTTTATGTTCGCGGCGGCGGTGACAAAGGGCGATGTGACAGTAAAAAATGTGATTCCCAAGCATATGGAATCCATCACGGCCAAGCTTCTGGAGATTGGCTGCGAGGTGGAGGAGGCGGACGACTGCCTGCGGGTGGTAGCCTCCAAGCCCCCTATGCGCACCCAGGTGAAAACCCTTCCTTACCCTGGTTTTCCCACGGACATGCAGCCCCTGATCACGGTGGCCCTGGCCCTGGCAAAAGGAACCAGCATTGTGACAGAGAGCATTTACGAGAACCGTTTCAGGTATGTGGATCAGCTTACCCGGATGGGGGCGGACATCAAGGTGGAAGGCGGCGACACCGCCATCATTGACGGGGTGGGCCAGTACACGGGGGCAAGCATTTCCGTTCCGGATCTACGGGCCGGTGCGGCGCTTGTGATTGCCGCGCTGTCCGCAGAAGGGTTTTCCACCATAGAGAACATCAATTATATAGAGCGGGGCTATGAGGATTTTCATCTGAAACTCAGGAATCTGGGGGCCCAGATTGAACTGGTGGAGACGGAAAAGGATTACCAGAAGTTCCGGCTGAAGACCGGCTGAAGAGCAGGGTCCAGGCGGGTTTTATATTTGTGTGCAAAAATTTGGAATGGCGCAAGCCCCAGGTTCTCCGGCAGCAGTGAGAGGGCCGGCGCCTGGCAGCAAGACTAGGGTGTGTTCGTTTTTGACAATCGGACATGCCCTTGGGGTTTCACCTTATAATACCTGACAGGGGTTCTGAAAAAGTGATAGAGTAAAGGAGGATGCTTATGAAAGGCAAGAGATTGGCTGCGGCTTTGGCGGTTTCCGTGATGACATTTTCCAGTGCTGTGAGCGTATCGGCGGCGGTGCCGGAAGGGCTCTTTGATCCGGAGTATTATGCGGCTACATATGCGGATGTAAAGGCAGCGTTTGGAAACGATGCGGAGGTTCTGTACAGGCATTATCTGGAATATGGGATCCAGGAGGGAAGGGCCGGCAGCAGTGTCTTTGATGTGAGGGCATACAGGGCGCGCTACCAGGATCTGGAGGCTGCATATGGAGATGACTGGGAGGCTTATTTCCAGCACTATTTGACCTGTGGAATCCAGGAGGGCAGGAACGGTTCTCCCACAGGGGCGGCCCCTGCACAGAATGGTTCCGGTGCAGGAACGGCGGGCAGTGGAACCACGTCCGGCGGCGCAGGAGCGGCAGGCAGTACGGCCAAGCCTGGCAGCGAAGGGACGGCGGGCGGTACAACACAGCCTGGCCCGGCAGAGCAGGATCAGTTTATGGAGACTATGGCCAGGGAGGCTTTTGAGGCTGTGAACCGGTACAGGGCAGAAAACGGGAAGGAAGCTCTTACCTGGAGTGATTCCATCTATGAGGCTGCCAAGGTTCGGGCCCAGGAGTGCGCGGAAGAGTTCAGCCATACCAGACCGGACGGCTCCCGCTGCTTTTCCGTCTTTGGCAGTATGGGGATTTCCTACGGCGCTGCGGCGGAGAACATTGCAGCCGGATATGCTACAGGAGAGGCTGCCGCTGAGGGATGGTATAACAGCGACGGACACAGGAAGAACATGTTGGGAGACAGCTATAAAAAAGCAGCCATCGCATGTTATTATGTGGTGGATGGAACTGAGTTTAAGTATTACTGGGTGAACCTGTTCACGGACTGAAATCTGGAAATAAATGCTGTTGACAAAGGCCGCTGCAGGTAGTAGAATGTGTATGTACAAGTTAATAGGATTTCTCTTATTCAGAGTTGGTGGAGATACATAGGATCGATGAAGCCACGGCAACCCCATTGTGGAAGGTGCCTCCCTGAGCGAGTATTATTCGAACAATAAGAGGATTGGGTACAAAATCTTAGTCCGCTTATTCCGTAAGCGGACTTTTTTTGTGCACACGGGTGCATCAGGTACACGGTCACCCGGAGGAAGAATGTCGGCAAAGGCTGACGGGTAAAGAGGAACCTTTGGAAGTTTCTGTCACGGAAATGGATATTGTACATAGAGAAAGGAAGAAAACAGATGATGGCAGATATGGCATTTTATGCAGGGAAAAAAGTATTGATTACCGGTCATACAGGTTTTAAAGGAAGTTGGATGTGTAAGGCGCTGACAGATGCGGGGGCGGAAGTCACCGGATATGCATTAGAACCTCCTACTGATCCGTCACTCTTTGAATTGTGCCATTTGGCGGATAAAATGCGTTCTGTAATCGGCGATGTGCGCGACCTGGCTCATCTGATGGAAGTTTTTGAGGAAGCACAGCCTGAGATTGTAATTCATATGGCGGCGCAGCCACTGGTGCGGGAGTCTTATAAAAATCCGGTATACACATATGAAACAAATGTTATGGGCACGGTTCATATGCTGGAATGTGTCAGAACAACTTCATCTGTAAAGTCATTTGTGAATGTGACGACAGATAAGGTATATCTGAATAAAGAATGGGAATGGGGCTATCGGGAAAATGAAGAGTTGAATGGATATGATCCGTATTCCAACTCCAAATCATGCTCTGAACTTGTAACAAGCAGTTATTTAAATTCATTCTTTCAGGATTCTCAGGTGGCAATATCAACAATGAGAGCCGGAAATGTAGTTGGGGGAGGAGATTTTGCGTTGGATCGAATTATCCCGGACTGTATCCGTGCAGTTCAGGCAGGAAAGGACATTATTGTGAGAAATCCTTACTCAACCAGACCTTATGAGCATGTATTGGAACCGGTTATGGCTTATCTGATGGTTGCAGAGGCTCAGTATGAAGATAAGATATATGCCGGGAACTACAATGTCGGACCGGATGAGACAGACTGTTGGACGACGGGTGATCTGGTGACGCTATTCTGTGATAAATGGAACCGTGCTAATGGCACATCGACCCAATGGATTGACCGATACGACGGGGGACCTCATGAAGCAGGTTTTCTGAAATTGGATTGTTCTAAATTAAAGAAGACTTTTGGGTGGAAGCCAAAGTGGAATGTTGAAACGGCAATGGAGAAAATTGTTGAGTGGACGCAGATATATATAAATAATGAAGATATTGTGATGTGTATGGAGAGACAGATAAGAGAGTTTATGGAGTGAATTGAATCAGTAAAATAGGAGATAAAGGTTATAATAAATGGAGCATATTGAGTGTTTGATAGAAAGGGCAATTCGATTTTTGCTGACACGTATATTGAAGATAGACCTGTCAGAAAAGAAACTGGAAGGGATTTTACAATTTTTCAAATTTGGGATCGTAGGATTGAGTAATACAGTGATTTCGTATGTCATATACGTTATTGCTTTATTGGTGTTTCAGACAGTGAGTGTATCGGAAAATATAGATTATCTCGCAGCACAGGTGATTGCCTTTATTTTAAGCGTTTTGTGGTCATTTTACTGGAATAATAAATATGTTTTCGATGATGTTGGCAGAGAAAGGAACATTGTTCAGGCGTTACTAAAGACATACATATCTTACGCATTTACAGGGCTTTTTCTGAACAGTATATTGGCTGTTTTGTGGGTGCAGGTGTTTGATATTAATAAGATGTTTGCTCCGATTATTAATTTGTTGATAAGTGTGCCTATTAACTTTGTTATGAATAAGTTTTGGGCATTTAAATGAAAGAATTATAGAAACGTCAGACAGGGATTGATAAGAATTGTTTTTAGTAGATTTTTTGAAGATAATGATATCCTGTTTTGCTGCGAAGTACATAGCAGATATGACAGGACCATAAGCGCCGCATTTTTTGATTGTTTTATCAAGTGTTTTATCAATAAAATTCTTGTAAGCTGTAGTGCTGATTTTGCTAAGGTTATGATAATTGTAATATCATTTATAATTTTGGAAAGCAAAATAAAGTATACAATACCAAAAACATAAAACAGAAGTATGATGAGAGATGAAAAACGAGCTGAACTTAAACAACAAAACAATATTGATAACCGGAGCAGCCGGATTTATTGGAGCAAATCTGGTATTAAATCTGCTTCATGTGCTTAACGGCAGCAAAATTATTGGAATTGATAATTTAAATGACTATTATGACCCGGCATTAAAAGATTACCGGTTGACTCTTATTGATGAACAGTCAAAGGAATCAAAAGCAGAGTTCCTTTTTGAAAGAGGGGATATTTCAGATCGCATATTTATGGATAAGATATTTGCGGATCATAAACCCCAGATTGTTGTAAATCTTGCAGCACAGGCCGGGGTAAGATACAGCATTGCAAATCCGGATGCCTATATCAGCTCCAATATTCAGGGATTTTATAATATTCTGGAATGCTGCAGGCACAGCTATGATGGCATATCAGAAAGGAAAGAGAAAAGTGAGGAAAATGCCGAAAAATATAAAGGGGTGGAGCATTTGGTTTATGCCTCTTCATCTTCTGTATATGGTGGAAATCAGAAGGTGCCTTTTGAAGAGACGGATTTTGTGGACAGGCCTGTAAGTCTGTATGCTGCAACAAAGAAAAGTAATGAATTACTGGCATACAGTTATGCCAAGCTGTATGATATACCATGTACCGGACTGAGATTTTTTACAGTTTATGGACCTGCCGGAAGACCGGACATGTTTTATTTTTCGGCGACGCAGAAACTGCTTCGGGGTGAGAAGATTCAAATTTTTAATTTTGGAAACTGCAGGCGGGACTTCACATATATTGATGATATTGTGGAAGGAGTGGCGAGG
>OFFZ01001230.1_pt1 | contig 14380 bp, 8 predicted proteins | sample 1521631 | NCBI WGS metagenome assembly OFFZ01 (sample SAMEA3504102, study PRJEB24116) | mouse gut metagenome | biome: mouse gut; feature: mouse-associated habitat; material: faeces | place: Denmark | collected 2011 | reverse complement strand
TCGACTGCAAGGGCGCGGCGGAGCTGGGCTGCCGTATTCTGCCGGAGTTCGACGGAAACGGCTACGGAGCCGAGGCCTTCGCCGCCGCGGCAGACTGGGCGCTCTATGAGCTGGGTCTCACACGCTTGGAGGCTAAGTGCTTCAAGGAAAATGAGGCCTCCAAAAGGATGCTCGCCGCCTGTATGCGCCCGCAGCGGGAGGACGACACCTTCTACTACTTTGAGAAGCTGATTTAATGTAAGGAAAAAAGAGGAAAACTCACATGGAACAAAGTCAAGCGGATATCAAGCTGGGCCGCTTTCTCAGCTTAGTGCTGCGCCATGAGCCACAGGCCGCGGGGATCACCTTGGACCAGCACGGCTGGGCCGATGTGGAGGCACTGATTGCCGGTGTCCGCCGTGCGGGCCGCACCATTGACCGGGAAACTCTGGAGCGGATTGTCCGGGAGAACAACAAGCAGCGCTATGCTTTCAACGACGACCACACCAAAATCCGGGCCAATCAGGGGCACAGTGTTCCTGTGGATGTGGAACTTCAGGTGAAGGAGCCCCCGGAGTATCTTTTCCACGGCACTGCCGTCAGGTTCCTGGAGCAGATCAGGAAGGAAGGACTGCTGCCCATGAGCCGGCTCTATGTCCATCTGTCCCAGGATAAGGACACCGCCCTGAAGGTGGGGAAAAGGCATGGCAGTCCCGTTGTCCTGAAGGTGTCCAGCGGACAGATGCACAGGGCCGGACACAGGTTTTTTCTCTCGGAGAACGGGGTGTGGCTCATCAAGGCGGTGGGGCCGGAGTATTTTGAGGTGCTTCGGGAGGATACGGTAAATCCTCCTTGGGACTCATCCCGGCTCTGAGATCCTGGTGACACCCACATAGATATCCGACACTTCGTACCAGGTGGCATAGTCTGTGACACCTGTCTGGGGCAGGCCGAAAATGCCCTGGAAGGTGCGGACCGCATTGGCTGTGGCGGGGCCGTAGATGCCGTCGGCGGTGACGGTGGGGATGGCGGGATAGTTTCTGGCAATGCGGTTGAGCTGAGTCTGGAGCTGCCTCACCTTTTCGCCGGAAGATCCTACTCCCAGGTCGTAGCCGGGCCAGGAGGAGGGCACGCCGGAGATGACCTGTGCGGTGTTGATATACATATCGTTGCCGTAGTAGTAGCGTATAATCTCTATGGGAGAGTAGCCTTCCTCTGCCAGGTACATGGATCCCCACTGGCTCAGCCCCGAGCAGGTAACTCTTTTGCCGTCACAGTAGGAGGTGAAGATGGGCTGCCGTACCCCGGGCCTGGACAGGTAGTTGGCGAAAATTGTGTCCACCAGGTAGTCAATATTCCGGAAAATGTTCCTGCCGTACACCCACTTCTGGTCATAGGCCGTGGAAGATGTGATGGTAAAATTGTAGCCCTGGTTCCGGTACCACAAAACCGCCGCTCCTTCAGGGGGGAATAGTTTTCTCCTGCGGGGCTGCTTTTGTGAATGTGGGAGATTTCTTTAAAATACCGTGGAAATCCTGGAAGGTCTGTGGTAAAATATAAGAACATGTGAGATGCAGTACATATCTTATCTGCCAGGAGGAGAGTAATGTAATGAAGAAGAAAGTCAATTCTATCCGAAAACAGATTATGACCGGATACGTCCAGGTCATAATGATCATGTTTGTGCTGGTTGCGGTTTCCCTGATCTCCCTGTTTCAGATCAGCCGGGATTACCGTACTGTGTCCGACAACCGGGACAATCAGGCGTCAACCCAGACGGCGCTGGCCAAACATTATGAGTGGCGGGAGCTGCTTCAGGAGAGTATTCTGGAAGGCACGGATTTCCAGGGCAGTCTGGATCATCAGTCCTGTCTTCTGGGCAGGTGGATGGCGCAGACGGATGAGGCGGATTTGACCAATGCCCTGATAAAAAATACCCTGAACTCGATCCAGACACCCCATGAAAAAATGCATGCACAGGCGGCAGAGCTTCTTGTTCTGGCAGAGACGGACAGGGATGCGGCTTATCTGCGGTTTGTGGATGAGATCAAACCGCTCACCGCCCAGGTTATTGATGGGCTGGGCAAAATTTCCACCGAGTACCAGAACATTGCCAATGACGCCTCTGAGCAGATGGATCAGTTGATTCTGATTATGACAGTGCTCAATATCCTGTGCGCGGTTCTGGGATTTGGGGTTGCGGCATTCTATGGAAACCGTTCCGCCAAGCAGATTGCCGGTCCCATTACCGCCGTTGCCCAGTGGTCTGAGAAGCTGTCCCTGGGCGCCAACCAGATTGATGTTGACAAGAACATACTCAAGGGCAATGAGAACAATGAGATCGGCTCCATGATCCGTTCCTTCCGGCGGATGGTGGAGAGCATCCATGAGAATGTGGAAGTGGTGAAGCGCCTGGCTCAGGGGGATATGACGGTGTTCGTGAATATCCGTTCCCAGGAAGATTCCCTGGGAAGGCACCTGTACCATCTTGTTCAGTCAAACGACTTTATGTTTGCCAAGATTATCAAGATTGCCATGTCCGTTGCGGAAGCTTCCCAGCACATTGCGGGGGCCAGCCAGATGTTGGCGGACACTGCCGCCAAGCAGGCTTCTGCGGTGAATGAGCTGAACAGTTCCACAGATGAGGCCAAGGAACTCACGGTGCAGAATGCCAACGAGACCAGGAGGGCGGCAGAGCTCTCGCAGTCCATCCGGCAGGACATGCAGGACAGCAATCAGAAGATGGGACTGCTGGTGAAGTCGGTGGAGGAGATCAACAAATCTTCCCAGGAGATCGCCAATGTGATCAAGCTGATCGACGACATAGCTTTCCAGACCAATATCCTGGCTCTGAATGCCGCTGTGGAGGCGGCCCGGGCAGGGGAGGCCGGAAAGGGATTTTCCGTGGTGGCGTCGGAGGTCCGTGTGCTTGCCCTTAAGAGTGCGGATGCTGCCAACGAGAGCAAACAGCTTATTGAGGCCACCATGCGGGCGGCCAGGGACGGAAGCCAGACCAGCGCCGAGGCTTTTGAGACTTTCCAGCATGTGGTGGAAGACCTTGACAGCATTATCGGGACGGTGGGTAAGATTACGGATTCTTCCATCAGGCAGGAAGAGGCCATCTCGCGCATTCACACCCAGGTGGGATATATCAACGATTCCATTACATCCAACCTGTCCGTGAACGAGGAGGCGGCTGCGGCCAGCAGCGAGATGAGGGAAAATGCAAGGCTTCTGGAAGGGGAGATGAATCAGTTCAATCTTCGCCAGAGAGAGCTTGGGCGTGCGTATATTCCCCCTGAGAAAGTGGGGGATGAGGATTTCATCCGCGAGGCCAATGAGAATTATCAGAAGTCTCTTCAGAGCGGTTTCCCCGCTCTCTTCGGAAAAGAGAATGAGAAATAAAGAGTTCAGGAGGCAGGTGACGGGAGTTACCTGCCTCTTCTTATGCGCAGGGGCGCGTAAGGAAATTAGCAGCGAAAGATGCACGCGCCCCGCGGGGCGGGTAGTGGAGAAGGACATTCCCTGCATTTTGAATATGCCAAGCTTCTCCAAAATATGATAGAAAAACGGCATGGGTGGGCGTGAAAGTATGGAAGAGATAGAACTGGAGAGAGAATATGGCTCGCGGACAGTCCGGGTGGTACTGCAGTTTCCGGATCCGCCGGGGAAGGGGCCGGATTCCGCGGTGGCATGGGGCAGTCCAGGGCTGTGCGGAGATCCGGGGGAGGAGAGGAGGATTCTCAGGGAGGCAAGTGCAGTTCTGTGTGAGGAACTGTACAGGCAGATGGAAAAAACGGCGGAGGGAGTGATTTGTTCTGAAGAGGGTGCGGATGCTGCTGCGGGTGAGCTCCAGTCAGCAGCTGGAGGCGGACGGCGATTTATCCCTGCAGCGGCAGCTGGTGATGGATTATGTGAGTGAGCATGAGGACTGGGAGCTGGACGAAAAGGAGTATTTTGAGGGGAGCAGAAGCGGCTATAAAACCGCAGTCAGCAGGCGCCACGTCCTGCAGGAGGCTCTGGAAGACGCCAGAAAAAGAGAATACGATATACTTGCCGCCTATAAGGACGACAGGATCGGCAGACGTATGTGGGAGATCGGCGCCTATGTGATGGCCCTGAAAAGTTGTCAGGTGGAGATCCATACGGTCAAGGACGGCTGTATCTCTCCGGAGAATGATGACATTATGGGACAGATGATGCTTGCACTCCGGTACGGAAATGCCCAGAAGAGCAGTGCGGACACGGGAATGCGGGTCAGGGATACCGCCCGGAAACTGGTTCGGCAGGGCAGGTTTATGGGGGGAAACGCGCCCTATGGCTATGAACTGGTGCTGTCGGGGGAGATCAGCAAACATGGGAGAGCCCTCCACACTCTGAGGATTCTTCCGGAACAGGCGGAGGTGGTGCGGCATATTTACAACCTGTCCCTGTACCAGGAGTACGGATCTGGGAAAATTGCAAAACTTCTGAATCAGGAGGAGCGGTACAGGGCGGTCGCGCCCGGAGGCGTCTGGAAAAGCGGGACGGTGGCGGGTATTCTCACAAACCCGGTCTATGCGGGGTACATGGCTTATGGGCGCAGGGAACATGCGGGAGGAAAGTGCCGGCGCAGGGACAGCGGCAGCTGGATCCGGGCGGAAGTGTCCGACGGGGACATCCGGATCATTGACGGCGACCTCTGGGAGAGAACACAGGAAAAGCGCAGGAGAAGGGCCGGCAAGTTCCGGAAGGCCCAGGGGGAGACAGGAGTTGTGGGCCGGAACGAGGGAGTGCTGCCTCTGATTGACGTGTCCTTCTGCGGGTGCTGCGGGAGTAAGCTGACCAACGGGACAAAATACAGTTACTGGACCATTCAGAAGACAGGGGAAAAAAGGGCCTGCCGGATTCCTGCATACCGGTGCCAGGGGGAAAAGGCGGGAATTCCTCACAGGGAGACGGCCCGGTTCCAGGCCCGGTGGCTGGAGGAGATTGTGTTTGAGTACATGGAAGGGTATCTGGGACACTGCCTTGGGGAGGAAAGTCTTTCTGCGGCGGCACAGAGGTGCCGGGAAAGGGAGGAACAGTCTCGAAAAGTCCGGCTGTGGAGGCTGCGCAGGGATCTGGCCAGGACGGAACGGGCCCTGGAAGCCATGGAAGGGCAGATCCCGGAGGCCGTCACAGGAAACTGTCCCCTGACCTTGGAGGAACTGGCCGCTGCCATCCGCAGGCAGAGAGAGCGGCAGGGGGAGCTGGAGGCCATGATCTGGGAAAGGGAGGCGGAGCATGGGAGAACAGCCCTGCTTCTGGAGGCCTGGAGGGAGGGGAAGAGGGAGATACCCACATGGCAGCAGGTTTTCCGGGATGGGGATCCCGGCACCAAGAGGGTGGTGGTGGATCTGCTGGTGGAGAGGATTGACGTGTCCGGTGACAGGGTGGCGCTGCGTTTCCGCACCGGCAGGAGGGGATATCACCCTCAGTGAGGGGTGGTTCCGGTACCACTCCGTATAGACTCGGTTGAGTGTAAAGGACATGATTACCAGGAGATTGGCATAGATGGCATTTTCGGGCCAGGTGGAGTAAATTTCACAGGAGGCCACGTTTTTGATATAGTCTTTGTAGCGGACCCAGTAGTTGGGGGCGGTGGGATCGCTGGGAACGCCGTCGTGAACGATAACGTATTCGGGGATCACCACCCGGCTCAGAACGATCTCTCCCGTCTCCGCCAGGGGCTTGATTTCATCCTCCGGTATCTTGGGAGGAAAGTTCCCGAACAGAGTGTGCACGGGGATGATGACGATTTTCTCCGGTTCCTCGGAGGTGGCCAGGGGGTTCATCTGTATGGGCTGCAGGGACAGCTGCCCTGACAGGATCTCGGAACCTGACACCAGCACCGGCTCATAGCCCTCCGCCGTGACTTCGATGTTGTATTCGGAGTAGGGCTGTTCCTCGCTTCCGGGCTGCAAGGACAGCTCCAGAGGCGGCGCCGGGAGATCGACCACGGGTGTCTGCCCGGAAATGTCGGTGGTGAGTACGCTTAAAGGGTTGTCGGGCTCCCCTGTGTAAGAGATGGTGACGGTGGCCCCTTCCACGGGAACCATCCCCAGGGAGGACACCACACTGATCTGTATGGTTCCTGCGGAGGCGCTTTGGCTTCCGGCCATGCCACGCTGCGGGCTTTGACTTTCGGTCATATTGTTCTGGAAGGAGCTGTCATTCCCGGTCATGTCATTCTGCGGGCTTTGGCTTCCGGTCATATCGCCCTGGAAGGAGCCGCCGCTTTCGGTCATGCCATTCTGTGAGCTGTCATTTCCGGCGCTGTTTTCCCGGGAAAGCCCGGCGGCGTCCGGGGTGGGGGAAACCGGCATGGCGTCGCTGCCGCCGGGGCCCTGGGCTGTTTTCAGATCTGTTCTGGACATAAGTATTCTCCTGCGCGCAATAAGGAAGTGTCTCAAGGTAACGGTATCCGTTCTTTTTTGACAATTCCTAAGTGGTTATGGTATTTATATGCAGGGGCAGAGAATCTGTGACGGGAAGAAGACTATTGACAAAAGGAGAATCCTGGCGCAAAATTGTATCAGGATATAAGTGTGGGGGAATACCGGCCGTAAGGCCGGGGCAGAACGGAGGGAGAAGCTATGAATCATGAGTTGATAGAGATCACAGGGCTGACCAAGGCCTATGACAATGGGAACATTGCCGTGAACAATATAAGTCTGACGCTGCCCAGAGGGAAGATTATCGGCCTTCTGGGACCTAACGGAAGCGGAAAGACCACGCTGATCAAGATGATGAACGGCCTGCTGACGCCCACCCAGGGAAGTATCAGGATCAATGGAGAGAGTGTGGGAGTGGGAACCAAGGCACAGGTGTCCTATCTGCCGGACCGGACTTACCTGAGCGGAAACGACAGGATCTCCGATGTGCTGGAATATTTCTGTGATTTTTACCCGGATTTCTCTCTGGAAAAGTCCCGGGAAATGCTGAAAACTCTTGGCATAGACCCTTCTGCCAGAATGCGGACCCTCTCCAAAGGCACCAGGGAAAAAGTGCAGCTGATCCTGGTTATGAGCAGGAAGGCGAAACTTTACATTCTGGACGAACCCATTGCGGGGGTGGACCCGGCGGCCAGGGATTATATTCTCCGGACGATTATCAACAATTACAACCCGGAGGCGTCGGTGCTGATATCCACCCACCTGATCGGGGATATTGAGCAGGTGCTGGACGAGGTGATCTTTATGCGCTATGGGTATCTTGTGCTCTATACTTCTGTGGACAATATCAGGCAGGAACAGGGCAAGTCCGTGGACGCTTATTTCAGGGAGGTGTTTGCATGTTAGGAAAGCTGATCAAATATGAGTGGAAGAGCACCTGCAGGATGGGCCTGCTGATGCTGGGCAGCATGGTTCTGGTGACGCTGCTGGGATGGATGGCTTTTCAGACTCCCATGTGGCAGGGTTTTAACACAGGAAAATATTCCTTTGGCTGGCTGGACATTTTCAGTCTGCTGACCCTGTTGATGTATGTGGTGCTGCTGGCGGGAACGAACCTGTGCGTGACCATCTATATAGGGGTGCATTTTTACCAGACCATGTACACGGATCAGGGGTATCTGACCCATACGCTGCCGGTGACAAAGCAGCAGATCCTGGGCAGCAAACTTTTGGTGAGCGGTCTCTGGCTGATGCTGATCACCATAGCCATGTATCTGTCAGCAGCCTTTCTGGGATTTACCATGCTGTATTCTTTTGCGCCGGACTTTACCGCGGCGGAGCTTTTGAAGGATGTGGCTGATGCTGTGGGTTTCTTTATGAGCAGAATGAGGGTGGAGCTGGGGCTGGACGTGGCGCACTGGCTGTGGGCTCTGCTGGTGGCCCTGATACTGGGGCCTTTCAGCCAGGCGGCCATTCTCTTCGGGGCCATTTCCATGGGGCAGCTTTTTTCAAAACACAGGGTGCTTATGTCCGTGTTGTGCTATATCGGCATTCTGGTGGTGAATAGTATTTTAAACTCTCTGCTCCGGAGTATCCAGACGGTATTGGATCTTGGTTCCTACATGAATTTTGGCCTGGACATGGGGATTTTGCTGGAAGTGGTTATGGGGGTGGGACTGTACATTGTCTCTTACTATGTGATTAACAGAAAGCTGAATCTGGAGTGAGGAAGGAGACGGGCTCCGGCGCCGGGAGAGGAGTGCCGCAAATTTACGATTGCCCTGGGATAAAAGATTTGATATAATCAGCCGTGTGGCTGAAGGGGTATGGGGCGGCATACAGGGAAATTTTGTTGCAAAGTATGGGGTGCGGGCATGCAGAAGGCGATCAGTGAGATTTTGAAGGGAAATTTTGACCATGGGGAGGGAACCCTGGAATTTTCCTGTGAAAAAATAGAACTGTCCATCCACAGAGGGGAACGGCAGGAGGGATCTTTTTATATCCATGCCACCCCCGGACGGGGGGCGCTTTCGGCGGGCAGCATCTCATCCAGCGACTGGAGAATGGAGTGCCGCACGGCGGTATTTTCGGGTACGGAGGAGGAGATTTTTTTCTGTTTCCACGGGGAGAACCTGGAGGAAGGGGAGGTGGTGAAGGGCTGTTTTGAGGTGGTCAGCAGCCTGGGGGAGGGCTATCTGCCCTTTGTGGTGACGGTGGAGCACACCATACCTGAGTCCTCCATCGGAAATATCAAGAACCTCTTTCACTTTGCCAACCTGGCCAAGAGCAGCTGGAAGGAGGCTGTGAAGATATTTTACTCCCCGGAGTTTGGCCGGATCTTTCAGGACGGAGAGGGGCAGCACGCTTTGGATTACAGAGCTCTTTCCGCCAATGAGGGGCTGGAGCAGAACATGGAAGAGTTTTTGATCCAGGTGAACAAAAAGCAGCATGTGGAGTATGTTCTGGAGACGGTACAGCTGGATCTGGAGGCGGACGGAGGGGAGGTCACGGAGGAGAAGATCCTGCTTCTGCGGAACGGATGGGGGTATACGCAGCTGTCCGTCCAGTGCAGGGGGGAGTTTCTGTTCACAGAGAAGGCCTGCTTGACGGATGATGATTTTCTGGGCAATCGCTGTGTGCTGCCTGTCTTTGTGGACGGCAGTCTCTGCCACCGGGGAAAGAATTACGGGCAGGTCTGTCTGTCCAACTGTTATGTGACCCTGACGGTTCCGGTAACGGTGCTGCGCAGCGGCGGATTTGCCGATATTGTTCTGGACAGGGAGAGAAAGAGCTGCATCTACCACCTGATGGAATCCTACGAGGCTTTTCGGCTTCGCAGGTGGGGGACGGCCCAGTGGCTGAAGGAGACAGGGCGGCTGGTGGAGCGGATGGTGGCCATGGACGATGAGGATCTGGCGGCGAGGCTGTTCCAGGCCCAGCTTCTGATCACGGAGGAGAGGGACAGCGAGGCAGGGTGGATTCTGGACCGGGCTGCGGAGGAGCTGGGGCAGCGGGGAATTCAGGATGAGCTGCTGGCTTATTACTATTATCTGACCACTCTTCTGCACGGAAGCGGGGAGTACATTGGCAGGATGACTTCCAGGGTGGAGGAAATCTACAGGGAGGATCCCTCCAGCTGGCGGGTGGCATGGCTGCTTTTATATCTGTCGGAGGATCTGCAGAAATCGGAGCGGGTGAAATGGGATTTCCTGGAGAAGATGTTCCGGGAAGGCTGTACCAGTCCGGTGCTGTACATTGAGGCCCTGGTGCTTTTGAACGCCAGTCCTGTGCTGCTGCACAGGCTTGGGAAGTTCGAGAGGCAGGTGGTCTATTTTGGGATCAGAAAGGGTGCTCTGAAGCGGGAGGTGGCGGACCAGTTTGTCTTTCTGGCCGGGAAGGCAAAGGAGTACTCGGAGGTGCTGTTTCGGATCCTGCGGCTGATGTACAAAAAGAAGAAGGATGTGGGGCTGCTGCAGGAGATCTGCACCCTGCTCATCAAGGGGGGAAAGACAGGCAGGGCTTATTTTGAGTGGTACAGGGCGGGGGTGGAAGCGCAGCTGCGGATCACCAAACTGTACGAATATTATATGCTCTCCCTGGACATAGAGAAGGATCAGGAGATACCCAGGACGGTGCTGATGTATTTTTCCTATGAAAATAACATGGACTATGCCCGCAGCGCCTATCTCTATGACTATGTGCTGCAGAAGTGGGACAAGCCCGGGGACATCTATGAGGCCTACAGGCCCAGGATGGAGTCTTTTGTGGCGGAGCAGATCAGGAGGGGGCGCATCAACAGACATCTGGCCAGCCTCTATGAGAGGCTGCTGCAGCCTGGCATGATAGACGAACAGACCGCCGGCCCTCTCTCCAGGCTGTTGTTCTCCCATATGATTCAGGTGGAGGACGAGAGGATCAGGAAGGTCTATGTGTATCAGCCCGGCTTGGGGGAGCCTTCTGAATACCTGCTCTCGGAGGGACGGGCCTGGGTGCCCATCTACGGCAGCAGGTACACAGTGGTGCTGGAGGACGGCAGCAGGAACCGTTTTATCAAGAGCGCGGCCTGTACGGTGAGGAAACTGATGACCCCGGGGCGTTTTCTGCGGTGGGTGCTGCCGCTGGCGGTGGACAATCCGGCCCTGGATATCTATATGTGCCGGGGGGAGGAGTCGGTCAGCGAGGAGCCTGTTATAAGTCTTCGGAGGGAGCTGAGGACGGCGGATTCTGCGCTGACTGCCCCGGAGCTGAAACGGGAGCTGTATCTGCGGATTCTGCAGTACTATTATGATGTGGATGATATGCGGTCCCTGGACGGGTATCTGCGGCATATCCCTGCAGGGGAGCTTGTCTCCCGGGAGAGAAGCGACGTGGTGCGGCTTATGGTGCTGCGGGGCGCCTACGATCTGGCAGGGGAGTGGCTGGAGAGCTACGGGCCGTATTTTGTGGAGCCCAAAATACTGGTGCGCCTGGTGGGGCGGCTTATGGAGCAGCGCAATATGACGGAGTCCCGGCTGCTGACGGCGGCAGCGGTGCATGTGTTCCGAAAGGGGAAATACGACAGCACAATCTTGGAGTATCTGGTCATGCACTACAGGGGACTTACCAGGAACATGCGGGATATCTGGAAGGCGGCCCGGGCCTTTGACCTGGACTGTTTCCGGCTCAGCGAAAGGATTCTGGTACAGATGCTTGGCACCGGGGCTTTCGTGGGGGAGAAGATGGATATCTTCCATTATTATATCTCCCAGGGGGCCAAGCAGGAGGTGGAGGAAGCGTTCCTGGCCCAGTGCTCCTACGACTATTTTGTGGGGGAGCGGGTTATGGAGACAGGAGTGTTCCGGGAGATATGGCATATGTACCAGCGGGAGGAGCCGGTGCAGAGGGTCTGCCGCCTGGCCTATCTGAAGCATGCGGCGGAGAATCCCGGGGAGGTGGAACGGGAAGCGGGAGTTATGGTGGAGGCATTTCTCCGGGAGATGCTGGAGGAGGGGATCTATCTGGACTTTTTCAGGAGTTTCAAGGAGTACAGATTCCTGCAGCAGGAGCTCTCGGACAAGACAATCCTGGAATACCGCACCCATCCCAAGGCCAGGGCCTGCATTCACTATACCCTTGTACAGGAAGACGAAGAGTCGGATGACTATAGGGCGGAGTATATGAAGGAGGCTTATGGGGGCGTGTTCTTTAAGGAATTTGTCCTTTTTTTCGGGGAAACCGTGCAGTATTATATTACGGAGGAGAAGGACGGGGAAGAGCAGCTCACAGAGAGCGGCACCCTTCAGAGGAGCGATGAGACAGGGGACGAGGAGGAGAGCCGGTACAGGCTGATCAATGATATTGTAGTCAGCAGGGCACTTCAGGATCGTGACACCATGGACAGGCTTCTGGAGGAGTATTACAGGAAAGATTTTATCGGCGGAAAGCTGTTTAGTCTGAAGTAGGCGCGGGGAGACAGGGGTTGCTGCCTGCAGAGCGGGCGGAAAGGTGTGGACATGGGGTTACTGGGAGGAGAAAAACTCATAGTGGGATATGATCTGGGCAATCTATTCTCCCAGATCAGCTTTGCGGTATCTCCCGAGGGGGAGGTGGAGACCCTCTCCCAGGTGGCCGGAGGACAGGTCTACAATATACCTACGGTGCTGTGCAGGAAGCATGGGACCAGCCAGTGGTTCTATGGCAGAGAAGCCATCCGCAGCGCCAGGGAGGACCAGGGGGTGCTGGTGGAAAATCTGCTGGATCTGGCCCTGGAGGGGGAGCAGGTGGCGGTGGACGGGGAGGTGTACGACCCGGTGGCGCTGCTGACCCTTTTTTTCAAGCGCAGCTTGGGGATGCTTCCCAGGCCGGTGGAGAAGATTACCGCGTTGATGATCACCTGCCCTGTGTTCAACGAGAGGGTGCGGCAGGGGTTTTCCCAGGGGGCGGGGCTCCCGGCATCACCGCCCCATTTCGTGATACTGGGCACGGCTCCCGGCCTGCCGGAGGTGCTGGAGGCCCATGCCAGGCGGATGAAGAGCCTGCGCTGGTTCTTGCTGGAGGCGGAGTCGTCAGCCACGGACACCGCGGCGATCACATAGCCGTTGCTCTTGTAGAGCACATAGGTGCCCCAAGCGGCAGCAGTGGCCTTATCACCGGCGGCGGTAATTTTAGCGTTCTTATCACCGGCATCCTTGGCGGCCTGCTCGGTCACGTCAGGATTGGAGGGATCGTTGTTGTTCAGAACCTCAAGGCTGGCATTCTTCACACCGGTGGTAACACTGCTCACCTTGTTGATGATGGCCTTATAACCACCGGTCTTGGCATTGATTGTCTTGACCTCAACAGTCAAATACACACTGTCGTTGTTGCCGTAAACCTTATAGTAGCTGTTGCCGGAGGCAGCACCTTCCAGAGACACATGCTTCTGGTCGATGTTCAGGGTCTCCTGATCATGGTTCTGGGCAACCTTGACGCCCTTATCCGTGTCGATGGCGCCGGCAACCAAGGTCAGGGAGTAGATGCCGTCCTTATCCACGGTGTAGGTGCACCAAGAGTTCATCAAAGCATTGGCAGTCAGGCCGGCGCTGCTCTTGGTGACGTTGAAGACGATAGGCTCCATCTTGCCGTCCAGGAAGATGGCGTTGGCCTTCCGGTTGGAGGCGGCCAGGTTGCTCTGGTCGTCATCAATGCCGGTGATGAACACGTAGTTGTCAGCGGCAGTAACTAAATCAACACCGATCAGGTAGCCGTACTGATCAAGATAGAGGTTGTAGCTCTTCTCTTTCAGGTTGACCTTACCGCCGGTGTACTCGTCCAGCACCTCGAAGTCGTACTCGGCGGCGTGGGCGTAGTTGTAGGTGGTGCCGTCGGCCACCACGTTGCTGTTCTTCTTGAACGCGGTCAGGGTGACATCACCCACCACCTCGGCGGCGGCTAAGGTCTGGATGGCGCCCTCGGCCACGGTGACGAGATAAGCGTCGTCCTCCTTCACGTCCGCGATGTAGAAGTCCTCGCCGGAGACGGTCAGGGCCTTGCTGTCGTCATCGGAGTTGTCTCTGTTGTCAGGGACCTTGACGTAGTTGTCGTTCTTGTCCTTGTCGATGGCGTAGACATTGAAGGTGACCTCGTCCTTCTTCTCGCTGTAGTCGCCCTTGGCCCGGGCCAGGTAGGTGTTGATGATGGCCACGCGGACAACTTCCTTCTCGCTGTCCACGAACACCTGGGTGAGGGTGCCGTTGCCGGTGTCGCCCACGCCCTTCTTGTTGTTCTTGTTCATGGCCGTCTCATCAAAGAGAGCCTTGTTGACCGTGGGATCGTCAATGCCGTCGATGGTGACGATGAACTTGTAGTCGTCGTCATCCATGATGGACTTGCCGATGACGTCGTACAGGTCCTTACCGGTGACCTCAGTGGTGAACTCCGCGTACAGCGTCTCGACGTCCACATAGGTGCCGATCTCTTCCTTGTCATAGAACCAAGTGTAGGAGGGACGGCCGAACACGTCCACACTCTTCTTCAGCTCCAGCTTAGGGAGGTAGCGCTCACCGAACTCCACGGTGTAACCACCCTGGATGTTCTCGTTGGTGTTGGTCAGGCGGCGGTCGGAGATGTTCTGCTGCTTGGCAATGGTGGTGGTGACGAACTTGGCGCCGCCGCCGTTGATCTGCACCTCAACGCCGTTGACAACAACGTTGTTAGTGGTGTCATACTCCACCAGAGGAGCCTTGATGGCGTTCAGAGCCATCTGGGCGGCCTCCTGACGGGAGATCTCAGCGGAGCCGAACATCTTCTCCAGACCGGCATCCAGCCGCACATCCTCGCTCAGGGCCTTGGTGGCCACGTTGATGGTCCAGCTGGCCCCGGTAAAGCCCTCACGGTCGCTCTTGTAGCCCAGAGCGGTGAGCAGCATCTTGGCGAAGGCGTAGCCGGTCAGCTTGCCGGCGGGGTAGAAGTTGCCGTCGCCGGCGCCGTCGATAATGCCCATAGCGGCGCAGTACTCGATAGCGGGA
>OFFZ01001228.1_pt1 | contig 14391 bp, 11 predicted proteins | sample 1521631 | NCBI WGS metagenome assembly OFFZ01 (sample SAMEA3504102, study PRJEB24116) | mouse gut metagenome | biome: mouse gut; feature: mouse-associated habitat; material: faeces | place: Denmark | collected 2011 | reverse complement strand
CGGGTCAAAGCTGCCCCATTGCGGGAATCCCTTCACGAGATCTTCGCGCCCCTCGCAGATGGCTTTGGTGATGTCGTACACCTGCTGTTCGGGCATATCGGCCCGCACGACAAGCCCGGTGATTTCCGCCACGGTGGGGATGTCCGTGCCGCCCACTCTGCCGGAATACAGGCCGCCGGGAACCGCGGAGAGCGCCATGCCGTACTTCTCGTGTACCCGGCTGCGCACATCCTCGCTGAGGGGGAGCCACTTCATCCTGATGTCTTTGGTGAGTTCCGACAGGAACCAGCTTTCGCCCGGGCCGAGCCAGATGATCATATCCACCAGCCCGTCCTTTGCCATATTGGTCATGTCGTCATAGTTGTTGAAATAAACCTGCCCTCCCCAGGACTGTATGTCTTCCCAGCCGAAGCCGTATTCCCCGAAGATCCAGCGGCCGTAAATATCGCCGCCTCCGCCCTTGAGGCCGACGGCGATGCGCAGGGGAACTTTCCTGTTTTTGATGTCCTCAATGCTGCTGACGCCCGCGTCTTCACGCACCACAAAGCTCAGCGGGGAAAAGTCGCTCCAGCTGAGCACGGAACTGAGATTGTCCACTTTCTCCCTGAACGGGGCCATGCCTTCACGGGCGGCTGTTCCCAGCGCGACCTGAAGGATGCCGATATCGGCCTGTCCCCGGCTGCACCGGATGGGATTGGCGGACGCTCCCCCGGGCAGCATGGTGATTTCCGTGCCGGGACAGGCGTCGCTGATGATCTTGCCGACAATTCCCATGCCGACATACCAACTGCCCGTCACCGGGCCGGAAATGAGGTTGAGCTTCATGGGTTCGGCGCAGGCCGGGCCGCTCAGCAGCGAGGCGGCGAGCGCGCATCCCAATGCGAATCTGATGATGTTTCTCATGTGGCGTCCTTTGGAGATGAAAGGTGAAACCTTGCGAGGTTAATCCGCAAGCTGAAGCAGCCTTGCCGCATTGTCATGCAGGGTAAGGCGCAGGGCTTCCTGTGTCAGGCCTTTGCGGCTCCATTTTTCCACACTCTGTTTCAGCCCGCCCACAGGATAGGTGCTGGCGAACAGCATGCGGTACTTGAGGTAGCCGTTGGCCGCGGTGACAAGATGTTCCGACATGGGCATGTTGTCGGTATAGAAATACACGTCGGGGCAGAGGTAGACGTTGGGGCAGAGCATGGCCATGCCCAGAGCCTTTTCGATGTTCGGCCAGGAGGCGTGGGCCACAACGATGTTGAGGTGGGGGAATGCCTGCGCCACATGCTGGATGGCGCAGGGGTCACAATAGCCGAGATCCGGCCCGACTACCGCGCTGTGCGTGATGACGGCGATAAGGCCGAGGCGTTCACAGGCTTCGCATACCCGCAGAACGCGGTTGTCATCGGCATACAGGGCCGGGACACACCAGCCGGGGTCCATGCTGATGCCTTTGAAGCCCATGTTCCCGGCTTGCTCAACCTGGGCCGGAGCGTCGTCATCCGTGGGGTCGATCCCCGCAAAGGGCAGGAAGCGATCGGGGTAGGCCAGCGCCAGCTCGCGCAGTTCCTCCGCTTCCACGTTTCCCGCTCCGGTGGAACTGTTCCTGGTGCGGCGGCCCATGACCACGCATTTGTTGACGCCCGCTTCGTCCATTTCCTTCAGAAAAAGCTCCATACTGCCCTGCTCGCAGGAGGGAACGGGGTCTCTGCCCATGCCGAAGGGCGACATTTTTAGCGGATCGGTGACGGGATTCGCCCAGCGGGGAAAGATCCCGAGCTGGAGAAAGCTCTTGTACGGAGGGCGTACCCTGAAGTCGATGACCATACGATGCTCCTGGTTAATGTTATTCAACGGGTCACAAGTGAGGGGCAAAGGGTTTCTCTGTCCGGCGCGTTCGGAGCAGTTGCAGCACGCTGACGGCAGCGAGCGCGCCGATTCCGATGAGGTCGGTTAAGGAACCGGAATCAATGAGAGCAAGCCCGCCCAGGGCGAGCAGGGGGCGTTCCCACATCCGGCAGCGGGCAATAAAATAGCCTTGCAGGCCCCCGGCCATGCCCAGTACGCCGATGATGGATGTCATGCAGGCCGTGAGCAGAGCCGCGGGTTCCCCTTGCAGCATGAGGGCGGGTTGGTACACGAACATGAAGGGAATGACAAAGGCCACGATTCCCAGCTTGACCGAAATAACGCCGGTTTTCATGGCGTTGGCTCCGGCTATGGCCGCCCCGGAGAAGGAGGCCACGCAGACGGGCGGCGTAATGGCGGAAAGAATGGCATAATAGAACACGAACATGTGCGCCGCGATGACCGGTACTCCCGCCTTGACCAGAGCGGGCGCGCCCAGGGTGGCCACAATGATGTAGGCCGGACTGGTGGGAACGCCCATCCCCAGAATCATGCTGGTGATCATCAGGCAGATCAGCAGAAGCAGCAGGTTGTCGCCCGCAATCATGGTCACGAAGCTGATGAACTTGTACCCCACGCCCGTAAGGGCGATGACCGCCACCACAATGCCCGCGCAGGCGCAGCAGGAGGAAATCATGAGCGCGTTTTTCGCGGAAAGCTCCAGCGCGCTTTTGAAGCGGGCCGGAGTAAAACGGGTTTCGGCACGGAATACGCTGAGCACGAGCACGGCGGCAATGCCGATGAACGCGCAGGAAACCACACTGCGCCCCAGGATCATCGCCGCGATCAGGGCGGCCAGCGGCAGCAGGTAATACAGACGGATCAGCACACTGCGGGCGGGCGGGATCTGATCCTCGGGCAGGCGGCCGATATTCTTGTTCACCGCCTCAAAATGGATCATGGCCAACAGGGCGAGATAATACAGAAATGAGGGCAAAAGGGCCGCTTTGGCGATTTCCAGATAGCTGGTGCCTGCCAGATCGGCCATGATGAAGGCGGCGGCTCCCATGATGGGAGGCATCATCTGGCCGCCGGTGGAGGCCACGGCTTCCACGGCTCCGGCAAAGGGGGCGGAGTAGCCCACGCGCTTCATGAGCGGAATGGTGAAAGTGCCTGTGCCGTATACATTGGCCGGGGCGGAACCGGAGATGGTGCCGAACAGGGCGGAGGCAAAAATGGAGACCTTGGCCGGGCCGCCCTGTGAACGCCGGGTGAGCAGGCAGGCCAGATCCATGAACAGTGCGCTCATGTTGGCCCGTTCAAGGAAGGCCCCGAACATGACAAAGGCGAATATCATGCCCGCCGCGGCGGCCAGCGGGACACCGTAAATGCCGTCTGTGGTAAGGAACAGTTGCTCGAGCAGATCGCTGTGCAGGATGCCGTTGTGCTTCAGGCCCGCCGGGAGGTATTGCCCGAAAAAGGCATAGAGAAGAAAGCTCAGGGAAACGATGACCAGGGGCAGGCCCGCTGTGCGCCGGGTAATTTCCAGCACGAGAATGACCGCTGAAATGCCCATGAAATAATCCATGTCGCTGACCGGGTCCACATAGCGCAGCCTGTCCAGAAGGGCGTCGTTGTTGACAACCACATAAGCGCCAATGGCCAGCGCAAGCCCGGCGAGGCAGAGATCGAGCAGCAGCATGGGGAGGGGTTCGGCCCCTTCCCGGTATTTGAACGCCGGCTTCCAGAGAAAGACCAGAACCATGACCAGAGCCAGATGGGTGGCGCGCTGGATGGGGGTGGGCAGAACGGTGAACCCGCCCGTGGAGTAGATCTGGAACAGGGTCAGCGCCACGGCGAACAGAGATGCGACCGGGGCCAGAGTCTTGCGGGAAAATTCCATAGGGGAGATCCTTCACCTGGAGTATGCAAAGGTTTTTTGGAACGCTTCAAATGCTCCCGGAGCCGGGTGGAGCAAGGTTCATCTCTGTTTTCTTCATCCGTGAGGAGCTTCACGCGGGGGCTGAAGACGCCGCGTTGCCGCTCGCCATGTACGAGCTTTCGGGCCGCCCCTCACTGGGGTGAAGCCTTGTGAGGGGCGGGAGCGCGGGAAAAGGAACGGGCCTACTTCATCCAGCCCGCTTCCCTGAAGTACCGGGCAGCGCCGGGGTGCAGAGGGAAGGCGAGATCCCGCCAGGCCGTGGCCGGGTCCATGGTCGCCCATCCGGCATTGGCAAGGGCGATATCTCCTCTCTTTTCACTGACAGCCCTGGTTATCCTGTATACGAGGTCTTCCGGCAGATCGGAACGCGCCAGCAGCTCGGCGGAGTCGGCAATGGAAACAATGCCCTCGCCTACAATACCGCCGTACATGTCCGCCGGGATGACATGCCGTTTGACGCCGTATCGTTTTTCCATTTTTGCCAGCACGTCTTCGTCCACGGAGAGCCAGGACATCTTGACGTCTTTGGAAAGCTCGACCAGAAACCACACTTCTCCGGGGCCGAGCCAGGTGATGATATCCACCTGACCGTCCTTGATCATGTTGGCCACATCATCCCAGTTATTGGTGATGACCTTGCCGCCCCAGGCTGCGATGTCCTGATAGGTGAAGCCGTAGAGGTTCAGCAGCCAGCGCGCCCATACCTCCGTGCCGCTTCCGATGGGGCCGACCGCCAGACGCACGGGCAGTTTTTTTTCTCCGATTTGCCGGAGCGACGTGTAAGCCCGGTCGGAACACGACACAATGTGCATGCGCGACACGTCCATGATGTTGAAGATTGAAGAAACGCCCTCAATCCTGTTCTTGAACGGGTCCAGGCCCTTGGCCGCGGAAACGGCAATGCTGTGCGTGGCTATGGAGATGTCGCCCTCGCCTTTTTGCAGGCGGATGGGGTTGGACAGCCCCCCGCCGGGGAGCAGGCTGATTTTGATGTCCGGATAGAGGGTGCTGATCGCTTTGCCCACGGCCCCCATGCCCACATACCAGACGCCGGACGTGGGGCCGGACAGGATTTTCACATGTTCCGCCGCCGCAGAGGGCGAAGGCAGGAAGAACAGGGCCGCTGCAAGGGCCGCGGCGCGCAGAAGGACGTGTTTCATGATGACTCCTGAATCACGGTTTTAAGGAATACACAGGGAGCCGGCTCCCGGTGCCTTTTCAATCGAGAGGAATGTCCAGCTTGAGCGCCCTGACGGCGTTTTGGTAAAGAACCTTGGGCAGAACTTCGGGTTTGAAGGGCAGTTTTTTGAAATGCTCCACGCCCGCTTCCAGCGGAATAAAAGGGTATGCCGTGCCGAACAGGAAGCGATCCTGAAGGGCGAAGTTCGCCGCGGTGACGTAATCCTGCCAGCCCGGCTGATTGAACAGGTACATATCCGGGCAGATATACACATTGGGGCGGCGGTAGGCCACAAACAGGATTTCCGTCACCCAGGGATAACCGCCGTGCGTATTGATGATGGTGAGCTTGGGAAAGTCCGCCGCGATCTGATCAATGATCATGGGCGCGCTGTAGCCGGCATCAGGGCCGTTGCCTCCGCCCGCCATGAGCAGCAGGGGGATGCCTTCCGCCTCGCATTTTTCATAAATGGGGTAAATGCGGCGGTCGTTGGGGTACATGGGCACAGGCAAGAGGCCCGGTTCTATGCCGACGCCCTTGAGCGGGCCGTTGACAACAAAGCGATCAATCTCGTCAACAGCCTTGTATTTATCGGAAGGGTCGATGCCCGCCACGCCGATGAAACGATTGGGGTAATCCTGCAATATGGCGCAGATATCTTCGTTTGAAACGTTCCCCAGGAATGCGTGGGCCCGGCGGCCCGGCACCACGCCGCAGTCTATGCCCGCCGCGTCCATTTCCTGCAACAGCAGTTCGGGAGAACGCTGTGTGGTGGAAGGAGCCTGCTCCATGCCGAAGCAGCGGCTCATTCTCGCACTGCGCTGCACGTCGCGGAACAGGCTGAGGTTCAGGAATCCCCGCGCCGGGGGACGAAGACGAAAGTCGATAATCATGGTTTCCTCCTGAAAAGGTAAAATGGTGACGGCGGGTCAGGCTCCGGCATGTTTCCGCATGTTTTTCTTCGCCATCTGGGTAATTCCGGCCAGAATGATAAAAACCATGCCGAGAGCGTCGGTTGCAAGACCGGGATAAATCAGCGTCAGGCCGCCGAGAATGAGCAGCGCGCGTTCCCACAGGGCGCAACGGGTCAGCATCCAGCCCTGCATGCCCATGGCCAGGCCGATGACGCCAATCACGGCCGTGACACAGGCAATCGCCACGGCAAGCGTGTCTCCCTGAAGCAGCAGCGCGGGCTGGTACACAAACATGAAGGGAATAATGAAGGCCACGATGCCCAGCTTGACCGAAACCAGGCCTGTTTTCATGGCATCCGCCTCGGCTATGGCCGCGCCCGCGAACGAGGCCATACATACCGGCGGAGTGATGACGGAGAGAATGGCGTAATAGAACACGAACATATGCGCCGCCACGGGGGGAACTCCCACCTTGATCAGCGCGGGCGCTCCCAGCGTGGCCACGATGATGTATGCCGGAGTGGTGGGCACCCCCATGCCCAGCACAATGCAGGTTGCGGCGAGAAAGAGCATGAGCAGAAAGAGACTGTCGCCCGCCAGCGTCGTGACCAGATTGATGAAATTATACCCGACGCCGGTGAGCGCGATGACCCCGATGACAATGCCCGCGCAGGCGCAGCAGGAAGAAATCATGAGCGCGTTGCGGGCACTCCATTCCAGCCCCTGAATCAGGCGGGCGGGCGTCATGCGGGTTTCTTTGCGGAAGTACGAGAGCAGAACCACGCACAGGGTGGCGAAGAAGGCGCAAAAGATGACGCTGCGCCCCATGAACATGACGGCAAGAAGCAGGGCAATGGGCAGCAGGTAATACAGGCGCTTGAGAACCTGACGGCGATCCGGCACCTGATCGGCGGGCAGTTTGCCCAGATCCTTGCTCAGGGCTTCAAAGTGGATCATGGTCAGCAGGGCGAGGTAGTAAAGAAACGCGGGAAGAAGCGCCGCCTTGGCAACGGCAAGGTAGCCCGCCCCGGTGAGGTCAGCCATGATGAAGGCCGCCGCGCCCATGATCGGGGGCATGATCTGCCCTCCGGTAGAGGCCACGGCTTCCACCGCGCCCGCAAAAGGAGCGGAATAACCCACGCGCTTCATAAGCGGGATGGTGAAAGTGCCCGTGCCGTATACGTTGGCCGGGGCGGAACCGGAAATGGTTCCGAACAGGGCGCTGGCGAAAATGGCCACCTTGGCCGGGCCGCCCTTTGAATTTTTCGTCAGCAGGCAGGCCAGATCCATAAAGACGCTGCTCATGCCGCTGACGTGCAGAAACGCGCCGAACATGACAAAGGCGAAGATCATCGTCGAGGCGACCGCCAGAGGCGTTCCGTAAATGCCGTCGGTCAGAAGAAAAAGCTGTTCTATAAGCTGCTCCGCGCTGACGCCGGGATGCGCCAGCCCGCCGGGGAGCTTGTCGCCCCACAGCCCGTAGGCCAGAAATGCGCCGGAAACCAGCACCAGCGACCAGCCGGATGTACGGCGTGTGGTTTCAAGAACAAGACCAATGAGAATAATCCCGTAGATCATGTCGCGCGGTGTGACGTCATCCACATAACGGATGCGGGACATGAGGCTGGTCTGCTCGGTAAACACATAGTAGGCGGAGGAAAAGGCCAGAATAACCAGAATGATATTAAGCGCCTTGAAGATGTTCTTTTTCCGGATCGGGTCATTATCCGCGTATCCGGGGGTGATCATGACAATCAGCGCCATAACGATGGAGAGATGTACGGCCCGCAGCACATGGGCGTCCAGCAGGCCGAATCCGCCGGTAAAGTAGATTTGAAAGAGCGAAAGGAATACCGCCAGTGCCGTGATTAAGTATTTGAGCAGGGATGAACAGTTTATTTGAGGCATGAAAGATTCCTCCTCAAGGGGATTCCCCTTGTTGCATTCGGCAGATAACTGTTTCAGATATAAAAATGAGAACAGGTATTGAAGGGCAATACACAGTGCGGCAAGGAGATATTGCAGAATAATACTATGTTATCTTTCTGAATCCTGAAGCAAGAACTATGCCATGTTAAGTATTTTCTTGTAAGCGGATATTTCTTCAAAGATAGAATGAAAAAGTATGAAATATATTGTTGTTTCGTGTATATAATATGGACATGTAAAAAATGGACATGTGGAAAAATCCTGCACCGAAATAATTCGGGAATGTTGCTCAAGGCGTTGTTATAGAATCATGTTGATACCACTGTGCATGACGTGTATTTTTATCACGGCACGGGCGGCAACTGACGACGCTCGATCGGCGTTGCCGATACTCGATCTCGCTTGCGCTTTGCGCGGAAAACCCCGCGCTCGCGCCTCCGGCTGTGAAGGATAGTTTCAACACTCTTCTCTACAAAGCCAAGTATTTTCTATAATTGCCAACACTGCCCGCATGCACTATAGTTTTGACATTGTCCGCATCCGGCAGACTCCGCATCCGAAAGCTTCGAGGGGAATGCCGTGTGTTTCTGCGGCCTGTCCGAGCAAGCTCAACAAAACAGGAGAAAGCTATGGGGCTGTTTACTTTTCTCAAAGATGTCGGCGAAAAAATATTCGGCGGCGGTGAAGCCAAGGCAGAGGAACTGAAAAAGAGCCTGGATGCCCACGGTCTTGATACCAAGGATATTCAGGTTCAGGTTGATGGTGATCAGGTAGTGCTGAAAGGCTCGGTCAAAGACCAGGCAACATTGGAAAAGGTCGTATTGGCCGTGGGAAACAACATGGGCGTTGCAGGAGTCAAAACCGACGACATCGCCGTCAGCACCCCTGCCGAAGAATCCGTTTTTTATACTGTCAAATCAGGCGACACGCTCTGGAAAATTGCCGAAGCACACTACGGCAAGGGCAAGGGAGATCAATACAAAATCATCTTTGACGCCAATACGCCTATGTTGAAACATCCGGATAACATCTATCCGGGCCAGGTTCTACGCATACCGCCCCTGAAATAAGCGCAATGCGCCGTTCACGGTTGTTGGCGGCCTGCCCCAAAGGCAGGCTGCCTTTTTTTGGAAAATGGTGCTCAAGCTCCAGCTGGAAGAAGCCAGCGCGGTCAGGTTATACTGATGCCGGCGGATTGTTGCAAGCGTGGCATGCATGCGTACCGTTCCGGGGGCATCCCGCCTCCGGATGAACCTTTTACAGGAGGCTTGTTCATGAAGAACCATGTTCTCGGTTTACTGGCGGGAGGGCTGGCTCTTGCGGCTCTTTCTCCGGTCTGCGGCGCACAGGGCGCGGAATCCGCTCTGTGTCAGGCTCCGGCGCGAACCGCGGCGATCATTGCCAAGGTCCCCGGCTTCAAATCCTATGATCTGGATCTTTACATCGGCAAACGCACCATCAATGAAGGTGTCGTAATCCGCAAAAGTTACATCGACAACGGCAAAATCATTATCCCGCCGGAGGGGCTGTACTACTCCTCCCGCCTCGGCAGCATCGGCACCATGACCGGGCTGGATGTCGTGATGCTCGGCAAGCGTCAGCCGGTGGTCAATGAACAGTACGAGTACATCATCGTTAAAAACCGCAAGCTCAAGCTGGGCGAATCACTCAAACTGCATGAGGACGGCTCGCGGCTGCTCCAGTTTACGGCAAGCAAAGGGCACCCCTACGGTAACGCGGCAAACTCCGACACCGTGCGCATCATGAAGGCGTCGGGCAATTATTACGGCACCAATTTCACCGTGGCCATCAGCCCCACACTGAAAGATTTCTCTTCCGGCAAGTATAACGACGGACTGGGCCTGCCTGAAGGCAGGTATCCGCTTCCGGCGGACGAAACCGGCCCGCTGTATCACAATACCTATTTTACCAGCTCCACCTATCCCAGCGGGCAGTCCTACTTCATCGCTGAAAAGGCGGGCATGGACGAAATCTCTGTCAAGGAATTCGGTACGCCCAGCCTCACCAGCATTTGGCTGAGCGCCGCGCCCCGCATTTCCGGAGCCTATGCTCCCGGCGATCATGTTATGGTGGGCAAGGCCAAAGTTGATGTGCTGGCGGTTTCCCCCACGGAAGTAACCCTGCGCCTCACAGAAGAAAGCGGCAAGACCGCGGAGAAGACCTTCAAGGGCATGGATGACCCCGCCGCACTGGACTATCTCCCCAGCAGCGCTCCGGATCGGGCGAAATGGCAGCTCAATTCCTCCGACGGGAAAATCAGCGTACAACTGGCCATGCTCAAGCCCGGCGGCGCAGTACAGGACGGCAAGGTCAGCCTTGACATGTACAGGGACATCTATGAAATCAGGAACCCGCAGGAATGGCCGTCGGATACCCGCTTCCTGGCCCGCCCCGACACCTGAGCCTCTTGCGGAGAGCTGAACGAAATCCTTCTCACCAATAAGGAAGAAGTGGTTTTGGACAGCGCCAACAACGTGTTTGTTGGTCCCAACGGCTATTTCAAGATCGTGATTGATGACTTTGACGGAACCAAGGTTAATGCCTGGCATTTTGAAGATGCGGAGGGCAACAAGAGCGTCAACCTCGCCAAGCTCTCCACCGGCGGTCATATCGATCTTCTGGCCAACATTGCCTGCGCTACTGTAGGCTCCTTCGCCACCCGCGACATCATCAAGCGCATGGAAAATGAACAGGCCGCAGCGGGTCTGATCATGAAGAAGCAATAACTCGGGAGCATGGCTCCACACATTCTGAGGGGAAGAAGCACAAAGCTTCTTCCCCTCAGAATGATGACAACCCCCGAAAATCGCGCGCCTTACGGCGCGGCACCTTCAGCCTTCAGCGCAAAGCGCCTTACGCGTGAAGAGAGCCGAGATACGCCGCCACCTGCTCGCAATTTTCGAGCTGTCGACTGAAAAATCTCCAGGTTCAGGAAGCGCTTAATGCACTTCATTCATGGGATTACCGAGCAACGCTTCCAGATCAAGCAGGATCAGCAGGCGATCATCCAGTCTGCCCACGCCTTCAATATATTCGGATCCAACGCCCGCCACCACGGCCGGAGCGGGTTCCACCGTGCTCTCGGGAATACGCAACACTTCAGACACCGCGTCCACCAGAAAGCCCACCACATTGTGGTTCAGTTCCATAACGATGATGCGCGAATGATCGTCCAGCGCCTTTTCCGGCATGTTGAAGCGCTTGCGCAGCCCCATCACCGGCAATACCTTGCCGCGCAGATTAATCACGCCTTCAATGAATTCCGGCGCGTTGGGCACCTGAGTGATTTGCACAAGCCTGATAATTTCGTTCACTACCAGGATTTTAACGCCGAACTCTTCATCACCCAGCCGGAAAGTAACCAACTGGATCAGGTTTTCGTCCTTTTCCTGGCGTTTGGCACGATGTGTTAGGCTTCCGGCTTCCTGAACGTCTTCCGGGGCGGGATGAGCAAGGGTCTGGGTCATAATGACAGCGCCTCCATGGGTTAACAACAATCTATTTCGGCGCAACACGCAAAAACTTGAGGTGCCGCCGCCAACGACAATCAATACGGCCCGGAAAAACGGATGCTGCCGCCCGTGCCGTGGTAAAAATACACGCCTCGCGCAACGCCATCAACACGGTTCTACAACAGGGGCTTATTTTATCAACACCACACTATAATAGAGCCTTGATGAAAACACCGCCCGGGTTACAAGGCTCAGACCACGGAAACCACCGGCAGCACAACCGGATCACGCCCCAGCACGTCGCGGAAAAAACGGCGCATGCTGGAACGTATGCGCTCCTGAAGACGATCGTACTCGTGGGGAGCCATATCCTCAAGCTGATCCAGCACCAGACATTTGGAATCTTCCAGCACATGTTCGTACAGCTGCTCAAAGACGAAGCCGCGCGAAATCATTTCCGGCCCGTGCAACACTTCGCCCGTATCTCCGGCAATGACCAGAACCACAATAACCACCCCCTCACTGCCGAGGATGCGGCGTTCCTTGAGCACCAGGCGCCCCACATCGCCCACGCCCTTGCCGTCCACCAGCACAAAGTCAACGGGCACGGGCTTTTCCAGCACCAGGTCATCGGGAGTCAAGGTAAAGGGATGCCCGTCCTCCAGCACCAGCGCGCGGGAAGGCTCACCCCCGCATTCCCGGGCAAGCTGCGCGTGCAGGGCAAGATTGCGGTATTCCCCATGCACGGGAATAAACCACTCCGGCTGCACCAGTTCAAGAATGGCCCGCAGTTCTTCCCGGCACGCGTGCCCCGTGGCATGAATCGTGCGCCACGACCCATGGTACACCTTGGCCCCCTGCCGATACATCTGGTTCACCACGCGGGAAACCGCGCGAGCGTTGCCGGGGATCACGCGGGAGGACATGATCACCGTGTCCCCTTCGTGCAGGGCCAGTTGGCGGTGTTCGCCATTGGCAATACGGGTCATGGCGGAAAGCGGCTCGCCCTGCGTGCCGGTGGCGAGAATCACCGTGCGCGAGGCTTCGGCCTCGGACAGGCCTTCCTGCTCGGTATAAAGCCGTTCCGGCCTTTCCAGCAGGCCCAGATTCACGGCCTTCTCAATGTTGGAAGCCAGACTGCGCCCGCTGACCAGCACGGATCGCCCTGTCTCTTTCGCAAGCTCCAGCACAATGCGCACGCGGTCAATATGGCTGGAGAACAATGCGATAAAGATGCGCCCTTCCGCTTCCGAAAAAAGTTCGCGCAGGGTGTCGCGCACCTCCCGTTCCGGCTTGGAATGGCCTTCCACTTCCACGTTGGTGGAGTCGGCCAAAAGCAGACGGATGCCCTCTTCTCCGGCAAATGCCGCGATATCTTCACACAACGTGGACGCTTCGCCCAAAGGTTCCCTGTCCAGCTTGAAGTCGCCGGTATGAATGACCTTGCCCACCGGAGTGTCCACCAGCAGCGCGTAACCTTGCGGGATAGAGTGGCAGACCGGGCTGAAAAAAAAGTCCAGACTGCCGATCCGCACCCGTTCATGCGGGCCGACGGCCCGCAAAACCACGCGATCCAGCAGACCGTGTTCGGTGAGCTTATGCTCCACCAGAGCCAGCGTGAAAGGCGAACCGTAAATGGGCAGAGGCGTGGACAGCATGCCCTTATATTGAGATATCATCCAGGGCAGCGCGCCGATATGGTCTTCATGCCCGTGGGTCAGCACCACGCCCAGGGGGCGTTCGCCTTCCGCGAACAGGGAATTGAACAGAGGAATGACCACATCCACGCCCATTTGGGAATCATCGGGAAACATGAGGCCGCAATCAACCAGCACGGCCCCCTGTCCGCACTCCCATTTCTGGCAGTTCAGACCTATTTCTCCAAGCCCCCCCAGCGGGGTAATGGTAAGATGCCTGTCCGGCATGGGAACTCCTTGAATATATGCCCCGTATGGGACGGCCTTCCGGCTGAAAATGTCGTCTTTGCGAAATGCGGCAAACCGCCCGCAGCCGGCGAGTTCGGACGCCGGGGCAGGCAACCATATGAAAGCTCCGCCCGCGGCGGAGAAAGGCTGCCGACAAAGTCAGCAGCCCGAAAATTGCGAGTGGGCCGCGGCTTTGCCGCGCCGTAAAGCGAGCCATTTTCGTGCCTTCCGTCAAGCCGCTTTGGCGGCTCAGACGGCGCAAACTCCGCAAAGCGGGGTTTGTCATCAGACTGGGAGATATGCTGAATTTGCTGATGTACAAACAACTTTTGAAAAAAATAGCATAGTTCGGGCGCAGTCACAAGCGCTTGTGCGGTGAGCCGTCCTCCGGTACATGAAGCGGCATCCCCCCCCTACTCCGGAGCAGTTTCAATGTCCTTCCTCGAACTTCTCGCCCTGGCCGCGGCCCTGTCCATGGATGCGCTGGCCGTATCAGTTACTGCGGGCATCACACTGCGCAAGCCAAGGCTCAGCCAGCTGACGCGCATGCCCCTGACCTTCGGTCTGTTTCAGGCCGTCATGCCGGCCGCGGGCTGGCTGCTCGGCCTCAGCGTGCGCCATCTCATTGAACAGTGGGATCACTGGATCGCTTTTGCCCTGCTGGCCTTCGTCGGTATCAACATGCTGCGCGAAGCCCTTTGCGGCGCAGGTGAAGAGGTCAAGACGAAAGATCCCACTACGGGCATGACGCTGCTGTTTCTGGCCATCGCCACCAGCATCGACGCCCTGGCCGTGGGGCTTTCCTTTTCTTTGCTGCACATGCCCATCGCACTTCCCGCCCTGATCATCGGCGTGGCATGTACGCTGTTCAGCCTGGGGGGCATGCTGCTTGGTTCACGCCTTGGCCGGATCGGCTGCGTGCGCTGCTGGGCCGGAGCCATCGGCGGAGCCGCCCTGCTCGGAATAGGCGTCAGGATATTGTTCGATCACGGCGTGTTTGCGCAAGTTGGCGGCTAAACCCTGGAGAACTGTTCAAGTGGGGAACAGTGTTGATACCGCTTGCGGGAGGTGTATTTTTGTTTGGCACGGGCGGCCAGGGTTATTCTCGACACCACGCTGAACAGCCGCGCCCCGGAGCTTTTTACCTCAACGCGCCGTAAAGCCCCGCTCTTCAGGGCGGGGATATAAGGCGTAC
>OFFZ01001224.1_pt1 | contig 14411 bp, 10 predicted proteins | sample 1521631 | NCBI WGS metagenome assembly OFFZ01 (sample SAMEA3504102, study PRJEB24116) | mouse gut metagenome | biome: mouse gut; feature: mouse-associated habitat; material: faeces | place: Denmark | collected 2011 | reverse complement strand
CCCCGGTAGCCCGCCCGGATCATGGCGAAGTCCATGCCGGACATGGCGACCCGGCTCCAGTCGATGTCCTTCTGGTGAGAGGACACGTCCACCCCGCGGAAGCTGGGGCCGCCCAAATAGCTGAGGTATCCGTTCTGGTCCAGGACGAAAAGCTCGCTGGAATACGGGTTGGCGGGGACCGGCTGGGAGAGGGCCGGGGGGAGGACGGGGTCATCGGGGACGGACGGCCTGCCGATGGACGAGAGGTTATAAAAGGCCTTGGCGTAGTTAATCAGAAGGACGGCCGCCTGGGCCCGGGTGGTATGATCTTGGGGACGGAACAGGCCGCCGTCCCCCTGCATGATCCCCGTCTCTTTGGCCCAGTTCACAGCCGGGGCGGCCCAAGCGGAGATGTCCGCCTGGTCCTGATAGCCGGCGTCCTGCGCCGGGGCCCTGCCCCGGAAGGTCCAGAGCAGGACCGCGATCTCCTCCCGGCGGATTGGGTCCTCGGGGTGGAAGGTGCCGTCTGGGTAGCCGTTGACCACGCAGGTCTGGTAGGCCCAGCGGATGGCGTCCGCGTTGATGTGGTTGGGCGGGACATCGGCAAAGGGCTGGGGGCCCTGGGAGTCAGGCCGGCCGGCCAGGCGGTAGAGGGCCTCGGCCACCACGGCTCGGGTCAGCAGCTGGGAGGGCTGGAAGGTCCCCTCCGGGGTCCGGTAGATGTCCCGCAGCAGCAGGAAGGACTCCATCACCGGCACGTCCCACCACAGCTGGCTCCGCTGGCCGAAGACCACGCCCAGCCGGGCCACGTGCCGCTTCCGGTCCTCCCAGGGCACCAGCCCGTCCACGGTGCATTCCCCGCGGTCGGGCCGGAGGATGCCGCTGAGGATCTTGATGGTGGTGCTCTTTCCCGCGCCGTTGGGGCCGATGTAGCCCAATATCTGGCCGTCGGGGACAGTGAAGGACATGTCCCGCAGGGCGGGGATGTCGGTATAGTCGCGGGAGACGAGGCTTTTCAGCGCGTTCCCCAGTCCGGCCTCCCGCCGCCGGACCCGGTAGGTTTTCGAGATCCCTTTCATTTCGATCATGATTTTTGCTCCTTTAGTGAAAGATGGGTCCCGGCGCGTTCAGACCAGCGGATGACGATCAGGCGCGCCATCATGGCCTTAAAAGCCGCCGGGAGACAGTCCGGCCCGCAAGCCGCGCGGGAGGTCACGAACCTTCCCCGCGCGTGACGGGACTGCCCTCTTTCTGGGGGGCGGAGTTGGGGGAACTCCGGGGCAAAAAGGAAAATTATTTTATCATTGACCGCAATAATTGTCAATATTTTTATGTGATTTTTCGGAGGGCAGCTTTATGGACAGCCGCACCATCCGCCGGAATGCGGACAAAATATTATACGACTGCGGCCTGCTGGACATGCTGCGGGAATGCGGTACGCCCCACACAGTCGGCAGCTATCAGATGGACATGATGGCGTGGAACGATCTGGACATCGACATCGAAAACGACGGGATGGACATGCGGAAGCTGTACCGGCTGACAGGGCGGATACTGGAGACCTTCCATCCCTCCTGGTACGAGGCCAAGGAGGAGCGCACGCAGGAGGGAAAGACTGTCTGGTTCCACGGTTTCGAGGCGATGGTGGACGGCCAGCTGTGGAACGTGGACCTGTGGTTTTTCGACCGGGAGACCATCGCGGAGGCGGAACGCTATTGCAGCCGGGTCGCCGGGGCGGCCTCCACCCGGCAGAGGGAGCAGATATTCGCCATCAAACGGGGACTTCTGGAGCGGGGCCTGTACGCCTTTGACAAATTCCGCTCCATGGACGTATACCGGGCAGTCCTGGAGGAGCGGGTCGGAGATATCGACGAATTTTTGGAGAGGTACGGACATGAACGCTGAAATATACCAATTTACCGCCGAGATCGAGCCGGTGCCGGACAAGCACGGCGCCTTCGTCCGGTTTCCCTACGATATCCGGAAGGAGTTCGGGAAGGGACGGGTGAAGGTCCGAGCCACCTTTGACGGAGAACCCTACGAGGGCAGTTTGGTGAACATGGGAGTCAAGAACGCCGACGGCTCCATCTGCTATATCATCGGCATCCGGAAGGACATCCAGGCGAAGATCGGAAAAGGGCCCGGGGATGTTGTTGACGTGACCGTCCAGGAGAGACAATAAAAAGGAGGCTGCCATGAAAAGACTGTTTACCACCCTGCTTCAGGAGCTGGACTCCGGACACTCCGCCGTCCTCTGCGGCATCGTAGCCAGCCGGGGCTCCACGCCCCGGGGGACGGGGGCGAAGATGCTGGTGCTGGATGACGGCGATACCATAGGGACCATCGGCGGCGGAGCGGTGGAGTACCGCGCCGCCCAGATGGCGGTGGAACTGCTGGGGAAGAAAGAATCCCGCTTCGAGAGCTACCGGCTGGCTCCCGGGGACGTGGCCGACGTGGGTATGATCTGCGGCGGAGACGTGCGGGTGTACTTCCAGTATTTCGACCCGGCGGACCGCGAGGCGCGGACGGCGCTGGAGGACGCGCTGGCCCTGCTGGACGCCCCCGGCCCCTCCTGGCTGGTCACTGCCATGGACGGGAGCGGCTGGCGAATGGGGACCTGTGACCGGTCCCGGGGCCTGCGGGGACTGGAAATTCCCATGGAACGGCTGGAGCCCCTGCTGGGCGGCCGGGGGATGCTGGCGGAGGATGAGACGGCCCTCTTTGCCGAACCGCTGGTCCAGGCGGGGACCGTGTATCTCTTCGGCGGCGGACATGTTGCGCAGGCGCTGGCCCATATCCTCGCCATAACGGATTTCCGGACAGCGGTCTATGACCAGCGGAAGCAGCTGGTTTCCAGGGCGTTTTTCCCGGAGGCGTCCGTGCGGCTCTGCGGTCCCTTCCCCGAGGCGCTGGAGCGGGTGGGGACCATCACCGAAGACGATTATATCGTCATTATGACGCCGGGGCATCAGGGGGATTACGAGGTGCTGTCCCAGATGCTGCGGACCCCGGCGAAATACATCGGCTGCATCGGCAGCAGGAAGAAGATCGCCGTCACGCGGGAGCGCCTGCTGGCGGACGGCTTCACGGAGGCGGACATCGGGCGGGTCCATGCCCCTATCGGTCTGCCCATTGGCGGGGAGACTCCGGCGGAGGTGGCGGTGAGCGTGGCCGCCCAGCTGATCGCCTGCCGGTCCGGACGGCTGGAGGCCTTCCGGTGACCGGGCGTCCGGCCACGGGCCGGGAGCCGGGGCAGGTCCGGTCGGTGTGCAAGGCCATGGACCTGCTGGCCTGTCTGGCCCAGGCCCGGGGGCCCCTGACTCTGGGGGAGCTGTCCCGGCGCACCGGCATCCCCAAGGCCACCGTCCACGGCCTGCTGTCGGCCATGCGCCCCAGCGCGGTGGTGGAGCAGTCCGGCGAGGACGGGCGGTACCGGCTGGGGGTGCGGCTGTTCGAGTACGGCTGCGTGGTCAGCCGGGGATGGAACGTGCTGGAGGCGGCGGCGGACCCCATGCGCCGGGTGGCGGAGGAGACCGGGGAGACGGTGTCCATCGCCGCGCTGGATCGGGAGGAGGTGCTGGTGCTGGACTGCGCCGACGCCCACAGCGATCTGCGGGTGGTGTCGGAGAAGGGCTCCCGCCTGCCCCTCCACTGCACCTCCCAGGGAAAGCTGCTCCTGGCTTACCTGCCGGAGGCCCGGCGGAAGAGCCTGCTGCGCCGCTGCGGTTTTGCCGCCTATACACCCCACAGTCACCCGGACGCCGTCTCATTGGAGGCGGAACTGCCAGAAATCCAGGCCCGGGGCTACGCCATCGAGAACGGGGAGTACCGCATCGGCCTGCGGAGCGTGTCCGCGCCGGTGTTCGACGTGAACGGGCAGGCCGCCTACGCGGTATGCGTGGTGGGGATGTTCCGGCGGGTCAACTCCCCGGAGCTGGAACGGGCGGTCCGGCTGCTGCTGGAGGCAGCGGAGCGGATCTCCTTCGAGCTGGGATACCGGGGCGTATATGGAAAGGAGATGGGACATGCTTCAGATTGAACGGGTGAAGCTGGAGCTGGAGGAGGACGAGAGCCTCCTGCGGCGCAGGGCCGCGGCGGCTCTGCGGATTCCGGAGGCGGAGGTGCTGGAGGTCCGGGTCCTCCACAGGGCAATTGACGCCCGTGAGGGCGTGCGGTTCATCTATACCCTCCGGGCGGCGGTCAAAAACGAGAAAAACGTATTGAAACGCTGTAAAAATAAAAATGTCGCGCCTGTCAGCGAGACGCCGTACCGTCTGCCGGACCCCGTCGATCCGCCGGAGGTCCCACCGGTCGTGGTAGGCGCGGGACCCGGAGGCCTGTTCTGCGCCCTGGCCCTGGCCCGGTGCGGCGCGCGCCCCATCCTGCTGGAACGGGGCCGGAACGTGGAGCGGCGGACAGAGGACGTGGAGCGGTTCTGGGAGACCGGGACGCTGGACCCGGAGTCCAACGTCCAGTTCGGCGAGGGCGGCGCGGGCGCGTTTTCCGACGGCAAGCTGAATACCGGCACCAGAGACATGCGCCACCGCTTCATACTGGAAACCCTGACCGCCCACGGCGCGCCGGAGAGCATCCTCTACGATGCCAAGCCCCATGTGGGCACCGACTACCTCCGCAATGTTCTGGTAAACCTGCGGCAGGAGCTGACGGAGCTTGGCTGTGACATCCGCTTCGGCCACCGCCTGACGGGGCTGGAGCTGAAGGACGGCCATGTAGCCGCTCTGGAAGTCAACAGTCCGGAGGGCTCATACCGCCTTCCGGCGGAGAACGTGGTCCTTGCCCTGGGCAACGGGGCGCGGGATACCTTCGAGATGCTCCACGCCGCCGGAGTTCCCATGGAGCCCAAGCCTCTGGCGGTGGGCGTGCGTATCGAGCACCGCCAGGCGGACATCGACCTGGCCCAGTACAAGTCCATGGCGGGCCACCCCCGCCTGCCCGCCTCCAGCTATAAGCTCAGCTGCCACCTGGAGAACGGGCGGGGCGTGTTCAGCTTCTGCGTCTGCCCCGGCGGGGAGGTGGTGGCCGCCGCCAGCGAGGAGACCCGCGCTGTCACCAACGGCATGAGCCGCTACGCCCGGGACGGCGAGAACTGCAACGGCGGCCTCCTGGCCAGCGTCACTCCGGCGGACTTCCCGGACGGCGGCCCCCTGGCGGGGATCGCGTTTCAGCGCGAATTGGAGGCCCGCGCCTACGCCGCCGGAGGCGGAGGGTACATTGCCCCCGCTCAGCGGGTAGAGGACTTCCTGCTCCGCCGCCCCTCTCAGGGGCCGGGGAAGGTCCGTCCTACCTACCGGCCCGGGGTGCGGTGGTGCGATCTGTGGGAGGTCCTGCCACAGTGGCTCTGTGAGGCCCTGGCCGAGGCCCTGCCCATCCTGGACAAAAAAGTCAGAGGCTACGCCGGCCCGGACGCCGTCCTGACGGCGGTGGAGAGCCGCTCCTCCTGTCCGCTGCGCATCCTCCGCGATGAAAACGCCCGATCCCCCATCGGGGGCCTCTGGCCCTGCGGGGAGGGCGCGGGTTACGCCGGAGGCATCATGTCCGCCGCCGCCGACGGCCTCAAGACGGCGGAACAAATTTTAAAGCACGCACCCTCGCGCACAGCGTCCCGCCCCCGGCAGGGGGAATAACAGAAAAGAGGAAACTCCTATGAAAAAAATCGCAGTCTATACCGGCTTCATGACCGACGCCTACCGCGAAAAGATAAACGAAACCGCTGCTGCGGCGGGCTTCGCCGCCGACTACTACGACAGCACCCAGGGCGCCGCCGCTCTGGAAGCAAACCTGGAAGAATACGAGATCATCTACGGCCATATCGCCCCCGCCCTGCTGAAGGGCGCAAAAAATCTGAAATGGCTGTGCAGCGACTTCGCCGGGATCGAGGGCTACCTGGACGAATCCGTCTGGCCCCACCCGGGATGCCTGCTATCCAACTCCTCCGGGGCCTACGGCCCCACCATCGCCGAGCATATCGTCATGCTTGCCCTGATGCTCCTGCGGCGGATGCCGGAGTATCTGCCTGCCCTGGCCCGGCGGGAGTGGCCCTACCATACCCCCATCCGGTCCATCAACGGCAGCCATGTGGTCATGCTGGGGACGGGGGACATCGGGTCCCATACCGCCCGGCGGATGAAGGCACTTGGGGCCTCCGTCACCGGCGTATGCCGCAGCGGAAAGTCCGGGGAACCGGCCTTCGGCCGCGTCCTGCCGGTCAACGAGCTGGACGCCGTCCTTCCCACGGCGGACCTTCTGATCATGGCCCTGCCCGCCACGCCGGAGACGGCGGGCATCCTGACCCGTGAGCGGATCGCCCTGCTGCCGCCCTCCGCCTATGTGATCAACGTGGGCCGGGGCGCGGCCATCGATCAGGAGGCACTGGCGGACGCCCTGCAGGCCCGCCGCCTGGCCGGGGCGGGTCTGGACGTTATGGTCCCGGAGCCCCTTCCGGCGGACCATCCCCTGTGGAGCTGCCCCAATACCATCATCACCCCCCATATCTCCGGCAATATGTCCCTGGGTCTGACCTGCGACCTGGACGTGGCGATGTTCTGCCGGGACCTGACCCGCTACGGAGCGGGGGAGCTGCCGGAGAACCTGGTGGACCGGACGAAGGGTTACTGAGCCATGGAGAAGCTGCGGGAGAGCGACCTGTACGGCCCCGTCCGGGACTACCTGACGGGCCTGGGCTACGAGGTCAAGGGCGAGGTGAAGGACTGCGACGTCGCCGCCATGCGGGACGGGGAGCTGATCGTGGTGGAGCTGAAACGGGGCTTCACCCTGGAGCTGGTCTACCAGGCGCTGGACCGCCAGCGGGTGGCGGACGGCGTCTACGTGGCGGTCCCCCTGCCGAAAAGGGGGTACATGTCCCCCCAGGTCCGCGATATACAGTCCCTGTGCCGGAGACTGGAGCTGGGGCTCATATTCATAGGCTTCACCAGCCGGGGCTTCCCGCAGATCGACGTGGCGGTCCATCCCAAGGAGGCCTCCGTCCCCCGCCGGGATAAGAAGCGCCGCCTTGCCGTGATCCGGGAGCACGAGGCCCGGACGGGCAGCGTCAACACCGGCGGCGTGTCCCGGAAAAAGATCCTCACTGCCTATAAGGAGCAGGCCCTGCTGACGGCGAGGCTCCTCCAGGAGAACGGCCCCCTGCGGGCGGAGGACGTGAAGCGGCTGGGCGGTCCCCCCAATGCCGGGACCATCCTGGGCCGCAACGTGCTGGGCTGGTTCGACCGGGAGATGGAGGAGGGCGGACGCCGTTACCTGTACCGCCCCAACGCGAAGGCCCTGGCCGCCCTGGAGGAATACGGGGAGGTGCTGGAACGGGGGGAATGAGTCCGTATCAATACATTACGAAGAGACACGCTTCGGCGTGTTTTTTCGTTTTTTTATGCAATTATTGTGTTGCAGTATTAGATTATGAAAAATTTGGACGAAGTATAGTATAAAGAGACAGCATAACAAGGCGGTTATAAATAACGTGATATGAGGAGGAGAGCATGGAGATCTACAGCGCGGACGGCATTACCCTCGGGGTGAAAGAGTTTACACGGACGGTCACCACCCCTGACGGGAAAAAAGAGCGCGTCACCTATCGTGAGGGAGACCCGGAGTTTGACGCATATGTGGAAACACAGCGAAAGCAGCTTGAGCCAGCCCTGCCCATAAACTTTGCATCGTTTGGCCAAGGAAAAAGCGGAGCGCACGGATGGCAGCTGAAAGGTCAGATCAGAGACAAGTTCGATCAGTATTACGCCGGCGAGGCGGATATGAAGGACCTGGAACACACCATATCGGACGTGGTCTCCGACCTGAGGAGCAATTACGCCGATCAGGGCTTTGACCCGGACGAATTTATGGAGGACCTTCTCTTGGATGTGTACGATGTTGCCCGGACCTCCGTTATAACGGGCGCGTATAACCAAGGATGGCTTGACAGCCGCCCGCTTGCGGCGCAGTATAATGGGCACGATGGAAACACGAAGGATACGATCTATTATGATGCCAAGTACTACTATCAGTCGGAAGACATGAAAGCCGCCCTGCCGGAAATGTTTCAGCGGATCGGCCAGCGGTTTGGCGTTCCGGACTTGGAGGTGCCCGCGAAATATCCGGATGGCTCGCTTTTGGAGAAAATGTATACGTCCTACAACACATATGTCAACTGGAATGCGCGCAACAGCTTCGTCTGCGGCGGAAATATGCTGGATGAAGGCATGGTTCCGCCGAAGGACTTCAAGTTTTTCTATAAGGCCAGCGATACGTATAACAGCCAGCCCCGGTGTACACTGGTGTCTGAAGACAGCCCGAGTCCTGTGCCCAACAACGGAGTCCTTCACGTATGGTACGGGGACTGGTCGTTGATCAGCCGTATCCCCGCGCAGGAGGACGCGGAGCAATTTCCCCGCAGCGTCAGTATGTATGACGTGGTTTCTAAACATTGCAGTGATATTTCCGAAGAGATCATCCCCATACTGAAAAATTTCGAGTTCTTTTCCACCACTCAAAAAAAGGCTTATCTCGAAACCCACCCGAGAAAGCTGCCCGGCTGACGCACGGTCAGGCCAGGACTATCGCTGGACCGGTATGAGCCATAGTGTTAAGGAGGATATATGGATATCAGATTAAACGTAAACCCTGCCATGCGTTCCGCGCTTCTTAAAAATCAGACCGCAGCATGGGAGGCCCAAAAACAGGAAAACCGCGCCCGCACTTACAGCTCCCGGGATACGCTGGAGCTGTCGGAGGAAGCGATCGCTGCCCGTAACGCTGAGGCATCCAAAGAACCCACGTCTGATGCCGATCCTGCGCCTAAGAGTTTCGCCGAGCAGTGGCGTGCAGACAGAAAGTTCGGGATTTTGTATTCAGAGGATGGTTCAGTAGACGACAGTGAAACCACCTTCTTCTGGATATGGGATGGACATAAGGTATTCCAAAACTATCTAAGGTCTCAAGGCAGATCCATTAAGGAGATGCATATTACTGATGTTGATATCGCATCCTGTCAAATCGTCCGAGACCAGATTTCCCAGTCTGTTCAGGATCTCCTCCAGAAAAATGGCGTTACAATTCCCGAGGGACAGTCTTTTACCATGCGGGTAGATACCAGCTATTACATCCATGTGGTAGGACTGGACGATCCCGAGCTGACAGAATCCGTTGAAAAAGCGATCAATGTGGGTAACAATGGTTACTACCTAAGAGACCATATTTCTGAGTGCCAGAGGGTATCGCGGGAATTGGGACTTACTATCCCGTCAGCGGCGGACTCTCTCAGCGAGGCTAAAGAATCCCTGCTCTACATGGTGCAGGACCTGACGGGCTATGATATCCGGGAGCTTGACCGGGAAGATGGGAATATCTACACCCCGGACGGGCAGAACCTGTGGGATGTGCTGCTGGAGAAGGCGGCAAATTTCCGGACGCCGGACGGCATCACCGGGATCGACATCAGCCAGTATTGGCTGATTTATAGCCGCATCGCTGCGCTTGGCTGGGACAGCATTCCGGACCCAGTGTACGAACTGCTTTATATGGACGGCAATCTATATGATATCGGGACCGAATACGGATATGGGCCTGGTCAGACAGACTGGCAGGCGTGGGCCCATGCCAATGCCGCCACACTGTCGGCCAACGCGATCGCCGGTATCGACCGGCAGATCGCTGAGAATGAGGCCCGCTCTGCAGCACAAGCCCAGTCCGCCCACATGTCCCCAAAGGCCTCAAGAGCTGCCGAACCCCCGGAGAAGCCGGAGGAAACCGAGGTACCGGAGGAGCCGGTAAGAGATTTACGGCTGGAGGATATGGACTTAGAGAACATGAGAGTTCCCAGGACGCTCGTCTTTTTGGGAGAATCGGAACCGATACCGATTGCATATAAGGCTTGGCACTTTTCGAATGGGAAGTCTCTCATAGACCTCCCAAGGGAGCAGTGGAAGGATTATTGGCAGAAGAAGTAGAGGAATGTTCCAGCCCGGGTAGGGCTGTAGCGGATGAGCAGGCGTAAGGCTGCGGCAAAGGAGCTTGGGACGGCGAACCGTCCCAAGCTCCTTTGTTGCGGTCATAGGCCGCGCGGTATGCAAAGAAAGAGGTATACGAGCTACTAAGAACAAGGCAAAACCATACCGGACGGAAAACTTACCGCTGATTCAAAAATTCCACATACCGGGCCAGCATCGCCGCGGCCTGGGCGCGGGTAGCGCTGCCATTGGGGGCAAAGCTGCCGTCCTCGTAACCATTGAGGATGCCGTTTTCCGTGGCCCAGAGGACCGCCTCCCGGGCGTAAGCGTTGATCTTCTCCGAATCGCTGAAATGCAGCTCCCGGTTCGTAGCGGCTGGAGTGCCCGCATAGCGGTATAGCATGACCACAAACTGTTCCCGGGTCACCAGGCCATCCGGATTTTGACCATCGCTGATGCCCTGAGCCACCGCCCAGGACATCCCCTGCTGATAGGCGGTCTCGCCGGCGGCATCCACGCCGTCCAGCCGGGCCAGCACCGTCATCAGCATGGCGCGGGACATGGAGTCTTCGGGGGCGAAGGCGCTGGATGTCTCGCCGGAAAACAGCTCCCGCGCGGCGACAAAGCTGATGGCGTTCTCGGCCCAGTGGCCTTGGACATCCTGAAAATTCTTCTCATTGTCCCGAATATGTACCGTGGCCCCGTCGGGGACGCTGACGGTAATATGCCCTCCGGCGAGAAGCGCGGTTCTAAGAATCGTTTCTGAACCGTCCTCGTTGACGAGACAGGCCACGGTAGTAGCGTCATTTCCATCAATAGGGATTTCCACCAGTATCGGCTGGGCGGTTCCGGTGTGGACGGTAATGGAGGCGTTCTCCCCGGACAGAGGCGGAATGGGGAGAACTACGCTGCCGCCCAGGTTCTCCTCTGCTGTCCGGGAAGGAATGTGGATATCGGCTGTGGCGCTGTGCTGGCTCTCCTGAACGGTGGCGGTAAGACCATCAGCCTGCTTAATGGTGGTTTCAGTCGTGCCGTTGGGCCGCGCAACGGTTTTGACGGTGGAACCATCCTTCGCTGTGTCGGTGGTGGTAACGGTGCCGTCCGTTTGGGTCTCCACCACGGTCTTGGAGCCGTCAGGCCGTTTCGTAGTCTCCGTCACAGTGCCGGTGGCTTTATCGATGCTGGTGGAGGTGGTGGAGCCGTCAGGATTTTGTACTGAGGTAGTGGTATTGCTGGAAGACCCTCCGGAAGAGGAACCTCCGCCTCCGGAGGACGAATTCCCGCCGGAGGAAGAGCCGCCGCCGGTGGCAGGGATGGACTCCCGGACCATTTCATAACCGCAGACCGTGCAGGACCTGTGGCGGGTGCCGCTCTGGGTAGCAGTGGCAGGCCGGTCCACCACCCAGCTTCCGGCGGTATGGGCGGCGTAGCCGCTCTTTTGGCTGTCGTCTGCGAGGGTACAGCCGGAAGCGGTGCAGTCGTGCCAGTGGTGGGCTGCATCGTTTTTCCAGGCCGTGTCCCATACATGGGTATGTCCGGCAGGCGGCGTATCGCTATCGGACGTCCAGACGGCGTTCAGGGTCACATCGCTGCCGGGCATCTGGAAGCTCACGTCCGGGGCATTGCGGTCAGCGAGGATGACACCCGACGCCTCCCAGGCTTCAAAGGTAAAACCGTCCTTGCTGCCCGCTCGGATGGTAACGATGGTCCCTTCTTCATACGTGTAGACCCCGGCGGCGGTTTCGCCGCTGCCGGTATTGCCTACCGTTACCTGACGCACCGGCCTGCCGGGCTGCTGGCCGCCGGTGATCTTGACGGTATACGTCGCGGTCTGGCTTTCATAGCGGATGGTCAGTGTCTGGCGCTCCGCCGCGCCGGAGGAGTCAAAGCCGCTGACCATGTCCGCCATGACCGGGACCGTCCGTCTGTCACCGTTGGAATACACGGCCTCAATGGTCAGGCCCGTCACGTCCAGGGGATCGCCCACGCGATATTCCGTTTTGTGGCCGGTGCTGTTGACGGCGATGGACTGCACGGTGGGCGCGCCGGGAGCTGGGACGGTGATGGAGGCATAAGCGCCCGCTTCATGGTTGGGCGTTTCCTTCACGCGCACATAGTAGGTCCCGGCGGCAAGGTTGATCGTTCTGCCATCGCCGCAGTTCTGCGCACCGGAGAAGTGCGGGTTGGAGGCGTACTCCATCGCGGAGGTCGTGCCGGTGATTTGACCGTCGCCGCGTCCTGGCGCGCTGGGGGCAACGCCGGCCAGATCGTTGGGCGCGGCGGGGCCGTCGCCCCTGGCGATGCTCCAGGCGATGGTTTTGGAGGTATCTGTGCCATCATTCCAGCGATAATTCTGCTCCAGTGTGGCGGTGGCTGTGTAATTGCCCACGTTGGTCCCCGTGTGTCCGGTGAGGGTATAGCCCGTTCCCTCATTTACACCGGTCTGCTCCGCTCCCGTCCATTTCAGACCGGTGTTCGCCGTGGGGACGGGGATGGAGGTGGGGGTGGGGTCCGGGTTTGGGTCGGGGGTTGGGTCAGGGTCCGGCGTTGTGCCGTCGTCTGTGACGGTCAGTGTGACAGAATCCGTAAGTGTACGTCCCGCTCCATTGTACTTGGCGGGAATGGTAACTTGAATCTTGTAGGTTCCAGCCGAGTACTGACGGTCTGGGGTAATGTACAGAGCGTTATCCATAACTCTCATTTCCAGAATGCCGCCCTGGTGCGTGTACCTATAGTAACCATCATTCTCTTGATCCTCTACCGCAATGAGGTCTTTTCCATCCACGCTAATCGTCAGCGGAATAAAATCCAGCCATGCCTGATTTTCAGTTTCAAACTCTGCCGCCATATTAATGTCGGCATCCTCAGCCATGGTTATGGAAACCTTATCCGGAATAATTTGGAAGCTTGTCACTCGATTTATACTCTCTCCGGAAGAACCGTCTGATGCTGTCCAGTTGCCATTGTCATCTCGGACCAGGGTCAGGAGCGAACTTCCGTAGGGCAAAAGATCAAATTTGCCATTTTGAGAATGTGGGGCTCTAATGTACGTATGCCCCGCGACTGGCATTTTCTGGGAGCCCGTATCATCATAAGTTGTGCCGCCGATGGCAACCTTGGTGGTTCCTGTCACTTGGTTTTGGATCCACCAGGTCTGGTCTTCCCTCAAGAATACAAAGCCGTCATTTCCTTGATAATCGAAGACATTAAGCGTACGCCCGTCCGTCTCTCTGAGGTCCAGCTTTGCGCCGGACTGGAGGATAAGCGTCCCGTTGTTTCGTAAATAGCTGTCCGCCATCGGGACCAGCTTGCCCGATTCCATGCTCAGGCTGGAGAGATCGGCAAAAGCTATTTTGAATTCGTTTTCATTGCCTTTGTACACCACATTGGTTTCGGTGGAACCTGCGCCGTTCACACTGGGGAGGGCGTTCGTTCCGGTGATGGTGACGGTGCCCTCAACCTTATGTTTTTCCGGGTCCGGGAACATTTCTTTTCCCTTGTCTGCTCCATAGGGCCTCCGGTTCTGTGCGCCTCCAGCATAAATTGTTCCCAAAGAGCCCGGACCATCGCTGCCCTCAATGTTAATAGTAACATTGCCGGAAAAGGTGGTCGGTTTCCCGTCGCCCTCCGATTCGATATTCCCATCAAAGCTACCCATGGACAGGCTACCCGCGAAGATATTGCCTGAACCTAAGATAAGGTCTTTACCTTGAAGGTTAGTCGTTCCCCGAATATTGACGGTCCCTGCTGTACCGGGTGAAGGAACCGTATAATAGTTTTCGTATTCCGCTTTTTGCAGCGAACCGCAGAAGACATTGACGGAGTGTGTCCCTGCTTTTACATTCTCCAGCGTTAGGCTGTGCCCATTAGCTATGATCGCGTTGCGTCCTTCGGCACTTGAAAGGTGCAGGTCCATGTTTTTGAACGTCACGTCCGCATCCAATAAAATACCAGTTGGCCGGACAGTGACGCTGTGACCCTGACCATCAATCGTTATATTTTTCGAAATGATCCATGGAGTGATCAAATGACCGGCGTTGACCATAGCGTCACCTGGCAACATAATGGTGCTGTCCGGCTGGGCATTGCTGATGGCGGCTCCTAAATCAAAATAGCCCGCACTATCTGCTGCCAGTCCCACCGGTGGAAACGCGGCGGCGGCAATGCAGAAGGCCAATAAGGCTGCCATCAGTCTTAAAGGTTTTTTCATAAATCGATTTTCTCCTTTTCCGTTTGCCCCGAAAGCGTTCCGCTTGTGCATCCCGTCCGTTTCGGGGGCAGGTCCTTACCTGTCTGTTATTAATACCCCATTTTAATATATCATATCTACGGGCCGATGACAAGATTTTCCGCGTGGAAAAGGTAAGGGAAAATGCACGCTGCGCAGGACCGTTTTTCGGGTAAAATCACGGAAAAACCGGAAGGGGAACCCGGGTCCCGGACCGCTTAGGGAAAAGC
>OFFZ01001223.1_pt1 | contig 14419 bp, 10 predicted proteins | sample 1521631 | NCBI WGS metagenome assembly OFFZ01 (sample SAMEA3504102, study PRJEB24116) | mouse gut metagenome | biome: mouse gut; feature: mouse-associated habitat; material: faeces | place: Denmark | collected 2011 | reverse complement strand
ATAGTTCTGACCTTCGTAGTTGTACTGTTGTGAAGCGACAGCGAAACAATTGGAAATCTTCTCGATACGGTTGTCGAGAATATCAGGAAAACGCAGCAACACCGGCGACGTGATATCTCTCACTTGCAGTTCATCCATAACCTCCCTAAGGTCGACCGAGGCATACCCCTCACGCGGAGTCACAGCCACGTTGCCCTTAGTATTGATGGAGAAATACTTACGACCCCAGCCCTGGATGTTATACAACTCCATGCTGTCCTCAATGCGCCATCTTCTCATCGGCTAATTTCGGTAAAATAAGGATTGTTAATTACTTAAATGATTATTATGTGTTTTAAGAGGGCAAAGGTACATATTTCCAATTGTATTTCGGACATTTTTTGCATAAATTAGTCAGAATAACGGAAATTAAATGTCGTTTTCTGTAAAAAACAGCTATCAAAGAAAAATATAACACCAGCTTTTGTATTATGTTAACAATTGCCGTTTGCATTCCTCATTAATAGATACTACCTTTGCCAATAGCTTTATATAGCACAGGTAAGCCCTGCGCCAGTCATAGCACATGACAAAAACAATTCACACATCCAACCAATCAACCTCAAAGTCAAAATCATTATGAACAAGCTTTCAGGGTTCGCACTGCTCGTTGGGTCCGCAATGGCCCTCACAGGATGCAGCAAGAAGATGAACCAGTTTGCAGCCGACTATTTCACCACCAATCCTAATCCTCTCGAAGTCGTTGGCACCCATGTACCGGCAACCGTCACAGGTCACATCCCGGCAAAATTCTTTGTCAAGAACGCCACTGTGTCAGTGACCCCGGTGCTCGTATACGGCGCAACCGAGGAGAAAGCAGCACCCATGACTTTCCAGGGAGAGAAAGTGCGCGGCAACAACCCCGTGATCTCCTACGACAACGGAGGCACCGTGACCATCCCTGTCAACTATCTCTACCAGCCCGACATGCAGAAGTCCGAGCTCTACCTCAACTTTGAAGTACAGCAGAAAGGCAAGCAGTATGTACTGCCACGCGTCAAGGTGGCAAACGGTGTAGTAGCCACAGCTGCACTCGCCAATGCCGGGACCCTCACACCAGCCACTGCCAACGACAAGTTCCAGCGTATCATCAACGAAAAATACTCCGCCGACATACACTTCCTCATCAATCAGGCAAACCTCCGCAAGAGTGAGCTCAACAGCGATGAAGTGCTCCGTCTGCACCGCGACCTCCGCGCAGCCTCAGGCGACACAACTCGTGTGATCGAAGAGATCAATATCCAGTCATACGCCTCTCCCGAAGGCGGTATTGACTTCAACACCCGTCTTGCCCAGAACCGTGAGACCAACACCTCCGACTATCTCAACAAACAGCTCAAGAAGGACAACATCACCGAGTTCGGCGAACTTACCGCCAACTTCACCCCCGAGGACTGGGAAGGCTTCCAGAAGCTCGTTGCAGCAAGCAACATCCAGGACAAGGACCTTATCCTCAGCGTGCTCTCAATGTACAAAGATCCCGAACAGCGTGAGCGCGAAATCCGCAACCTTTCAAGCGTATTCGACCAGCTTGCCGAAGAGATCCTTCCGCAGCTCCGCTACTCACGCATCACAGCAAGCGTAAACGTGATCGGAAAGAGCGATGAGCAGCTCAACAAGGCATTCAACACCGATCCGTCCACTCTCACCGTCGACGAGCTTCTCTACACCGCCACACTCACCGACGACCTCAAACGCAAGGGAGCCATCTACACCACTGCCACCCGCCTCTTCCCAAACGACTACCGCGGCTTCAACAACCTCGGCAAGGTGCAGTACCAGCAGGGTGACTACGATGCAGCAATGGCAAGCTTCAAGAAAGCAGCACGCATCAACGCCAACGCCCCCGAATCACAGATGAACCAGGGTCTCGTAGCACTCGTAAACGATGACTACCGTGCCGCCAACACCGCTTTCGGCAAGGCAGCCGGACTCAATGAGCTTTCACCGGCACTCGGACTCCTCTATCTCAAGCAGGGCGATGTGAAAGCTGCTGTAAAGGCTTTCGGAAACGATAAGAGCAACAATGCGGCTCTCGCACAGATCCTCAACAAAGACTACAATGCAGCCAAAGGAACACTTGCAGCTATCGCCAACCCCGACGCTACTACCTACTACCTGATGGCAGTGCTTGGCGCACGCACAGGCAACGAGCAGATGGTGACATCCAATCTACGTCAGGCCATCAAGCTTGACCGCAAATATGCGACCCAGGCAGCCAACGACCTCGAATTTGCACGCTACAACATCTCCAAGGCTCTGTAATCAATCTTAGCCGCCCCCTCAATCGAAGGGGACATGATATCTACCGGAGACATAAGAACCACCGAGATTTATAAACCTATGGTTCTTATGTCCCCGGTATTTTCATGCATTCACCCACTTTTTAAATGATAAAATATCAACAAATCATCCGTCGGTCGTGTTAATTCCGGGTAAAAATCGTAACTTTGCAGAGTCGATACATTTAAATAATGGAACACACCACCCACTTGACCGCATACAATCAGGTGATGTCACGCTAACCTCACAGCCTCCGGCAACAAAAATAGAGACTCCTCCGAGAGTCCTGTGGCATGAAACCGGACATTGTAACCCAACCGAGGCTATGACGCAAACTCAAGTTCCTCCCGACAGCCCTTTCCCCCACTCCACACGCTAAAATATCTTTCCCCTCTCATATATTAAAATACAATATGTCACAGAAATTTGAAATGGTAGCCAAGACCCTTAAAGGTCTTGAAGAGGTTCTCGCCGAAGAGCTCCGCACACTCGGGGCAGAAAATGTCGAGCCGGGATGCCGTATGGTATCCTTTGAGGGAGACCTCGCAATGATGTATCGTGCCAACCTATGTTGCCGTACCGCACTCAGCATCCTGCGCCCCATATACAAATTCATAGCCTCCGACCCTGACACTCTCTATGAGATGGTCAAGGAATACGACTGGGGCGGTGTGTTAACCTTAGGAAAGACATTCTCAATCGACACCACCAGCCATTCAAATGAATTCACCCACTCCAGGTTCGTGACCTATCGTGTCAAGGACGCAATCGTCGACTGGTTCAAGGACCGCTTCGGTCCCGACAAGCGTCCCGGAGTACGACTGAGCGATGCCGATGTGATGCTCAATGTACATATCGACGGCACACGCGTAACCCTTTCACTAAACTCATCAGGAGAATCACTCCACAAACGCGGATGGCGTGTAGCACAGACCGATGCCCCGATCAATGAGGTGCTCGCCGCTGGAATCATACTCAAGAGCGGATGGAGAGGCGACTGCCCCCTCATCGATCCTATGTGCGGTTCAGGAACATTCCTTATCGAAGCGGCCCTCATCGCGGCAGGAATCAAGCCCGGTTCCTACCGTGAGACATGGCCATTCTCACAATGGCGCGACTGGGATCCCGAACTTTTCGAGTCCGTGCTTCATGAGGGGGAAGAGCCTCGCGAAATACCATTCAAGATATACGGCTCCGACATCTCTCCTAAGGCAATTGATATCGCAGAACGCAATGTGCTTTCGGCAGGTGTCGACGAATACATCAACCTGAAAGTACGTTCCATACAGCAATGGGAAGAAGCTCCTATGGCTGGCACTCCGGGTGTGATAATCACTAATCCTCCTTATGGAGAACGTATCAAGCCCGAGGACCTCGAAGGTCTTTACCGCACAATGGGCACCAAGTTCAAACGTGTGTTCTGCGGATATCACTCATGGGTGATATCCTCCAACGACGACTGCCTAACCCACATAGGTCTTACACCGTCGGTGCGCGAACAGATGCAGAACGGAGGTCTCGACTGCGAACTCCGCGAATACGTAAGTTTCGAAGGCTCCAAGAGCGACTTCCGAGCATCCGGCGGCACCATAAAAGGCGACCGTCCCGTCCGTGAAGAGAGAAACAAGAAATTAGCCCGCAAAAGCGACTCCGAATGGACTCGCGACGCACGCAGCAAAGGTATGGGAGGCAAACGCAGTGACAAGCCCTCTGGTCCGCGCCGAGGCTTGCCAAAGGACACTCCTCTGAGCGAGAAATACCGTCCGAAAGCAGGCGGATTTGCCCGAAACGAGGAACGTCGCAGGAAATTCAAGGAAGAAACAGCCCGAGAAGGAGAACGCCGTTTCAGACATCAGGGACGTGAGACATCACGCGAGGATTTCCGTGACGAGGCAGAAGAACTCCTCGCACGCCGTCGCAATATCCATGCTCTCAAGAGCCTTGGTGAATCACCCAAGATGCCATCGCTCCCATCGGCAGGAGGTACGTTCATGCGCACCCGCCGACGCGGATGGAAACGCCCGGATGCACCAGGCGACAACAAGGAAAGCAATGAATAAGAAATGCTCCAAGGCATAGCCAACCACTCCATCCTTATATAATAATGTCCATTCAGCAAACCCTCAATACCCTAAGATATCCCGTGAGCAATCATCCCGAAAAAAGCCCGTTCAACGCCGGCGAAACTCTACAGGAAAAAATTTCACCCATGACAGTATTACTCCTCGGCTCAGGAGGCCGCGAATGCGCCCTTGCCTGGAAAATCTCACAAAGCCCGGCACTCAGACATCTGTACATTGCTCCGGGCAACGGTGGCACAGGCAATTATGGCGAGAATGTCAACCTGTCACCCCTCGATTTTGATGCGATTGCTAAATTCTCTGACGAAAAGAGCATCGACATGATCGTAGTTGGCAACGAAGATCCTCTTGTGGCTGGAATATACGATTACTTTCAGGGGCGTGAGCATGCGCCGCTAATAGTAGGACCTTCCAAGGCTGGAGCTGCTCTTGAAGGCAGCAAGGATTTCGCCAAACAATTCATGGTGCGTCACGGCATCCCCACAGCACGTTACCGCAGCTTCACAGCTGAGACAATCGCCGAAGGAGAAAAATTCCTTGAAGAGCTACGCCCGCCGTATGTACTGAAGGCCGACGGTCTCGCAGCCGGAAAGGGTGTGCTCATAATCGACTCTCTCGACGAAGCGAAGAACTCACTTCGCGAGATGCTTTCAGGCATGTTTGGGAAGTCATCAGCCACAGTCGTGATAGAAGAATTCCTTAAAGGCATAGAATGCTCTGTGTTCGTTCTCACCGATGGCAACGGAGGTTACCGCATACTCCCTGTGGCAAAGGACTACAAGCGTATAGGCGAAGGGGACACCGGACCCAACACTGGCGGCATGGGAGCGGTAAGCCCTGTGGCGTTTGCCGATGAGACATTCATGAAAAAGGTTGAAGAGCGCGTGATAATACCCACTGTCAACGGACTCATATCGGAAGGCATCACCTACCGCGGGTTCATATTCCTCGGACTCATAGAGGTCAACGGTGAGCCGATGGTGATAGAGTATAATGTACGTATGGGCGATCCGGAGACCGAAGTAGTGATGCTCCGCATAGCCTCCGACCTTTTGCCTCTGCTCCGCGCAGCGGCCGAGGGCAATCTCGGCACAATGCCCCTTTCCATCGATCCACGCTACGCGACTACCGTCATGGTAGTGTCAGGCGGCTATCCCGGCTCATACCCCAAGGGGAAAACAATCTCCGGGCTTGACAAGGTTGAAGATGTGATCTTCTTCCATGCCGGCACTGAACTGCATCCTGACGGAACTCTCGCCACATCAGGCGGACGTGTCATAGCATGCAGCGCATACGGCAAGGATATTGACGAAGCTCTTGCCAACTCGTTCATTGGTGCCTCCGGAGTGACCTATGAGGGTAAATATTTCCGCCGCGACATCGGTGCTGATCTCAAAGCCATCGAACAATCCCGTAAATGACCCGAAAAGAGACACGCTTCACTAACTTCATCCGCTCGCGCGGAGTCGGGGCAATCATTGCGGTTGTCTCGGCATGGATGACGTGGAGAGCTCTTCCGTCACTGACACCCTCAGGATGGCTCGGTTTTATGCCCGAACTATCCTGGGGAGTCAACTTTGCTGTGCTTTCGGCTACCGCATGGGCAATGATAGCAATCAACCGGCAGTTCAATATCCTGCGCACGCTGTCAGTGTTCTTTGCGGCTTACTTCCTCTTCATCACCTGCTCCACACCATTCATGAGCTGTTTTGCAGGTACCTCCTCGGTATTGGCGGCATGCATGATATTCTGCATGTGGATTCTGTTCACTCTGTACAACGAGCCTCACAGCAACCGTCGTATTTTCCTTATATTCGCCATTCTTAGCGTAGGGACTCTATATGACTGGAAATTCCTTTTCTTTATCCCTCTCTTCGTAATAGGACTGGCGCAGATGCGCATACTGAGGACAAAGAAAATCATAGCGGCACTCATAGGCATATTCACTCCGCCATGGATAGTATTCGGTCTCGACCTCATGCCTATACCTCAGCTGCCACACATATTTTTCACCCCGCCTACCATACTGCTGCAATCTCCCGAAGCCCTGCCATTTCTCTGCACCGTGCTTCTTACGATGGCTATCGGTTTCCTGTTAGGCAGCATCAACCTTCTGCGTATTCTCGGATTCAACGCACGCGCACGTGCCTACAACGGATTTCTTGCTTTGCTCGGCATCTATACAGGTATTCTTGCCATCATAAACTTCACAGCACTTCCCGACTATATGACACTCCTCAACGCATGTGTGGCATTTCAGGTAGGACATTTCTTCAGGGCTACAGCCTCGCGACGCGGCTACATACTGATAGTGCTGCTCTTTGCCGCATACACCTCCTTATATCTATGGGCTAATCTGAAATGAAGATAATATTTGACCGCAATATCCCCTTTGTCTCCAAGCCTCTCTCATCCATAGGTGAAGCCATCCCGATGACAGGCACCGAGATAACCAACGAAACCGTCAAGGATGCCGATGCCATTATCATACGCACCCGCACGCGTTGCGACGCCACTCTGCTTAAAGATTCAAAATGCCGTTTCATCGGCACTGCAACGATCGGCACCGACCACATAGACCTCCCTTACTGTGCCTCGCGCGGCATCACCGTTGCCAATGCTCCAGGATGCAATGCCCCGGCAGTCGCACAATGGGTGCTCTCAGCCATCAGCACATATCTCGGGGACACCAGATCCTTATCAGATATCACTCTCGGAGTGATAGGTGCTGGCAACGTTGGCTCGGTTCTAATCAGATGGGCAGAAGGTCTCGGCATAAAGACAATTGTAAACGACCCTCCGCTACAGAGGCAATCATCTGGTTCATACCGCTTTTCCTCACTCAGCGATATCGCTGACAAATGCGATGTCATAACAGTGCACACCCCTCTGACACGAACAGGCGATCACCCGACTTATCACCTCATCGACAACAGTTTCATCTCAAACCTTAAACGCAGACCACTGATCCTCAACGCCGCCCGAGGTCCTGTAACCGACACCCTTGCTCTTATTAACGGACTTGAATCAGGAAAAATATCTGCCTTAGGAATAGACTGCTGGGAGGGGGAACCCAACATAAACCTGCAGCTACTTGAACAAGCCCTAATAGCCACACCTCATATAGCAGGATACTCACGCCAAGGCAAAATAAGAGCTTCACAGATGGTACTTGACGAGCTATCACATCACCTGAGGCTCGACATCCCGCTTAGTGCCGACGCTCCATCTGTCGCACCGGTACCACACCGCATCATCCCCGACATGCTCAACTACGACATACTTGAAGACACCCGTATACTCAAATCATCACCGTCATTATTTGAATCTCTCCGCAACAACTATCATCTGAGAGAAGAACCATCCTTATAACATCCGGTCCTGTGCGATATAATCGCACTTTCCAGGCATCTTCCACAGCATAACTTTGCAGTATCATCCACTCATATCAAAGTTATGCGAACCATCAACCGAATCATTCTCCACTGCACCGCAACCCCTCGCGGACGTCATGTCACAGTATCAGATATCGACCGTTGGCATAAAGCCCGAGGATCTTCCGGAATAGGCTATCATTATGTGATATATCTTGACGGCTCCATCCATGAAGGCCGTCCGCTGGAACGTATCGGAGCCCATTGTCAAGGCTACAATGCTACATCCATAGGAATAGCGTATGTGGGAGGACTGGAATCAGACGGAAAGACACCTGCCGACACCCGCACCGATGCACAGAAAACCGCCCTGCGCAACCTTATTGGAATGTTGCAAGAGCGGTTTCCCGATGTTACAATACACGGACACAGAGAATTTGCGGCAAAAGCCTGTCCCTGCTTCGATGTTTTGGGGTTATAGGCTACTCTACACGTTATTAAAGCGCGAGAAGCTCCTCGATTCGAGCCTGAAGGTCAGCCTTCTGCTGAGCACCTGCCATACGGAGGCTGGGTACTTGCTCACCATTCTTGAAGAAAAGGATGGTGGGGATCGACATTATGCGATATTTCATAGCGAGGTCATTCTCCTCCTCTATGTTATACTTGCCGATAACGGCTTTCCCCTCATACTCCTGAGCGAGCTCCTCAACGATGGGAGCCATACGCACGCAAGGACCACACCATGTGGCCCAGAAGTCGATGACTACGGGCATGCCTTTACCGAGAATCTCTTCGTAATTTTCTTTTGTGATTTTGAGTGCCATAATAATTGATGTTTTATTAGTTGATAGTGTAATTTATCTCATTATCATCGAGGTAAGATATGAAATCAACGGTTGTGCCAATGCGGTGGCGTTTCGAATAAAAACGCAGCCGCACGTCCGCCTCCGGGTCGTACACGCTGAGCCGCAGCGTGGTTGAGCCCTGATTCGCAGCGACGGCCTGCGAGAGGCTCGTGATGAAGCTGTGCGTTATCTCGCCCAGCCGCAGATCGATGTGAAGCTCCTTGATCTGTTCGCCGACCTCGGCCAGGTGCATGATCGAAGTGATCTTAAATTCGAGCTCGGCCGGCTCCTTGTAGGGGCGCGGCTGCACGCGGCCGCGTATGAACAGGAAGTTGTTCTGCTCGATAAGGTTGCCGAACTTCTCGAAATCCTTGCTGAACATCGTGAACTCGTGCGTGGAGTTGTAGTCCTCCATGACGAAGCGGGCATAGCGCCGCCCGTCCTTGGTGGTAAGCGGCGTGACGCTCATCACTACGCCTGCGACGGCTATCTCGCGGCCGTTGAGAGGTGTCAGGTCGCTCAGCTGCGAAAGCTCGGCCTGACACATCTTGCGCAATATGACGCTGAACTGGTCCAGCGGATGCGACGACATGTAGAGTCCCACCACCTCGCGCTCCTTGTTGAGAACCGTCAGCGGGTTCCAGTCCTCGCATACGGGGGCTTTGGGCTGCTGTATGTCGATCGAACTGGCTCCCATGCCGAACAGGCTCTGTTGGGCGTTGCTCTTTTCGACCTGCACCAGCTGCCCGTAACGAATCAAGGCGTCGAGGAAGGCCGTACCGTTGCTGTCCTCGGCGAAGAACTTGCTGCGATGGAACGATATCAGCGAGTCGAATCCGCCGGCATAGGCCATGCTTTCGAGACACTTGCGGTTGATGACCGTATAGTTTATGCGCTCCATGAAGTCGTATATGTCCTTGAACTTGCCGCCGCGCTCGCGCTCCTCGATGATCGACTGCGAGGCGGCATCGCCCACTCCCTTGATCGCGGCCAGACCGAAGCGCACGTCGCCGGCCTTGTTGGCCGAAAAGTTGCGCATCGACTCGTTGACGTCGGGGCCGAGCACGCGTATGCCCATGTGCTTGCACTCGTTCATGTATGCCGTGATCTGCTTGATGTCGTTAAGGTTGCGACTCAGCACGGTAGCCATATACTCCGAGGGGTAGTGCGCTTTGAGGTAGGCCGTCTGGTATGCGACCCACGAGTAGCACGTAGCGTGCGATTTGTTGAAGGCATACGAGGCGAACTTCTCCCAGTCGGCCCATATCTTCTCCAACACCTTCTCGTCGTGGCCGTTGGCCTTGCCTCCCGAGATGAATTTCGGTTTCAGCTCGTCCAGCTTCGACTTGATCTTCTTACCCATTGCCTTTCGCAGCGTGTCCGACTCGCCGCGCGTGAAGCCGCCCAGCAGTCGCGACAGAAGCATGACCTGCTCCTGATATACCGTAATGCCGTAGGTATCTTTGAGATACTTCTCCATTTCGGGTATGTCGTACACGATCGGCTTGCGGCCGTGCTTGCGGTCGATGAAGTCGGGTATGTAGTCCATAGGACCGGGACGGTAGAGCGCATTCATCGCTATCAGGTCCTCGAATGTCGAGGGCTGCAACTCGCGAAGATACTTCTGCATGCCCGGTGACTCGAACTGGAATGTCGCTATGGTGCGGCCGTCGCAGTAGAGCTGGTATGTCTTGGGGTCGTCTATGGGTATGTTGTCTATGTCGATCTTCTTGCCGTGCGTCAGACGGACGTTCTCGACGGCATCTTTGATGATCGAGAGCGTCTTCAATCCGAGGAAGTCCATCTTTATCAGTCCGGTGTCCTCGATGACCGAGCCTTCGTACTGCGTTACGAGCATCTTCTCGCCGGTCTCCTTGTCGTCGGCCGTGCTGACGGGCACCCAGTCCGTGATGTCGTCGCGGCAGATGATCGTGCCGCACGCATGCACGCCCGTGCCGCGGACGTTGCCTTCGAGCATCTTGGCGTACATGATCGTATCGTGCAGTATCGGCTCGGGCGACTCCTCTGCCGCTTTCAGCTCGGGCACTGCATTGATAGCGTTCGTGAGGTTGATCTTCAACAGCTTGTCCTTGTCGTGAGGATCGGGTATGCGGTCGGGCACGAGCTTGCAGAGATAGTTGGCCTGCGAGAGAGGCAGCTTCTGTACGCGCGCCACGTCTTTCAGGGCCATCTTGGTGGCCATGGTGCCGTAGGTAATGATATGCGCCACTTTCTCCTTGCCGTATTTCTGCGTTACCCAGTTGAGCACGCGGCCGCGGCCGTCGTCGTCGAAGTCGATATCGATATCGGGCAGCGAGATACGGTCGGGGTTCAGGAATCGCTCGAACAGCAGATCGTATGCAATGGGGTCGATCTGCGTGATGCCCAGACAGTATGCCACGGCCGAACCTGCGGCCGAGCCACGTCCGGGTCCTACCGAAACGTCGAGCTCCTCGCGCGCGGCGCGTATGAAGTCCTGCACGATAAGGAAGTAGCCGGGGAAACCCATGGTCTTCATTATGTGCAGCTCGAAGATAAGGCGCGTGCGCGTCTCCTCCGGCATATCCTTGCCGTAGCGCTTCTCGGCGCCGTCGAATGCGAGCTTGCGCAGATAGTCGGCTTCGAGCTTAATACGGTACAGCTTGTCGTATCCGCCGAGTTTCTCGATCTTCTTCTCGGCGTCGGCCTGACTCATGACGACATTGCCGTTCTCGTCCTGCGTGAACTCGTCGAACAGATCCTTCTCCGTATACTTGCGGCGATACTCCTCCTCGGTGCCGAACTCCTCGGGTATGGCGAAAGTGGGCATGATGGGGGCATGGTCGATAGTGTAGCTCTCTACCTTGCCGCATATCTCGACGGTGTTGTCCAGCGCCTCGGGCACGTCGCCGAATATGGCGTTCATCTCGGCCGTGGTCTTCATCCACTCCTGCTTGGAGTAGAGCATGCGCTTGGGATCGTCGAGGTCCTTGCCCGTGCTCAGGCATATAAGACGGTCGTGCGCTTCGGCATTCTCCTCGTCGACGAAGTGCACGTCGTTGGTGCAGACGAGCTTGACGCCGTACTTGGCGGAATACTCCTTCAACTTCTCGTTGACGACCAGCTGCATCTCGTATGCCTCGTGGTTGGCGCGTTCGACAGTAGCCTTGTGCAGCTGCAATTCGAGATAGTAGTCCTCGCCGTAGAGATCGCGGTACCACCTGACGGCCTCTTCCGCCTCGTCGAATTTGCCGTCACGGATAAGTCGCGGTATCTCGCCGCCCAGACATGCCGAGCAGCAGATGATTCCCTCGTGATACTTTTCCAGCTCGACTCGATCGGTGCGCGGACGCATGTAGAAGCCTTCGGTCCAGGCCTTCGAGACGATCTTTATAAGGTTGTGATAGCCTGTCGCGTTCTTGGCAAGCAGTATAAGGTGATAGCCGCCCTGATCGGCCTTGCCCTCCTTGTTGAACAGACGGCGGTGGGCTACATATACCTCGCAGCCGATTATGGCCTTGAAATCCTGCTTGGGCACGGCTTCCAGATCGTTCATGGCGCGTTGCAGCGCGGCCTGCGCATCGCCGCCGCACTCCTCGGCCGAAGCCGAACCGTCGCGAAGACGGCCTATGAGCGCTTCGAGCGACTTGACCTTATCGCGCCGCGCCGAGTTTTTCTTCTTGACATAGTTGAAAAACTCCTTTACGCCGAACATGTTGCCGTGGTCTGTCAGCGCGATGCCGGGCATACCGTCCTTGATCGCCTTGTCGACGAGCTTGGGTATGCTCGCCTGACCGTCGAGTATCGAATATTGCGAGTGGACGTGAAGATGTACGAAATCGCGCATAGCGTTATCAATTTTGATCCTACAAATATAGGCAAATAATCCCGGATATATTATAGTATGAAGATTGCATTTTATCAATAAAATGACTAACTTTACATAAAATCCTGACAGCTATGACGACAACAACCGATAATCTCGTCGTACTCCGATCGTACGACAACCAGATGCAGGCGGAAATAGCGAAGTCGATACTCGACAGCGCGGGCATATTCTGCACGCTGCGCAACGAAATGATGTCTATGATATATCCTACGGGGATCGTGCCCGTGCAGTTGATGGTCGGGCGCGACGATCTGGAAAGGGCGGCGCAGCTTCTGCTTACGGGCAACGGCAGATTCTAATCCGCCGAGCTCCATATCCGCCACGACGCTTCGGCCTGCCTCGCGAACATCTCCATGCCTCCGGCTACGGCGGCGCCGCTGGTGGCGAAACGGGTCATCGCCTGCGTCGGCTCGGGGTTGTATACCAGATCGAAGAACGCATGACGGGGCGAGATCATATCGTAGGGCAGCGGCGGACACCGGTCGATATGCGGCCACATGCCTGCCGGCGTAGCGTTGACGACCAGCTGGTGTGCAGCGAGGATGCCGGCGTCGATATCCTCGTATGCGATATCTCCGCGCGAGCGGTCGCGCGAGACAATAAGGCAGGGTATTCGCGACTCTGACAGTACGTATCGTACCGCATGTGCCGCACCTCCGCTGCCAAGGACCAATGCGCGGTCTATGCTGCGCTGTGCGAGCAGCGTGGTCAGGGTCGAGCGTATGCCCTCGATGTCGGTGTTGTATCCGCGCAGATGTCCGTTGCTGATGCGTATGCAGTTGACGGCGCCGACGGCGGCCGCTTCATCATCGGTCGAATCGAGATAGGGTATGACCGATTGCTTGTAGGGTATGGTAACATTGAGCCCGCACAAGCCGTCGACGGCAGATATAAGATTCTCCAATGCCGTTATGTCGGGCAATTCGTACAGATTATAGCATGCGTCGCCGATACCCTCGGCGGCGAATTTTTTTTCGAAATAACGCTGCGAGAGCGAATGTCCGAGTGGTCGCCCTATAAGCCCGAAGCGTCGCATGTTCGGTCGGCTGTTTGCAACGTCTCGGCACTGGTCAGTGTCGGTCTATCGGCAGGAACGACGATCCGGCTCTGGGCAGGCTGGGCCTCCGACTCGCTGCCGCTGTCGCCTATGATATAGAAAGCGAGCAGAGTAAATCCTACCAGCAGTACCGTAAAGAGCGATGCCAGCAGATTGAAATACTTGTCGATGAAGGTCTTGATCGGTGCGCCGTATTTCCATATCAGCGCGGCGATAAGGAAGAAACGCATAGCGCGCGCAACGACCGAGGCTATCATGAACATCGAGAAGTCGATGTTGAATACTCCCGCCGATATGGTAAACAGCTTGAACGGCAGCGGCGTGAAGCCGGCAGTATAGACGATCCAGAAGTTGTATTTGTCGTACATGTCGCCTATGTTGCGGAAGCTCTGCTCGCTGAATACGTGGTCGAAGAAGAAGTGCGCCACCGAGGTGTACTCGCCTGCTGCCGTCTGCCACAGAAAGAATCCGATGCCGTAACCGAGCATGGCCCCGGCAACCGAACCGGCGAGACATATCGCAGCGAAGCGGAACGACTTTTTGGTTGCGCCCAGGCACAGCGCAATGAGCAGTATATCGGGCGGCAGCGGGAACCAGCTCGCCTCGAACAGTGCGAAAAGGAACAATGCCACGAGGCTCCAACGGCTCTCGCTCCACGAGAGCATCCAGTTATATAGACGTCTGAATATTTTCATCGTTATGCAAATTTGCCGTAAAGATATAAATTTTGAGCTTTATGCAGTCAGCTCCGGGTAGCTAAAAAAGCCCGTTTCGAAAATTCGGATGATAAGGGGTTGTATTCTAAAAATTTGTGATTATGCCGCCGCCGATGACTCTGCCTCCCCGATACAGCACCAGCGGCTGCCCGACGG
>OFFZ01001212.1_pt1 | contig 14475 bp, 10 predicted proteins | sample 1521631 | NCBI WGS metagenome assembly OFFZ01 (sample SAMEA3504102, study PRJEB24116) | mouse gut metagenome | biome: mouse gut; feature: mouse-associated habitat; material: faeces | place: Denmark | collected 2011 | reverse complement strand
GGCCTTTGGACTTCTGGGGCTTGTGGCTCTCTATGGGGCAAAGCGGCAGGAGATGACGGAGCAGGAGCATTTCCGCCTTTTGTCACTTCCTGTTCTTGGCGGTTTTCTGGGAATCATTACCTTGTCCGAGCAAAAAGCTCCTTTTATTTCCGAGGATGTGCTGGATATCTGGACAATGCTGTCTCTTGTTCTGCTGATGGGGGTATTGATATTTCATATGAACCGGCAGTACCGGATGGAGCAGGAGCTTGCAAGGCTTAAGACGGAGCAGGCAGAGCTTTTGGAGCGTGATTACCAGGCGTTAAATCAGTCTTACGGGGCGAATGCCCGGCTGTTTCATGATATGCACCGCCATCTGGAAGCGCTTTACCGGCTGCTTTCTCAGAAGCGCTATGAGGAGGCCAAGGGTTATGTGGAGGATTTACGGACGCCTGTCCGGGAAATGACGGAAACGGTCTATACTGGGGATGAGGCGGCGGATTATCTCCTGAACAGCCGGATGTCAGCGGCAGCCAGGGAGGGGATTTCCTTGGAGATCAAGGCGGAATTTCCCCGGCATACCAATATCCGCAGCGCGGATCTCTGTGCAATACTGGGAAATCTGCTGGACAATGCTCTGGAGGCGGCAGGAAAGGTAAAGGAGCCGGAAGAGAGGCAGGCGGCTCTGACCATCCGCCGGATTCACCGGATGCTTGTGATTAAGGTGGAAAATACGTTTGCAGAGGACGTAGAGGAGCATGGCGGAGAGCTGAAGACCACAAAGACTGACGGGGGTCTCCACGGTTGGGGGCTGAAAAGCGTCCGAAGCGCGGCGGAGAAGTATGAAGGAACCCTTCGCACCTCCTGGGAGGGAAAACGGTTTCGGGCGGTGGTAACACTTGTTTATCAAGGAGTATAAGTTTGTTATAATGGCGGGTGTCCTTTTGATTGAGGCGGGAAAGGGATTGTTTGAAAGAGCTTACACTTGTTTATAGGAATAGGTGAGGCTCTTTTTTTGTTTTCATTCCAATCGTGGTCAAAAACCAACCGATTGCGGACATTTGGGCAGAGAGTTTGTTTTTGCGTTATGCTTTAAGCACAACAAAACAACAGATGTTACGTGCGTCGAAGCGACTTTACCCTTTAGTGCTGTCGCGCAGCGACTGGAATAGGAGGACTTTATTATGCGTCATGTTTGGATTCGTGGAATTTTGGCTTTGGTTTGGCTGGCAGCGGCTATTGTAAGCGGCGGAGCCTTGTATGTGATTTTGGGTATGATATTTCTTGTTTCCGCTTTTTCCGCTTGGAGACAGGATAAGGACGGGAAGGGAGAGAAGTAGAATGTCAGCAGCACTGTCTATTCAAAATTTAAATGCATGGTACACGCCCAAAAAGCCGGTGCTGAGCGGACTTTCCCTGGAGCTTCGCGCTCATGAGTCAATAGGTCTGATTGGGCTGAACGGAGCAGGAAAAACAACTTTATTGAATATCCTCTCAGGTCTTCATAGGGATTTTTATGCGGATGCTTTGAGAAGTAACGAAAAACCGGTATCCTTCCGGGATAAGCGTTTTAAAAGATATCGTTACACCGTATTTGCGGAGGATCACTCCTTTTCCTTTTTTACCTTTCGCGAATATCTTTCTTATGTATTTCGGGCCTATAAAAAACAGGTTCCCAATGTGGAGGATTTGATTGGAGGCTTTGGATTTGAAGCGTATACGGATAAGCTTTTGGGTGATTTGTCTATGGGAAACCGGAAAAAGGCATTTCTGATAACGGCATTTGCCCTGAAACCGGAGCTGTTGTTTCTGGATGAACCGGTAAACGGGCTTGATTTTTCCGGGACGGAGTTTTTGTATCGGCTGATAAAAGGGTATGGAGCATATGGGACCCTGCTGTTTTCGTCACATATTTTGGAGAGTATCACCCTTACGGCAGACAGAGTGCTGGTGCTTAAGGAAGGGCAGATCAGCAGGAGCTTTTCCAGTGAGGAAATGGACGCGGAGGAGATTCGAAGAGCTTTGGGGACCGCGGAACTTGAAAACAGCAATTACGGAACTGAAATAGAGGAATGATTATGTGGAAAGGATTTATGGTTTATTTATTCGGATTGCGGTATAAGAAGGCCGTAAAGAGCGGGCTTATCTGCCTGTTTGTATTCTGGGGCTTGAGGCAGGCGGAGATTTCTCTTAAAATTGCCCCCGGCATCTTGTATTTGATGACAGGAGCCGTTACCGCTTGCTCGATGTGGCAAGACTTATCCGCTGAAAATGAAGTAATGGCAGGAAAGAATCTTTTTATGCTTCCTTTTTCCGGACGGAAGCTCATAGTTTCCTATGTAGGTGCTCTGAGTCTCTATACGTTTCTTACACGCACGGCTCTGGTTTTATCTCTGGCTCTGGCCGTTTCCTTTTGGGGAGCGGCGGAGCTGACGGGAAGCCTGCTCTCTGCTCTGTACGGAAGCCTGCTGACAGCCTGGATCTATGGAGAAAGGAAGTATCGGAAAAGAACTCTTTTATGGATTGCGGCTACTATAGTCTTTGGCCTTTTCTTCAGCAGCACCTGGCTTTTTTCCGCAGGGATGGCTCTAAGCTGTTTTGTCGCGGTATGTTTTTTGATAAGAATAGACGCCTATGTTTTTTATGAAGGAAGCAGAATAGCACGGAAAGAAACAAAGCTCAAAAACTTTGGCCAATTTTCGATTTGGACTTATTTTTTGCGATATTTGAGTCATCATAAAAACTACCTCGTCAATACCCTGGTTCTCTGGGGCGTTGCCGCGGGTCTGCCTTTGTGCCTTGGGCAGACGGACAGAAGCTTTGCCCTTCCCATCGGCCTCTCCCTGCTCACCTTAAATACGCCCATCTGCATCCTTCTGTCCGCAGATCCCCATCTGGAGCAGGCAGTACGGATGCTGCCCGGACAAAAGCGGAGCTTTATTCTTCCCTACGGCCTGTTTCTCTTTACCTTCAATCTGATTGGAGCTTTTATTTTTCTCCTGAGCTTTGAAATGCAGGGAGGCGGCGGGAGCGGAAGAGATTTGGTTATGGCCGTACTCATAGCAGGCTTGGGAGCGTTGGGGTCCGCGGAAATGGAATGGCATTTTCCCATACGAAGCTGGAAAACCAAAAGCGATCTCTGGCATCATCCCAGAAAATACGTGGTGCCGGGAAGCCTTCTTCTGATATCCGGTCTTTTTGCTTCCTGGTTCTGAGAAAGCAGGCTGTTCATGTAACCAATTCTCTGCTAAATTTTCCGGCAGCCAAACCGTGACCTTTTCAAAACCTGCCGTTTGTAGTAAAATATAAAAGTGCTTATTTTATGTGTGAGAATGAATCACAGACGGCGGATTCCACCGCTGCGGAAGGAAAAATAAGAGGAAAAACGAACAAAAGAGGTGTTACATGGAAAGGAGTAAAGTTACAGGAAAAAAGATACTCGCCGCTACCTTCGGAGTTTTGCTTGTGGGTATAGGAGTAGCCTTCAACAATTGTACCGGATTTGGAAATGATCCCATTGGAATCGTTTATGACGGAATCCGGAGCATAACCGGCATGAATCAGGCGCAGCTTGGCATGGCCTCCAATGTGGTGAATGTAGTTCTTTTGGTATTTCTGTTTTTTGCAGGAAGGCGCTATGTGAGTGTAGGAACTTTTGTTTACCTCATACCCTACGGATTTTGTGTGGATTTGGGAACTTTTCTTTATCATCAGCTTGCATTTTCCGATGCATTTCTTTTGCGGATTGTATTCAGCGTAATTGGGTGTACATTTTTGTGCTTAGGGGTGGCGATTTACATTACGGTAGATATCGGCGTGGACCCGTTTACCGGGCTGGTATTGGTGCTGTGGGGAGTGATTAAGAAAGAATACCGATATGTAAAGATAGGATTTGATCTTGCTATGGTGGTTCTGGGTACGGTACTGGGAGGAAAGCTCGGAGTGGTAACTGTGGTTACGGCCCTGGCAGTCGGGCCGATCATTCAGATTTTTATGGGAGTTTTGAAAAAATTCGGTTCTGCTTCCGGGGATTGAAATACTAGGAGAAGTAGGGTACAATCAAAATATCAAATAGAAAATTTACGATGCAAAAGGAGAAGAGCGATGAGAGTAGGTATTGCAGGCGCCGGCATGATAGTGCCGACCTTTTTGGATGCGGCGGCTTTGGTAAAGGAGATGGAAATTTACGCTATCTTTGCGAGAAAGGAGGAAGTGCGGAAGGAATTTTGCGGGAAATATCAGATTCCCGTGGGATACGATTCCTATGAGAAGCTTTTGTCGGATTCCAGGGTAGATGTGATTTATGTGGCCCTTCCCAACAATCTGCATTTTTCCTTTGCAAAGGAAGCGCTTCTGGCCGGGAAGCACGTGATTCTGGAGAAGCCTTTTACAGTTACCTATGAGGAGGCAAAGGAGATAGCGGCGATTGCCAGGGAGAAGAAGCTGTATCTCTTTGAGGCCATTACTACCCAGTATAACCCCAATTATCATAAGATGAAGGAGCTTTTGCCGAGACTTGGGGATATCAAGCTGGTGGCCCTGAATTTTTCCCAGTATTCCAGCCGGTATGATAACTTTAAAAAGGGCATTTTTTATAACAGAATAGGCAAGCCCTGCAGAAATGTCAGCTACCGCGGCTCCCTCCTTCTGGGCCTGCTTTACATTGGAATTCATAAATACGGTGCAGCGCGTACCAAGATCGATGGGGTGCTTGGCAAAGAGCGCTTCTTTGGCAAAATCCTGTACGGAATAATTGAGCGATTTGGCGAACGTTTCGATAAAGGAACCGCAGCCTGAGGAACATGCCTCGTTTAACTGTACGCTGTCGATCGTCTGGTTTTTAATACGGATACATTTCATATCCTGTCCGCCGATGTCTAAAATGCAGTCTACCTCGGGATTAAAGAAAGCGGCGGCATAGTAATGCGCAACGGTTTCCACTTCCCCCTCATCCAAAAGCAGGGCTGATTTTAAGAGCGCTTCTCCGTATCCGGTAGAACAGGAGTGTACGATTTTTGCATCATCCGGAAGCAGGGAATAGATTTCTTTGACCGCGCCAAGCGCTGTGGCAAGGGGGCTTCCGTTGTTGTTGCTGTAAAAAGAGTACAGCAGGGAGCCTTCTTCACCAATCAGTGCGATTTTTGTCGTTGTGGAGCCGGCGTCGATTCCAAGATAGCAGTTTCCGCGGTAGGAAGCTAAGTCTGCCGTCTTTATGTGATGATCGGAATGCCTGTTTAAAAATTCGTTGTAAGATGCCCGGTCGTCAAATAAAGGTTCCAATCTGGCTACTTCAAATTCCATTTTCAGGTCCGAAGCAAGCGTTTCTTTTAGTTGATGCAAAGATGTGACCGAATCTTCTCTGCAGTTTAGGGCGGAACCGATGGCTGCAAATAGGTGGGAATATTCCGGTTCTATGGTATGTGCTTCATCCAGCTTTAACGTGCGGATAAATGCGGCTTTCAGTTCCGAAAGAAAGTGAAGCGGACCGCCTAAGAATGCAACATGGCCGCGGATTGGCTTGCCGCAGGCAAGACCGCTGATGGTCTGATTGACCACTGCCTGAAAAATAGAAGCGGAAAGATCTTCTCTGGTCGCGCCTTCATTGATCAGCGGCTGTATGTCCGTTTTGGCGAAGACGCCGCAGCGGGCAGCAATCGGGTAAATTTCCTGATACTGTCTGGCGTATTCGTTCAATCCGGCGGCATCCGTCTGGATCAGGGACGCCATCTGATCGATAAACGAACCTGTGCCGCCGGCGCAGATCCCGTTCATACGCTGTTCTACATTTCCGTTTTCAAAATAAATAATCTTTGCGTCTTCGCCGCCCAGTTCGATTGCCACATCCGTCTGCGGCGCGTAGTAATTCAGGGCGGACGAGACGGAAACGACTTCCTGAACAAAAGGGACGTTTATATGTTCTGCGAGCGCAAGACCTCCGGAGCCTGTGATAACGGGGCAGACAGCCAGGTCGCCCAGGCGGCTGCAGGCATCTGTGATCAGAGCGGCAAGTGTTTCCTGAATGTTGGCAAAATGACGTTTATAGTCTGAAAACAGCAGCCTGTTGTCAGCGTCTAAAACAGCGACTTTTACCGTGGTAGAACCGATATCAATTCCAAGTTTATGCAAATTATTTTTTCCCATAACAATCACCCGTATCATTTTATTCTTGCCGGAAAGTATCCGGTCATTTCTTATTTAAATGGCGTCTGCTTTGCAAACAAACTGTATTATACGACAGCAAATGACAAAAAACAAATAAATTTTTTAGAAACTTTGCGCAAAATTTCCTTAGCAGGAAACGGGAACCAGACGGCGGGGTTGAGAATATACTACTGTAACGATCTTATTTTGGAGTTTATGATGGAATGTAGAGGAATTATTCATGTGGTAAGAGAAGGCGATACGCTTTATACGTTAAGCAGGAAGTATCATGTGCCTCTGCCGCAGGTCATGTATGCAAATCCTTTTGTGGATATTTATAATCTTCAGGCGGGCGATGAGATTTGTATTCCGGTATCCTTAAAAGACGGTATGAATGACGGGAAATAAAAAAATAAATATAAAAGTTTTCTAAAAATAATGTAAATTCATACAAAGAATCCGGTCCGCCTTTTGTCTTTCTTTTCCGATGCATTGACAAAGCATCTGCAAAAAATTATAATGCTTTTAAAATAAGAAAAAAAAGGGCGGATACGGAATGAATCATTTGCTGAATAAACTGGAACGAAAACTGGGCAGGCATGCCATACCAAATCTCATCCTGTGGCTGTTGGCAGGATATGCGATCGGATTTACCCTGGTGTATACCGCGCCGGAGGTTCTTTCTCTTATGACGTTAGAACCGTATTATATTCTGCGGGGACAGGTCTGGAGACTGATCACATGGGTTTTGATGCCTCCGGATACCAGCCTGCTGTTTGCCGTGATTATGATGCTGTTTTATTATCAGCTGGGGCAGTCCTTAGAGCGGACCTGGGGATCGTTTCGGTTTAACGTTTATATTTTCGGCGGTATTCTCTTTACCGTGATCGGCGCATTTGTATTGTACGGGATCTTTTATGCGTTAAACGGCATTCCGGTTACGGGGATGGGAGCTTTCTTTACAACCAATTATATCAATATGTCGATTTTCCTTGCGTTTGCCGTGTGCTATCCAAACATGCAGGTGTACCTGTATTTTATCGTACCGGTGAAGATGAAATGGCTCGCCGTCGTATATGGGGGGCTGATCGTATTCAGCCTGATCCAGACGAACTGGGCGGGAGCGGTGGCAATTATCAGTTCGCTGCTTAATTTTCTGGTATTTTATGTTTCGACCAGGGATTTTCATCGGATTTCTCCAAAAGAAATCCACAGGAGACAGGCATTTAAAAGCCAGATGCGCCAGTCGGCGCCGCGGCCCGGCATTACAAAACATAAATGCGCGATTTGCGGCAGGACGGAAAAAGACGATCCGGCGCTGGAATTTCGCTTTTGCTCCAAATGCGAAGGAAATTACGAATACTGTCAGGATCATCTGTTTTCGCATCAGCATGTCCGCAAAAGCTGAAAAGAGAAGGGATGAGGGATGAAAGATACGATTTTACTGTTTGAATCCAGGGATTTGTGCTATGAATCCAACCGGTATTTTACAGGCTGTCTGGAAGATGCCTTTGAACGAATGGGCTATCGGACGCAAGTCTGCGATCTTTCGGTACATATGGAAGAACAACTGGAGGAACTTTTGCTGCGGCAGGAAACGTATGTCGCGGCGATTGATTTTAATTCGCTGCTGCCGCGGCTGGAGCTGGAGGATCATACGCCTTATCTCCAGGCGTTTTGCGTTCCGTTTTTTAATTATCTGGTGGATCATCCGCTGTATCACCATGCGGCGTTAAAACGCAGTTTTCCGGCGTATTCGGTGATCTGCATCGACCGATGCCACCAGGAGTATGTCCGGACCTGTTATCCGCATATCAAACAAGCGGTCTGTCTGCCCCTGGGGGCGATGCAGGCAGTTACGGAGAGAAGTTTTGGTCAAAAGAGGCTGGAACTTCTTTTTTTGGGAACTTATGAGCCGGAGCGTGCGTTATATGAAGAACTGGACGAATATCTTCCCGCGCAGAAAAAAGAGATTGTATCTTTGATTGAGCGGATGGAAGCAGATGCGGAGCTGACGCAGGAAGCGGCGCTTGCGGAGTATCTGAACGAGAAGAATGAAATCCTTGACAGAGAAGCATTTGTCCGCAGGTTAAACCGGGATTATCTTGCGGACAAATATCTGCGGAACCTTAGAAGAAAACAGGCGGTGCTTGCGGCATGCAGAGCCGAGGTGCCGTTTACTTTATACGGGCACGGCTGGGAGCTTGTCAAAGAACTGTCCGGGCAGCGGATTTGTGTCTGCCCGGGCGTGGGATTTGCCGCTTCCCTTCAGGTGATGGCGGATGCCAAAATGCTGCTCAATTCAACGCCGGGGTTTCATGGAGGGCTGCATGACCGGGTGTATTCTGCCATGATTAACCGTACCGCCTGCTTTACGGAAAAAAGCGGATTTGCAGAACGTGTGCTTGTTGACAAAACGGAGGCGGTACTGTACGATCCCTGCCGCATGGATACTCTGCCGGAACAGATTGCATCTCTTTATGAAAATCAGACGGTTCTGGAAGCGATTGCAGATAGGGCGTACCAAAAAGCGCACAGAGAACATACGTGGCAGAGGCGTGCGGAAAAACTTGTGAAATATTTTTAGTTTTTTTAATAAAAAGTTTATTGACTTTTGTTTTTTTCAGTGATAACATTTCCTGCAATCGTTCGTTTACCTGAAAATGGAAAAGGACATCAGACAGGGAGGAAGTGCTACATGATAAAAATATTCAAAAATATGATTCCTTACTGGCGTACCATATCGGTTATCGTCCTGCTGCTAATGGTGCAGGCATTCTGCGATCTGGCGCTGCCCCAGTATACATCGGATATTATCGATGTGGGGATCATAAACGGCGGCGTTTCCCATATTCTGCCGCAGAAGATCAGAGAGGAAGAGTTTGAGAGCGCAAAGCTTTTTATGTCCGAAGAGGAGAAAAAAGCGTTTGAGCGCAGCTACACGCTTGCAGGAGACGGCGTTTATGTGCGCAGCGTAGAAGAAGAGCAGGCGCTTGAGGAACTGGATCAAACGCTGTTAATGCCGATTTTGCTCCGCTCTTATGTAAAGAACGGGCAGGCACAAGAGGATATGCCCAGGCTTTCTCAGGAGGAAATGGAACAAATGAGCGCGTCGGTCGGCGACAATACGCTGTTATCTATGGGGATTGCATATGCGAAAGCGTGCGAAGCGGAAGCAGGCGTAGACGTGGACAAACGGCAGATGGATTATCTTTGGAGCGAAGGCGGCAAAATGTTTTTGATGGCGATGCTGATGCTCTTAGCGTCCGTCGGCATCGGTTACCTGGCGTCTAAAGTCGGCGCCGGCATCGGCCAGGGGCTGAGAAGTTCGATTTTTCAGAAAGTAGTGAGTTTTTCCAATTCCGAGATGGACCGGTTTTCTACGGCGTCGTTAATTACCAGAAGCACAAACGATATACAGCAGATACAAATGGTGACGGCAATTCTTCTGCGTATGATTTTGTATGCGCCCATCATCGGCATCGGAGGGATTTATAAAGTGGCGCAGACCGGCGCCGGCATGGGATGGATCATTGCGCTGGCGGTAATCGTGATCGTAGGGTTTGTGCTGTTGCTGGTTTCCGTAGCGATGCCCAAATTTAAAATGATGCAGAAGTTAGTGGACGGCTTGAATCTGGTATCTCGTGAGATCTTAACGGGCTTATCCGTCATCCGGGCGTTCGGAAGAGAAAAAAGAGAGGAAGAACGCTTTGATGCGGCAAATCGAAGTTTGATGAAAACACAGTTGTTTACCAACCGAGTGATGAATCTGATGATGCCGGGGATGATGTTTGTCATGTACGGCGTGACGCTTTTGATCGTCTGGGTATCTGCTCACCGGATCGATGCCGGCACGCTTCAGGTAGGGGCGATGACGGCGTTTATCACTTACGCAATGCAGATCGTTATGTCGTTTCTGATGCTGACGATGATGTCGATTATGCTGCCGCGGGCTGGCGTTGCCGCAGAACGGATCGACGAGGTTTTAACTACGGAGGTTTCCATAGAAGAACCGAAACAGCCCCGGACGCTGACGAAGCATCAGGGCGTCGTTTCGTTTTCTCACGTATACTTCCGTTACCGGGAAGCAAAAGAAGATGTATTGGAAGATATTGATTTTACGGCAAGACCGGGAGAAGTGACCGCCATTATCGGAAGTACCGGATGCGGAAAGTCCACGCTGGTCAATCTGCTTCCGCGGTTTTACGATGTGACAGGCGGCAGCATTACGATCGACGGAGAAGATATCCGGACGCTGCCTTTAAAAGAGCTTCGGAATGAAATCGGATTTGTGCCGCAAAAGGGCGTTTTATTCTCCGGTACGATCGCTTCTAATCTGCGGTTTGGAAATTCGGATGCCGATGATACGCTGATTCGGGAAGCAGCCGAAATCGCCCAGGCTTCCGATTTTATTGAAGAAAAAAACGAAGGATATGAAAGCGCGATCGCCCAGGGCGGAAGCAATGTGTCCGGCGGGCAGAAGCAGCGTCTTGCAATTGCAAGAGCGATTGCCAAACAGCCCAGGATTTTTATTTTCGACGACAGTTTTTCCGCGCTGGATATGAAAACGGATGCGAAACTCCGCAAAGCTTTGGAACAGAAAGTAAAAGATTCTACCGTGATCATTGTAGCGCAGAGAATCAGTACGATTCTGAACGCCGATCAGATTCTGGTATTGGATGATGGGAAAATCGCAGGCAGGGGAACCCATGAGGAACTTCTTGCAGGTTGTGAAGTATACCGTCAGATTGCAAAGTCCCAGCTGTCTGCAAAAGAGCTTGGCATTGCGGAAGGAGAGGAGGAGCATCATGAGTGATCAAACATCATCGAATTTTAAGGCAGGCCGTCCGCGCAGAGGACCGGGCGGCGGTATGCACGGCGGCATGGTGCCGGGGGAAAAGGCAAAAGATTTCAAGGGTTCTTTTCGGAAATTATCGGCTTACATCGGAAGATATAAAATCGCAATTTTTATCGTGATGATACTGGCAGCCTGTTCTACCGTTTTTTCCGTTCTGGGTCCCAAAATTATGGGAAGGGCGACGACGGCGCTTTCCGAAGGACTGATGCGTAAAATCGCCGGAACTGGAGGCATTGATTTTGCACGGATCGGGAATATTCTGCTCTTTACGTTAGGCTTATATCTGACCAGTTCCGTTCTTTCCTTTTTCCAGGGATGGATTATGACGGGAATCACGCAGAAAGTCTGTTACCGGATGCGGAAAGAGATTTCGGAAAAAATCAACCGGATGCCCATGAAATATTTTGAGAGCCGCACATACGGGGAAGTGCTCTCAAGAATTACGAACGATGTCGATACGCTCGGGATGGGACTTAGCCAGAGCGTTACCATGATCATTACTTCACTGGCGACGCTGGCGGGAACGCTTGTGATGATGCTTTCCATATCCTGGATCATGACTTTGATCGCTCTGGTAATCCTGCCGGTTTCTGCTGTTTTGATTTCACTCGTCGTAAAGTTTTCACAGAAATATTTTAAAACGCAGCAGGAATATTTAGGGCATATCAACGGACAGGTGGAAGAAACGTATGGCGGACATCTTGTAGTAAAAGCATTTAATAAAGAAGAAGAGACGGTTCGTTCGTTTCAGGAAACGAATCGTGTGCTCTATGAATCGGCATGGAAATCCCAGTTTTTATCCGGTCTGATGCATCCGATTATGATTTTTGTAGGAAACTTAGGGTATGCCGGCGTGGCAATCTCCGGAGGGATATTGGCGATACGGGGGACGATCGGCATCGGGGATATTCAGGCGTTTATCCAATATGTCAGGAATTTTACCCAGCCGATCCAGCAGATCGCACAAGTAATCAATCAGGTTCAGTCCATGACGGCAGCGTCCGAGCGCGTGTTTGAATTTCTGGAAGAGGAAGAAGAGAGCCAGACGACGGAGCATCCGGCGTCTCTGGAAGGCCTTACGGGCAAAGTGGAGTTTGAACATGTCAGCTTTGGCTATCGGAAAGACCAGACGATTATCCATGATTTCTGTGCGGAAGTAAAACCCGGAGAAAAAATTGCGATCGTAGGTCCGACCGGAGCCGGAAAGACGACAATGGTAAAGCTTCTGATGCGTTTTTATGATGTGGATAGCGGCAGCATTAAAATCGACGGGAATGATTTAAGAGAATTTAACCGCAGAGAACTAAGAGATGCATTCGGGATGGTACTGCAGGATACGTGGCTGTTTCGGGGAAGCATTATGGAGAATATCCGTTACGGAAAATTAGACGCAACGGACGAAGAGGTGATCGCGGCGGCGAAAGCGGCGCATGCGCATCATTTTATCCAGACGCTGCCTGGAGGTTATGAAATGGAATTAAACGAAGATGCCAGCAACGTTTCCCAGGGGCAAAAGCAGCTGCTGACGATTGCACGCGCCATTTTAGCAGACAACAGAATCCTGATCTTAGACGAAGCAACGTCTTCTGTAGATACCAGAACGGAGCTGCGGATCCAGAAAGCGATGGATAACCTGATGAAAGGCAGAACGAGCTTTATCATTGCCCACAGGCTCTCGACGATCCGTGATGCGGATCTGATCCTTTTTATGAAAGACGGAGATATTGTGGAACAGGGAAATCATAAAGAACTGATGAAAAAGCAGGGCTATTATGCAGAACTTTACAATTCCCAGTTTGAAGAAGCATCATAAATTCGGATATACAGGCATAAAATGCAGTAATATTTCGGATACGGGCAGGAAACTATGAAACGTAGCGTATTATATTTTTTGGTGACTGCAGTTTATATGCTGGCATTTTTCTCTGACAAAATGCCGGTTCTGGCAAAAGAAAAAGAGACAACCATAAGGGAAGGCGAATTGTACGCCCGGTCAGCCGTGTTAATGGACGCTGACTCCGGGCGTATTTTATTTGAAAAAGAAGGGAACGTGCCCCTTCCCATGGCAAGTACGACTAAGATTATGACCTGCATCCTTGCGCTGGAAAACGGAAATTTGGAAGATGACGTGGAAGTTTCGGAGTATGCGGCTTCCATGCCGGATGTACAGCTTCATATCCGGGCAGGAGAGCAGTATCAGCTGAAACATCTGTTATATTCGCTGATGCTGGAATCGCATAATGATTCTGCCGTGGCAATTGCGGAACATATCGGCGGGAGCGTGGAAGGTTTTGCGGATATGATGAATCAAAAAGCAAAAGAGATCGGCTGTAAACAAACCTGTTTTATTACGCCGAACGGACTGGATGCCCAAAAAGAGATCGAAACACCGGACGGAAAAAAAGAGACCGTGATGCATTCCACAACGGCGGCGGACCTTGCGCGGATCATGAGTTACTGTATCAAAACATCGCCGAAACAGGCGGAGTTTCTTGAAATTACAAGGACGGATTCTTACAGTTTTTCCAATGCGGAAGGCTCAAGAAAATTTTCCTGCAGGAACCATAATGCATTTTTGCAGATGATGCAGGGAGCGCTTTCCGGCAAAACGGGATTTACCGGCAAAGCCGGGTATTGCTATGTCGGGGCGCTTAAGCGGGACGGTAGGACGTTTGTCGCTGCCCTTTTGGCTTGCGGCTGGCCCAATCATAAAACGTATAAATGGTCGGATACGAAAAAACTGATGAAATACGGGCTGTCCAATTTTGAGAAACAGGATCTGTCGGAAGATGCGGTATCCGGGGAATGGCTGAAAGCAATCCCGGTTGCAGACGCGCAGAGCAGCCGGCTGTATGAATCGACTGCCGTAGACGTCTATATCAAAGACGACAGTAAGGCGCCTGTACTGCTGATGAAACAGGGGGAGCGCGCGCAGGTATCCTGTGAAGTCAAACAGGAGCTGACGGCTCCGGTAGCAAAGGACCAGGAAGTCGGGACGATCCGGTATCAGCTGGACGGGGAAGTCTTATGGGAAAGGAAGATCTGCACGTCCAAAGAACTCAAAAAAAGGGATTACATCTGGTTTTTTAAGATGGCGGCAGCCAATTTTGTACTTTAAGAAAGCGGATGCAGAGTTTTCTACACACGTTATGGTCTGCTTTTGCGAAAGTTTTACCGCAGAACTATGAACAGAGTTTGAACTTTGTTAAAAAATCCGTAAAAACTATTGAAAATTTAAGAAAAACAATATACAATTACCTCTGGACAATTTTTAAAATTTAAAAAAATAGATGGAGGGCAAAAAATGAGCAGTAGCAACAACAGCTTGGCAATGCAGCGTATTGTTAAGTTACTTGACGAGAACAGTTTCATGGAAGTCGGATCTCTCGTCACAGCAAGAAGTACAGATTTTAATTTGTCAAACACGGATACACCTTCCGACGGCGTGATCATCGGGCATGGACTGATCGGCGGCAGCCTGGGATTTATTTACAGTC
>OFFZ01001210.1_pt1 | contig 14491 bp, 15 predicted proteins | sample 1521631 | NCBI WGS metagenome assembly OFFZ01 (sample SAMEA3504102, study PRJEB24116) | mouse gut metagenome | biome: mouse gut; feature: mouse-associated habitat; material: faeces | place: Denmark | collected 2011 | reverse complement strand
GCTGTGATCAGCTTGCTGTCGGCGGGTGGCAGAAGCTGAAATAGAAAAAGTACCGAAACTACGGGTTTCGGTACTTTTTTTGGGAAACTCCTGTACGGCTGAAACTGTTGATTCGCTTCCCTTATTTTGCCCATTATGCGGTAGGAAGCAGTAAGTAAATGCAGGTTAAATCCCTCGATAAGCTGAAGTTTAACCGGGATTTTATTTTTTCAGCACTGATCATAAATTGAGCCGCTGAATGACTGCAAAGCCGGCAGCAATACTTCTTCAATAAAGCCTATACGGTCAAATACGGTTGGCTTGAAGTATGCAGAAACCGCAGCGACAATCTTTCTGTTCGGGTCCACATAGATCACATTGCCGCTGTTTCCAATAGCGGCATAAATATTTTTCTCAGGATGCACGATCCACCAGAGGTAGCCGTATGACATCCCTCGGAAGCGGTTGTCCATTACCGGTTTCGGGATGAGGATTTCCTTGATCCATTTTTGTAAGCAAAGCTGTCCGATTTTTGCCATATCTGCGGCGCTCATACACAAGCCATAACCAGGTGTGCCAAGCCCTTGCGGGTCACAAAACCATACATTTTTTCTTGGTAATTTGTCCATGGTAAACTGCTTGTGATCCGCCGCCGTCTCCGCATAATAATTTTTGTGCTTTTGTATACCGATAGGGAGGAACAGATATTGGTTTGCAAAGTCTACGGTTTTCATACCCGTTGCTATGTAAAGGATGCCAGAAAGAATGTGCAGACATACTGTCCGGTAATTAAACTCGATACCTTTCCTTCCTCCGAGAAAGTCCAGAGAAGCCGTTGTCCAGTTCTCACTGGAGCATACCTTTGTCCAAGGATCGCCATGTCCCTTATAAGGTGCGCGCATGGTCAAAAGCTGTTTGATAGTTACATCGTAAATCGTTTTTTCTCCTCGCTTAACAGAATATTCGGAAAAATAGGACAATACCTTATCATCTATACTGCCAATTCTTCCATGATCAATGGCAATTCCCACAAGCAGCGATGCAATACTTTTTGTTGCGGACATGATATGTGTGCAGTCTGTCCTTTGATAGCCGTTCCATTCTGCGCAATAGATCACGTTTCCGTTTTGCAGGACGCTGATCTGACAGATATTCGGCTGTTGATCTTGTCCCTTTTAAGAAAAGTGTTGCTATGTTACAACTTCGGCAGTTTCTACAAAAGTATGTTGATACAGTCGTCATGATATGCTATAATCTGAACGACAAATTAAAGATTTTGAGGATAAAGCCCATGAAGATTAGAGGAGCAACAGAGCATGAATTGTTGAAATTGTGGGGATATGAAAGTATTCATACTGCTTCTTCTAATGCAAAATTCTTTTGCGACAACATAAAAAGAGGGAATGCTGAATTTTGGACGCTCGACTATGATGGAGAATTGGTTGGAGAGCTGTATGTTTTCTATGACCTTGAGGACAAAGATTTTGCAGATGGCAAAAGAACTGCTTATCTTTGTGCATTCAGAGTTAGAACAGATTTTCGTGGTCAGGGATTAGGGGCAAAGCTGATCTGCCACGTAATGGAGCACATAAAGGATTTGGGATATCAAAGGATATCTATTGGTGTTGACACCACAGATATGGCTAATATTCGTTTATATACGCGGCTTGGTTTTACAATAAAGGGAAAAGAGTGTGCAGAAGATCCTTGCGACAGAGACGAAAATATGCAGCCGAGATCATGTCCTTGCTTTTGGCTGTTATATAAAGAGGTCTAAATGTCTGATCAGCTAACTCCGATTTATTGGGCAGTCACCTTTCAACGTGACTGCCTCTTTAGATATTTTGACGAATCGCTTTGTCAAGCAAGGAGCAGGTTCTTTTGATTCTGTACTCAGAATAAAATGGATTTGCTTATTTTAACGCATGATGATAATAATCATGTGAAAGGTGCCTGTAATTTATTGAAAAAAGTGATTTGGACAGATAAAAGTATAGGAAATGAAGATATACCAACAGGACGTTTGTTTTCGAGTCTGACAGAAGAGCAGATTCTGTTTAATTTTGGGGGCAACGGAGCGGAAACCCTGTTGGAGGCTAAAGAGATAAAACAATTGGCTCACAATTTAAAGGGGAAAATCTATTTCCAAACATATTGCAACTCCGGTGGGAAGTTGCGGATAACATATTAAGCAGCCAGGTCATACGAAGTCCGAAAAGAGAAGAACTAGAGACTGAAATGGAGCATTTGGAAATTGTGGTTTAAAGCCCCAGTAGGGAAACTTTGGTGAGGTATATTGAAAGTGCCTGGAAAGAACTCAATAGAGAAGTGGATGTAACAGCAAATAGGAAACAACACGAAGATATTTAGGATGGGGTTTCCGGGAAAAAAGTTTTTTGTTGAACAGGAAAGAAACAGCATGAAAACAATTGGAGTATTGATACTTGCTGTATTTTATACAGTTTATATTGGCAAGATGATTTTGCAGAAAAGAAAAGGCATACAGACGGACCAAATAGCAAAAGGCAAGGAGAAAACGAGGATATACTACATTGAGCTGGCTATGAAAACAGCCACTTATTCTGTAGTGGCAGCAGAAGTTCTTAGTTTGCTTTTTGCGCCCCCATATTTGCCGCAGTCTTTTGTTGTGGTGGGTGCGATTCTCGGCATTCTTGGAGATGTTCTTTTCACTGTATCGGTGGTCACAATGAAAGACAGTTGGCGGGCTGGCATAGCAGAAAAAGATAAAACGGAAATTATCACCAGTGGGATTTACAGCATTAGCAGAAATCCCGCCTTTTTAGCCTTTGATTTGGTTTATGCAGGTTTGTTGCTTATGGCTTTCAACTGGGTTTTGATGGTGTTTTCTTTTTTTGCGGTGACAATGCTTCACCTGCAAATATTACAAGAAGAAGCGTTCTTGTCAAAAAAATTTGGGGCAGAATATATCGCCTATAAAAATAAAGTCAGAAGGTATCTGGGGCGGAAATAATTCCAGTTCATGCCGGACAGTGGGGCTTTAGTTTGGCTGCCCTTTCCGCGCCCCTGGCCCAGGCAGAACAGATTGACTTTTGTCATCCAGGATGATAAGATGGGACATGAAATAACCCATGACAAATCTAAGGAGAATGGAGCGGAAGAGATGATCAACAGGCTTATAGGGAAAATTAAGAAGACAGGGGCTCCCATTGTGGTTGGGCTGGATCCCACCATGAAATTTGTGCCGGAGCATATCAGGCAGGCGGCATTTGCGGAGTACGGTGAGACACTGGAGGGAGCCGGGGAGGCTGTCTGGCAGTTCAACAAGGGAATTGTGGACGCTGTCTGTGACCTGGTGCCTGCGGTGAAGCCCCAGATTGCCATGTATGAGCAGTTTGGCATACCGGGACTGGCAGCTTTCAAGAAAACGGTGGACTACTGCAGGGAAAAAGGCCTGGTGGTCATCGGTGATGTCAAGCGTGGGGACATAGGATCCACCTCGGAGGCATACGCTGTGGGACATCTTGGGAAGGTGCAGGTGGGAAGCAGCATGTGCAGCGGGTTTGATGAGGATTTTGTCACTGTGAATCCGTATCTGGGCAGTGATGGAGTGAAGCCCTTTATGAAGGTCTGCGCTCAGGAGGGGAAGGGGATCTTTGTGCTGGTGAAGACTTCCAATCCAAGCAGCGGGGAGCTGCAGGATCGTCTGGTGAAAGGACAGGGGAAGGAAGGGGACAGGCCCCTGTATGAGATTGTAGGCGAGCAGGTGGCTGCCTGGGGAGAAGAGTGCATGCCCAAGGAAGGTTCTTACAGCTATGTGGGGGCGGTAGTGGGGGCCACTTACCCTGAACAGGGCAGGATTTTGAGAAAGATCATGCCCAATTTGTTCATTTTGGTGCCGGGCTATGGCGCCCAGGGGGGGAAGGGTGCGGATCTGGTGCACTTTTTCAACCAGGATGGTCTGGGGGCCATTATCAATTCCTCCCGGGGAATCATCGCGGCGTATCAGCAGGAAAAGTATGCCCACTTTGGCCAGGAGGGCTATGGAGAGGCTTCCCGGGCGGCGGTGCTGGACATGAAAGAGGATATCGCAACAGCTCTGGAGGCGGCGCTGTGCTGATGCGCTGCCCTGATACACTGTTCTGAAAGTTCCAGATAAGTCATAACAGGCCCAGGGAGTTGCGGGCCTGTTGCGGCTGAGGCCGGAGGATCCCGGCCTTTCAGGCCAGGATCTGCTCCAGAGTTTCAAGCAGTTTTTCCACATCCAGAGGCTTTGAGATATGACCGTTCATACCGCATTTAATTGCCTCTTTTTTATCTTCTTCAAAAGCGTTGGCAGTCATGGCCAGAATGGGGATGGAGGCCAGTTCCTTGTCCTCAAGTCTCCGAATAAGTTTTGTGGCTTCATATCCCCCCATAACCGGCATCTGTACATCCATAAGGATCAAGCGGTAGTATCCAGGGCGGGAGGTCCGCAGCATGTCAAGAGCCGCCTGCCCATTGTCTGCGATGTCTATATTATAGCCTACTTCATTCAGGATGGCCGAGGCTATCTCCTGGTTCAACTCATTGTCTTCCACCAACAGAATTTTTCCCGTTTGCAGCTTTGCCCTGCCGGGGGTCGGTCTGTTTTTGGGGTGTTCATCTTTGTCCACAATGGAACAGAGGCATTTGCGCAGCTCCGACAGGAACAGGGGCTTGCTGCAGAAGGCGATAACGCCGGCCTCCCGGGCTTCTTCTTCGATTTCCGTCCAGTCATATGCGGTGAGGATGACAATGGGCACATTTTCCCCTGCTTCTTTCCGGATTCTCCGGGCCACTTCAATGCCATTCATGTCCGGCATCAGCCAGTCAACAATGTAAATGTCGTAACTGTCGTTGCGCGTTACCGCCTGACGGGTGCGCAGTATGGCCTCTTTTCCCGAAAGGGTCCATTCCGCCCGCATGCCCATCTGCTGAAGCATATAGGAGACGCTGTCGCAGGTATTGAAGTCATCATCCACCACCAGAACCCGATGGTTTTGCAGGTTGGGGATGGTGAGAGACTCTCTGGTATCTGCGTGTATGCGGAAGGGAAAGGTGACAATGAACTCAGACCCCTTGCCCTGCTCGCTTTTTACTTCGATAGTGCCATTCATCAGATCCACAATGTTCTTGGTGATGGCCATTCCCAGGCCGGTACCCTGAATTCCGCTGATGGTGGAAGTGCGTTCCCGCTCAAAGGGCTCAAAAATGAGGGACACAAATTCCTGGCTCATGCCGATACCCGTGTCCCTGATGCAGAATTCAAAATTTGCATAGTTGCCGGGAGCATTCTTTATTTCCGTGATCCGAAGGCTGATGGTACCTCCGGCGCCGGTGTACTTGACGGAGTTGCTGAGCAGGTTCAGAAGAACCTGGTTCAGGCGCAGCTTATCACAGTAGATTTCTTCGTCCAGCACATCCACCGTGTCAATGAACAGATCCAGCTGTTTGGCGTGGACATCGGCCTGAATGATGTTGTGAAGCCCGTGGAGGATGTCCGGAAGGCGGCAGACTTCCTCGTCCAGGTGTATTTTTCCGCTTTCAATACGGCTCATATCCAGGATGTCGTTGATCAGGCTCAGCAGGTGGCTGCCGGAGGTCATGATCTTTTTCAGGTATTCTTCCACCTGATCTTTCCGGTCAATGTGGGACAGGGCCAGGGAGGTGAAGCCCACAATGGCGTTCATGGGGGTGCGGATGTCATGGGACATGTTGGAGAGGAAGGCGCTTTTGGCCCGGCTGGCCCGTTTCGCCTGCATCAGGGCGCTTTCCAGCAGGTTCTTTTTCTCCAGTTCGTTCCGGGTTTCCTCGTCCACGCTGCGAAAGCCTGCCACCACACCTTTCTGCCTGTCCCAGCTTCCTGCGCGCACTGTTTTCATCTGGTAATACCGCGTTTCCCCGTCTATCAGAGCGCGGTAATTGACATAGTATATCTTTTTGTTAGTCAGTTCCAGACGGAGATTCTCCTGGGAGGAAGCCCGTCGGAGCATATCCTGGTCATCCTGGTGGACATATTGTTCTATATATTGTTCCATGCTCTCCTGGAAGGGAATATTTTCATGGAAAATTCGACTGCAATAGTCATCCAGGCGCAGCGGGAAGCCTTTTCCTGTGTCAAGGTCAAAAAAGCAGGAGAAATTATAGTCAATGCTCAGGGCGTTTGTCAGTTCTTTCTGACGGCGTTCGTTTTCCGCCTGTTCTTTTTTCTCCTGCAGCTTCTGCTCTGTGCAGTCCAGAAGAAAGCGCTGGTAGAATAGTTCCCCATTTTCCTGGACAAGCTTTACATTGCCCATGATGTGCAGCTCAGAGCCGTCTTTGTGCCGGACGCGGTAGGTAAGGCTTATACTGTCATCAACTTTCTTCAGAGCGGAGATGCTTTCTCTCAGTTTTTGCTTGTCTTCGTCAGCTACGGACTGGGCTACCATGTCAAATCCGTCGGCCAGCAGGGTTTCCTGGGAGTCGTATCCCAGGATTCGGAGAGCCGCCCGGTTGATGCTGAGGATTCGGGAGCCGTCCAGTGTATGGCACATTACGCCGCAGTCCATGGTGGTAAAAAGCATCTCCAGGGCATGGTTTTTCCGGATGATCTCCTTCTCATAGGCCCGCTCCTGGGTGATGTCCACCGCCACGCCCACGGTTCCCATGACGGTGCCATCCAGGTCATAGAGGGGGGATTTGTAGGTGGTGAGCAGTTTCAGACCTTCGCCGGTCTGAACGGTCTCCTCTGACTTGCAGGTTTTTTGGCTGCTCATAACTTCGCGTTCCGATTCTATGCAGGCGGGATCGTCGCTCTCCACATCCCATATATAGGCGTGTCCCTGGCCTTCCACCTGATTTTTAGCTTTGTTTACCGTCCGGCAGAAGCTGTCATTGACTTTTTCGTGGATGCCGTTTTTGTCCTTGAACCAGATAAGGTTGGGGGAACTGTTGAGGACGGCGTCCAGAAAATGGCTGGTCTCCAGGAAATCTTTGCTCTGTTTAAAAGCCTGCTGCCAGCGCAGGAAACGAAAGCGGAATTCTTCTGCTCCCAAGGGCATGGTCCATATGTCTTTTGCCAATGTGGGGCTTTCTGCCGCCAGAGAGACAGTCTGCTGTGAGTTTGCCAGAAGAATGCACTCAGCATCTGCCCGCTTTGCCTCTGTCAGGGCCTGGAGGGTTTCGGCAGGGTCTTCTTCCGGCAGCAGGGCCAGTATGATATCTGCCTTCCGGGCTTCCTCCGGCACCAGACGGCTGTCTGAATAAAAGCTGTGTGTAAAGTGAGCCAGGGGCGGCATGTCCCTGGCGATATCAAATAGGGGGCAGTCTGTGCCCAGCAGGTAAAAGTGGATATGGCAGCTGTACATTATGGTTTCCTCCCATATGGCATGAAGAATTCAGGCTCATGGTTTCCCGGGCAGTCTCAAATGTCCACATGCCGGAAGTCTGTTTCCCGCCAATTTTTTCTACATTGCTATATTAACAATCATGCGGCTTTCTGTCAATAATGGGAATCATTCTTCTTGAGATAGTTATGCCCGAAAATTTCAGAAAACTTTTAGAGGAGACTTCTTGACAAGGGGTAAATTATGGTAGACAATAAATTGCAGCGGCACCAAAGGGCGTTTGTGGTTTTTGCCCGGTGCAGGAGAAAGGATGGTTGAGACAATGACAAAAATAGATGTATTTTCAGGTTTTTTGGGAGCGGGGAAGACCACTCTGATTAAAAAGCTGCTGAAGGAGGTTCTGGATGGCAGCAGGACGGTGCTGATTGAAAATGAATTTGGGGAGATCGGCATTGACGGAGGCTTTCTGAAGGAGGCGGGCATTGAGATCAAGGAGATGAATTCCGGGTGTATCTGCTGCTCCCTGGTGGGGGATTTCGGGGCTTCTCTGAAGGAAGTGATCGAGACTTATGGGCCGGATCGTATTCTGATTGAGCCGTCGGGTGTGGGAAAGCTCTCCGATGTGCTTAAAGCGGTGGAAAATGTGGCCGCTGACCTGGATGTGCAGGTCAACAGCGCGGTGGCGGTGGTGGATGCCTCCAAGGCGAAAATGTATATTAAGAATTTTGGAGAGTTTTTTATCAACCAGATTGAGTATGCGGGGACGATTCTGCTGAGCAGGACGGACAAGGTGAGCCCGGAAAAACTGCAGGAATGTGTCAGGCTGGTGCGTGAACACAATGCGAAGGCTGTAATTATCACAACGCCTCTGGCGGATCTGGACGGAAAAGCAGTCCTGGAGACCATAGAGGGCGCGGACACTCTGGATCAAATGATGGCGGAACTTCTGACCCATGCCCAGGAGGAACATCACCACGACGAGGAGAGCTGCTGTGGGCACGGGGAGCATCACCATGGTGAGGATCATGGGCATGAGCACCATGCCCACGAGCATGAAGGACATCACCACGGCGAGGAGAGCTGCTGCGGGCACGGGGAGCATCACCATGGTGAGGACCATGGGCATGAGCACCATGCCCACGAATGCTGCTGCGGCCATCATCATGACCATGAGGGCCACCATCACGCAGACGAGGTGTTTACCAGCTGGGGGAAAGAATCTCCGGCGAAATTTACCAAGGAGAGGATTGAAGGTATTCTGCGGGCTCTGGATACCGGTGAGTATGGTGATATTCTGCGGGCAAAAGGCATGGTTCCTGCCCAGGATGGAACATGGATCTACTATGACTATGTGCCCCAGGAGCATGATGTCAGGACAGGAAAGCCAGAGGTTACGGGGAAGTACTGTGTCATAGGTGCAAATCTGCAGGAGGATAAGCTGGAAGCGCTGTTTTCCTGAGCAGAGCGGAGAGATCTGCCGGGGCTGCTTTCGGAGGTACGGCCATATCCGGAAGCAGTGACACACTGAAAATTTGGGAGGGAGCGGAAAATGAAACCTGTATATATGATCAATGGTTTTCTGGAGAGCGGAAAAACGGAATTTATACGGTTTACGCTTGGGCAGCAGTATTTTCAGGTCAGGGGAAAGACGCTCCTGATCCTCTGTGAGGAGGGGGAGAACGAGTACGAACCCGAACTTTTGAGAAAGAGCCGCACGGAGGTGGAACTGGTGGAGTGCGAGGAGGATTTCAATCCTCTGCACCTGGCGGAACTGGAGAAAAAGCATAAGCCGGAGCGTATAGTGATAGAATTCAACGGCATGTGGAATTATAAGAATGCCAGACTGCCCCGGCACTGGAAGATAGAGCAGCAGATTACAATTATTGACGGCTCTACATTTCCGGTGTACTATACAAATATGAGGTCTCTTCTGGCAGAGATGATCCGTAAGTCGGAGATGATTATCTTTAACCGCTGTGACACAGTGAGGGAACAGCTGAATTCTTATAAGCGCAATATCAAGGCGGTCAATGCCTCAGCGGATGTGATTTTTGAGGATTCCCAGGGAGAGATTGACGAGATATTTGAGGAAGATCTGCCCTACGACCTGAATCAGGAGACCATTGTGCTCGACAATCAGGGTTATGGCATCTGGTATCTGGATTCCATGGATCACCTGGAGCGCTATGTGGACAAAAAACTGCAGTTTGTGGCAATGGTGCTGAAACCGGAGGGTTTTCCGGAAGGATATTTTGTGCCGGGGCGTATGGCCATGACCTGCTGTGCGGACGATATGGCATTCCTGGGTTATGCGTGTCAATATGAGGGCGCCGGCTCCCTGAAACAGAAAGAGTGGGTGAAGGTCACTGCCGTGGTGGCCAAAGAGTACTGGGATGACTATGATGGAGAAGGCCCGGTTCTTCATGCGGTGAAAGTGGAAAAGACCAAAGCGCCCAGGGAAGAGATTATCAGTTTTTCATAACTTTTTTGTTTTTTAAAAAATTAGGAACAAATTTTTGGACAATGTTTTCTTGATAAGGAACAGGTTTCAGGGAGAACATCGGGGGAAGGGATGGATAAAGAGATACAACAGTTAAAAAAACGACTCCGGGACCTGGCAGAGCGGTCCTATGCCCAGGGCATTTTTACATTTTCCAATTTTCTAAGCCTCAGCGAACAGGAAGTTTTCTGGCAGGAGGAGGCCGGGCTGCGCTATGCCGGAACCTGCTTAAACGGCGGTTACGGCTCGGCGGAGAGAGTGGTGGTGCGCTTTGGCAGCGGGGAGGAACTGGGGTATGAAGTGCCTTTTCCCATTGTATGCGTCCACATCAGGCCCCGGGCGGAAAAATTTGCAGAGCAGCTCTCCCACAGGGATTTTCTGGGTGCGCTGATGAATCTGGGCATTGACAGAAGCACCCTGGGCGATATTAAGGCAGGAGAAAAACAGGCCTGCCTTTTTTGTCTGGACTCCATTGCCGAGTTTATCTGTGAGAACCTGGTACAGGTGAGACATACTTATGTGACTTGCGCCATCACGGAAGACATATCCTTTCTTCCTCAGGAGGAGCCGGAGCTGGTGAATGTACAGGTACAGTCTCTGCGGGCTGACGCGGTTCTGGCCAGGGTGTATAACATGTCCAGGGAGCAGAGTCTGGAGCTGTTCCGCACGGGCAGGGTCTATGTCAATGGAAGGAACTGTGAGAATAATTCCCGACAGCTGGGGAGCGGGGACACCGTGAATGCCAGGGGATATGGAAAATTTACGCTCACAGGGGAGCTGAGGGAGACCCGAAAGGGAAAACTGTCCGTGGAGGCTGCAGTTTACAGGTAGTGTTTACCGGAAAACGGTGAGGTTGCAAGAATGTATTCCTATACGATAATCCAGTGGATGTTCTTTTTTTATGTTTATTCCTTTGCAGGCTGGTGCATTGAGTCCACCTATGTGTCGATCCAGTCCAGAAAACTCACAAACAGGGGATTTATGCGGGGGCCTTTTCTTCCCCTGTATGGAAGCGGTGCCACGATGATGCTTGTGGTCTCCATGCCTTTTCAGGACAATATTGTTCTGACCTACCTGGCGGGTTGTGTGGGTGCCACGGTGCTGGAGTATGTTACGGGTGTGGTCATGGAGGCCCTGTTCCATATGCGCTATTGGGATTATTCAGATATGAAGTTTAACTTTCAGGGGCATGTGTGCCTGGGCACTTCTCTGGCCTGGGGAGGTCTGACTATTTTGATGACGGAGTTTGTCCATTTGCCTGTGGAGGCCTTTATGCTGGCCATACCCCAGAGGCCGTTGATCATTGGCACCCAGGTTGTCACCGTGTTTATCTTCGTAGATTTCGCTCTTTCCTTTAAGGCGGCCATAGACCTGCGGGATGTTCTGAAAAAAATGGAGCATGCCAAGGAGGAGATGGTGCGCATTCAGAAGCGTCTGGACGCGCTGATTTCCACCACGGGGCAGGGCATGGCTGAGAGCATGGGGAATATGCGGGATGATATGGCGCTGCGGATGGAGGACCTGAAATCAAGCATTGAGGTGAAGCTGGAGGCCCTGAAAAATGTGGTTTTGGCCAAACCAACAGAGTATCTTGAGAGCGTGAAAGAGGAACTTATTGACCTGAAGACAAAATATGCTGTCAATCTGGCGGACCGGAACCGTCTGGGAAAAATAAGGGATTTCTTCCAAAGGGATCTGATTCGCTCCAATCCTACATTGCGGTCAAATAAGTACAGAGAGGCATTGGAGGAGCTGAAGCAGAAGACGATGGGGAAGAAAAAAGAGGAAGATGAGGAGTAGGCTTTTCCTGGGTATATTGGATGCAGAGGCGGCGTAACGGGCATGCTGTTTTTCGTGTGTGCCGGGGCTGAATGCCGGGTGTCGGCGGAGGAATGGACTATATGGCTGCACTTCGTGTATGCCGGGGCTGAACCAGGGGGCAGAGGGGTTGCATGGAGCTTAGGGAACTGTATAAAAAAATAGGGCTGCAGAAGGAGATTGTCCAAAAACTGGAGGATATTGAGGAAAGCCTTTGCCTGGAGGAACTGGGGGGCTGTCTGGAGCAGCTGACAGATATGGGGACGGCGTCCCTGGCTTATGAGAGGCTGCAGGAATATCTTCAGGAGGATGGGGAGAATCTGAAAATGCTGTACTGTCAGATGGAATGTGCCGGAAGGGCTCATGGAAGGTATGAACAAAGGCGTATTCCGGAGGATGTATATATAGATACCATGAAATGTTTTCCCAGGTTTCTGAGGGAGTGTGCTGCGAAAAACGGGAGAATGTTTTTTGACAGAGGGTGGTGGACTTACAGGCAGCTTAGCCTGGATCTGTTCCGCGTCGGCGCCCTGGAGTACCAGATTTCGGAACAGAGGACATCTGGAACCATAGGGATACATATTCCTTCAGATGCGGATTTGTCCGGAGAGTCGGTGGATGATTCTCTGAGGAGGGCGGGAGTTTTTTTCCGGACTTATTTTCCGGAACTGAAGTATGACAGATATGCCTGTGACTCCTGGCTGCTGTCACCGGCTTTGAAGAATTTGCTGCCGGAATCATCCCACATCCGTTCTTTCCAGGAGCGTTTCCGGATTTTGGAGGTGGACCAGGAGGACAGGGGATATATGGAGTGGCTTTTCCGGGCACCCCGGGAGGCAGAGTATGGAGGTCTGCCCGGGAAGACGAGCCTGCAGAGAAATGTCCGTGGGCACTTGCTTCAGGGTGGGACTGTGGGCAGTGCATATGGGGTGATGAAGGCGGATATGGCTGCCATTGAATCATAAACTATTGGCTGATATGCCCGTTGGAGCGGGCGGGGAGGTAAAATGCAAGTTACAGAGCAGTTTAAGAGTGATATTGCACCTTTTATCTGGGTGGAGCTCAAATCAGGAGCTTCCGTCTGTTTAACGGCAGGGGGATATCTTCAGGAGGTTTTCGACAGCCGCGCAGAGGAAGGTTTTATAGGAAATGGCTATGACTGGGGCAGTCTGGCGCAGATTTTTTTGGATGAAAAATGTCCGGAACTGCAGGAGAAGATTCACTTTGATCCGGAGGCGGATATGTTTTGTGCTTATTCAGGGGATAAGGATGCGCTGGCCGATTTTATACTTGGGTTTAAGAAAGCCTGTGATGACAAAGAGCTGATTTTGGACTTGTTTAGCCGGGCTGAATTGGATTAGGACAGTTTTGTGCAGTCTGAAGCGGGCAGCAGTCCAAGGGGGTTTTTGCTGCTGTCAGGCATAGTGTCTGGGCGGTTCCTGCCTGTGCAGGAGCCGTTTTTTATGCTTGACGGTTCTTTATGTATGGGATATAATATGCTTATCAAGGAAGCCGATACGATAGTTCACACCTATCCGTTTCCGGCGAAAATCAGGTTATAAAAAATAGCACCCTTACTTTGCAGGAGCGGGGGTGCTATTTTTTATGGTTGACATATTCCAAAATGGCGACAATAAGAATTGCAAAAGTAAGCAGCACCATGAACTCTTCATATGTACTCATCCTTCCGTTCAAGGCTCGGAAACGGAGGTATTCACACCCTATCGGCTCCCCTGGTAAGCATATTATGTTTTCGTGGTGCATGGTAGTGACATCGCAGAAATGTTAAAGCGTGCCCTATATCATGTATATTATATCACTATGTATCTAATAAGAAAACAAAAATTTATTCAATATCGTATTCACATCCTGATTAACGATAGATAATGTTAATAACCGATATAGTAAAAATGTATTGACATATATTAACGATTGTGCTATGATACAGTCACAAACAATACATGTATCCATTTGGACAATCGAAAAGAGAGGAGACCAAAGTATGTTCATTGAAGAACGGCATCAGGCGATTCTGGCCTGGCTGAGGGAAAAGGGCAGCATCACCACCGGGGACATCCAGGAACAGTACGGGGTCAGCTACGAGTCAGCAAAAAGAGACCTACGGATACTGGAGGAGAAAGGGCTGCTGAAAAGGACCCACGGCGGGGCGCTGCCCCTGCACCAGGTGGCCCTGGGCAGGCCTGCCAAAAAGACGATCCGGGATATAGAGACGGTCAGGGACAATTACCTGCTGATCGCCCTCAGGGCAGTGTCCATGATACAAGACAATGACGTCATCTTCCTGACGTCCGCTACCGTCTGTTACCTGATGGCGCAGAATCTTCCGGACGGCATCCGGATCCGAGTGGTGACCAATTCCATCGTCATTGCGGAGGAGCTGCGGACTAGGGACAACATCTCGGTGATCCTGCTGGGCGGCGAGATGGACGACAAGGGAAACTGCTACGATGCCATAGCAATTGAGACCATAAAGCGTCTGCGCTTTGACAAATGTTTCATCACATCCGCCTTTATCTCGGCGCAGTTCGGCCTGTCGATCCAGAAGACCGCCGCCATCAGCTTCTTCAACGCGGTCATGGACAGCGCCAGACAGACCATAGGCCTGTTCCCCAGGGAAAAGATAGGATTCGACTCCATCGTCTCGATCTGCCCCGCGGACAGGCTGGACGTCATGATCACCGACTGGGACGCGTCCGAGGACGATTTGAAGCTCTTCGATGAAAAAGGCATAGAGATCGTCATAGTGGAAAAAGAGGAGGGCATCCGGTAGAATCGCGATCACCCCAGCCGGAAGCCGATGCCGTACACGGTCCGGATATATTCCCGGGAGGCATCGGCTTCCCTGATC